>Ga0080013_1003896_pt1 | contig 15138 bp, 14 predicted proteins | sample ETNvirenome_6_85_FD_69236 | JGI IMG/M metagenome (GOLD analysis project Ga0080013, IMG submission 69236) | Marine viral communities from the Pacific Ocean - ETNP_6_85 (SPADES assembly) (version 2) | ecosystem: Environmental > Aquatic > Marine > Oceanic | place: Pacific Ocean | collected 2013-06-19
AGTAAACATAGAATTTTTAAGAAAACAAATGGATAAAGTTTTAGATGATATTGAAAAACTAAAAGATGCTAATAGAGAAATGCACTATAAAAATGGAAATGGAAAGGCAGGACACTAATGGCTAATACTTATAAGAATAATGTATCCACAATTACTGCGACCGGGAGTGATGAGGCTATTTATACTTGCCCTGCTGGCGCAACAGCTATAGTTAATACTATCTTTGTTTATAATGGCTCTGGAGGAAGCACTAATTTTACTATTAGTTTGCATGATACTTCAGCGACCTCTTCAGCTAAGATATACTTCAAATCAGCCCTATCTAATCTGGAAACAGATACCGTTTTAGGCTCAGGAAACGTTGTAGTTCTTGAAGATTCTGATATATTAAAGATTAATACAACTGCACAACCCATTGATGTGACCGTGAGTGTGCTTCAAATAACTAGGTCTTGATTTTAAAGGAAAATATGAGTAATAATGAACAAGAGTACAGAATAATCGACGGGAAAAAAGTCCCGGTGATGCCTGCTAAAGCTACGGTTACAGTTAAACACAAAAGAACAGGTGCGGCTTATAATAGCAAAGCTCATTTCGATGAGGATGTAGCCAATCCCGAAACAGATACGACGGATGATGATTTCAGACAAGATGTTCACATTCAAGTTGCAGAGGTAGTAGTAAAAGAATGACACAATTTATTAATCCAAAACCAGTAGCAGCCATGTCTAGCATGGGAGCACGTCCTGATCCTTATACACAAGGAATGGGTGGTGTTTTATCTTTAGCTGATGGTGGACTCGCAAGAAAACCTTATTTGTTTGGTGGTATTAAAAGAAGACTTAAAAAATTAATCCCTAAAGAAGCTGCAGGAATCATGCAGATGGCAGCACCATTCGTGGCGCCGCATAGTATGTTAGGAGCAGCAGCTCTATCAGGTTTAGGACAATATAAATCTAGAGGAAAAATTAATCCATTACAGTTAGCAATGTCCGTGGCACCTGGATTACAAGGAAGACATTTAGATAAAATAGGAATGAATAAAGCTGGAGATTTCGGGACAAACGAATCTGTAATAAGAAATTTAATGAACAGAAGTAATATAGGATCTGCCTTAGACGACAAATTATTTGGTAGTCCAAGAACAACACACATGAATGAATTCGATGAAATTTTTAAAGTTACAGAACCAACATCTGGTTGGATAGGAGAAGGTGGACAATATGGTGGTCTCGGAGATTTAGTTAAAAAAGGCGGAGAAGCTTTAATAATGAAAGGTCCTAAAGATGCTAGAGAAATAGACAAGATGGCTTTAGCTGCAATAGGATTAGCCGGAGCTAGTTATATAGAAGCTAAAAAACAAATGCAGTTATCAGGAGAAGACTTAGAAGATTATGGAATTTATAATTCAGATGATTGGGAATCAATCGATTGGAGTGAAACGTTTAAAGATTCCTCTTATCTACCAGATAGTTTCGCTCAAGGCGGTTTGGCAAGAGTAAGACATGCTATGGGTAGTGCACAGTTTCCCCCACAAAAAAGAGCAGGATTACAATGGGGAAGTGACAAAGGCGAAGGACTCGGTGGAGAAGAAGTTGAAGCAGACATGAGATACACAGGAGGCTTCATGCCCTATGGAGATAAACCTAAAGCCGATGATGTTCCAGCAAGATTAAGTAAAGATGAATTTGTATTCACTGATGAAGCAGTAGCTGGCATGGGTGAAGGAGACGTGAACGTAGGAGCAGAACGTTTATATAATATGATGAAAAATTTAGAACAACAAGGAGCGCAAAACATGGAGGGTATTTTTAATAATCCTCTTGCGATGTCATAATGGCTATACAAACAACACAAAATTTACCAGCACCATATATTGAAGATGCCTTAAAAGGTTTTTTACCTCAGGCAGGTGGTCTGGCAGCAACAGATTCAACATCAGCAATGGGTTTACCCAGTCTAGCAGGTGAAAGTGCATTTACAGATCAAGCCAGAAAAGCAGGCGCAGCTCAAGCTGGTTTTACCTATGATCCAACGACTCAAGGTTTAACGGCAACAGATATTGGAGGAAGAGGAGCAGGAGTAGCTTCTTACGAACCTTATTTAACTAAAGCAGCACAGTATTCAGACCCAGCAAACATTGCATCGTTCTTAACACCACAACAAGATTATATTGAACAAGCGATGCGAGACGCTACAACTCAATCGAAAACAGCGCTAGGAAATCAGGCTTTACAATCGGGTGCTTATGGTGGCGGACGACATGGAGTGGCTGAAGGAGTGATGGATGCAGAACTCGCAAAACAAATTGGTTTAATGAAAGAAAATACTTGGCAACAAGGATTACAAAATATGTTCCAAGGTCAAGGATTACAATCAGGTTTAGCTAATCAAACACAACAATTAGGTTTAGGAAATCTAGGAATGATGTCTCAATTAGGGGCAGGTCAACTAGGTTATCAACAAGCAGGTTTAGACACCGCAGCTCAAGCAGCTGAGATGCAAAGACAAGAACCATTCAATCGATTAGGTTGGTATGGGGGACAGCTCTCACAAATGATGGGTGGAATGCCAAATCCATATATGCAAACGTCTCCGCAACAAGCGGGGCCAAGTCCATTCATGCAAGCTCTGGCAACAGGTGCCGGTGCTTATGGTCTAGGAGGAATTCTAGGTAAAATTTGGGGAGGTAAAGGTGCCTAATATTTTAAGACGACCGATGTTTAAACTAGGAGGTTCATCTTCGGATGGCGTAGGGATAACTTCGGGTTTTAGAAAAAATTATTCAACTGGAAGTGAGTGGATGGAAGAAATTGACTGGAGTAATCTAGGAGGTAGTAAAGGAATTTATGAAACAATGGGTAAAGCAATAGGCCCTACAATGGACGCAATGAAAGGCGCAGGTAAAATGGATAACTATGATCTTGCTATGTTAATATCTAACGTAGCCGGTAAAGGTGGATCTATTTCTGACATGGTTAGTGAAGCGACAACTCAAGTCACACCATTCGTGGACCGTTATAAAAAAGCTCAAGCATCAATGGGTCCAGCAGCATTTAATATGTTAGGAACTATGGGTGGCTTAGCCGCTAAATCGGAAGCCGCTAATAAAAAAACAGCTACCGAAATAAGATTAGATGCATCTAATACTGCTAGACAAATGGCAGCTAACGCAGGAGGAGTGGCTAACTTAACTGGTGGTGAGCTAGATAAATATAATGCTCTTCAAAAGATTGCATTACAATCTGGATTCTTAACTCCTCAAGAAGCATTAGCCGAAGCTGCTACATTAGCTCCGGATATAGTAGGTGAGAAATGGCAAGACTATAGCGACCAAAGAAAACTAGAGATTATAAATAATATAGCTTTAGGTTTACGAGCAAACACAGGTAAACTAGAGGCATTAAGAAACGAGAATGCGACAGGTGGAAGAGTAGGTAAAAATATTGGTGGCTCTATGCAAACCGATATGGTTGCTGAAAATATTCAAACTCCAGGAGGAGATATGGAAATAGCTGCAGAGGAAACAATGCAAACTCCAACACCAGGACAAGATCCTTACATGTTATTAAGAGCAAGACTTCCACAAGAAATTACTGATGATGTCGTAAGACTCATCGCTACTAACCCAGAGGCATTTAAAGATTTCGCCGCAATTGAAACACAAGAAGATGTTATTGATTTTAACGCGACTTATGGAGTAGAACTCGTTCTTCCTGCTCAACAAGTCTAGGAGGAAATATGGTTACTTGGTTAACAAACCCAACCGCAATTCAATTTACTAAAAATTATTTAAAGGATGAAACAGTTCCAGGTGAACTGTCATCAGATTATGAAAGAAAAATAGAAGATCTTCCAGCTGAAACTCAGCAAGATATAGAACGTTATAAACATGTTTTTAGTAATGACCTCACACCGGTCATGAAATATATTGATGAACTTTTTGAAGGTAAAGAAGATTACTTTGATAATAAAAAGAAAGTTAAAGAAGACGCTAACGAAGAAGACGTTATAAAATTTTCTGACCTAGAATACTTTGGGAAGAGTGGTTACGATCTCATGTATCGTAAAGAATCAGAGAACGCGAAGCGTGCTCGAAGAAAAATTATAGAAAATCCTGGCGCTCAAATGTTTATTGGTCCAGCTACAGGACTCTATAACACCGCAGCAGGGATCGCGGAACTTGGAGCTGCTCTTATTGATCTTAACTTAGACACTAACACACTAGCTACAGTAGAAAAAGTTTTACCCGCTATTGATATGATGGATCTTTACGGAGACCAAGCAGGATCCATTGCAAAATTTACTTCTCTCTTGACTCAGTATGGGACAGGATGGGGAATCGCTAGGAAGATAGCACAAAAAGTTATAACGAAAGCAGCTAAAAATAAGATGGCTAAGAAAGCTGTCGCTAAAACTTTAGCTATGAAACATGGTGATAAAGCCATGAGCTTAGCTAAGTTCGGTGGCTATTGGGCGCTACCTGTAGGGCTAGGCGATGCCATGGTATCGAACCAAGCCAATCAAACTATGGGAGATGTCTTTGGGGATGAAGAGGCGACTGGATTGTTAGGTCCGCTGCAAAGAACATTAGCAAATAGTAAATCAGAATCTCTGGAAGGGTTGACTGGTAAAGAGAGAGCCGCAGCAATCCTAAGAAACAAATTAAAATTTGGAGTAGAAGGCACAGCCTTCATGTCGGGTCTTACTTTAGTAGGACCCAGTTTAAAAGGTGCAGCCAAAGTAGCTGGCACAGGATTAAATGTTGCTGAGAAAGTGGCAATCAAACCCGCAGCTCAACTCTTAGCGAGTGAGAAGAGTGGAATACCTAAGATGTTTAGAACCATTAGTAAAAAAAGAAAAGACTTAACGAAGTGGGCTGGCATTCCTCCTTATGAACAATGGAAATTTTCTGATTGGAATGCTCCTTTCTGGCGTAAGGTAGGTAAAGTAACTGAAGCTACGACGTCTAGATTTATGTCTAACTTTAAATTTGATCCAGCTTCTGCCAATGCCATGAGAGGAATGACCAATAAGATTAGACAAGTTAAAAAGAATTCAGATCTCTGGATGAAACAACTCGATAGAAATATGTATGGCTTAGTTCAAGCAGGCTTTAAAGATATTGCATTCAATACACAGACGGCTATGAAAGCCATGGGGTATTGGGACGATGTGCTTGAAGCTCTAAGAGGTAAGATAAAGATAGACCAATTACCGAAGTCATTAAGATATCCAACACGAGCGATCAGAGAAATTATTGATAAGCAAACTACAGAACTTCAACCTATCATCAGAGAGATGGATGTTAGAGAAGACATGATTAAGAACATAGGAAAATATCTTCACACAAGTTATCAAATATTTAAGAACAATAATTGGAGAGCTTCTAAAGAAGTGTACGAGAAGGGTGTAGATTACTTTGCCAACCTAATGAAAAATGATCCTAAGTATAAAGGATTCAATAGAAATCAAGTCAAGGCTGAAGCAAGATTAAAAGTAAATGAACTCTTAACTATTGGAAGATCCGATAGCATGGGTGGGCCAAGCGCTAGATTAAAAGCTATCGCTAATGCATTACAGGGAGATGTTAAAGTACCTGCTGGCATATTTAAGGATGTTAAAAACTTACCTGATGAAGTGGCTGCTCTCTTAGGAAGAGTAGAGGATCCTAAACAAATTATTATGGATACGATTGTAGAACAAGCTCATACCATTCACTCTTATAATTCTTTTAGAGATTTAGCAAAAGCTGGTAGAGGAAAATGGTTGTTTGCAAATGCAGATGAGTACATGAAATTTAGACAAGCTAACAACATTCAATACCCAAGACCCTTAAAAGAAATTTCTGTTTCGAAACCTTATAATATGGACATCGAAGATATTTTTACAACAGGAACGGGGAAGACTAAAGAAAAAATGTTAGCTCTTCCTGAAATGGCTAAAGCTATTCAAGATAATACAGTAATGATGGACACCTTACTTAAACTTCCTATGATGAAAAGTTTGTTAGCCATTAAAGCAGGAACCCAGATTAATAAAACCGTTCTCTCAGTAATGACTCAAATGAGAAACATTACAACAGCATCGATGTTTGCCTTAGCCAATGGACACGTAGGTAAAGGGGCTTCCGTTGCTGATAACTTTGATGTTTTATTTAAAGAGTTCTTAGGCAAGACTAAAGACCCTAAAAAATTAAGAGATATGTTAGATGAAGCGCTTGAAGCTGGAGCTTTAGACTCTTCAACAATTGCAACCGAACTAGAAAAAATGATTCCCGACCTAATGGGACCGGCAAGTATACCAATCCGTAAAGGTGGTAAAATGAAAACCGTTATGGAGAATGCTAACTCCGATAAGTTACTGAAGCGATTGTTAACTAATGAAGGGTTAGTAGGAAGAGGTGTACAAAAATCCATTGAAGCCTATCAATTAGGGGATAACGTTTGGAAATTATTTGGTTATAACTTTACCAAGTCTCAATTAAAACCTGCATTTAAAAATTTAAATGATGTTAAGAAATACTTCAGAGAAGTAGAAGGATATGAATGGAATCCATTAAAACCAGGTTCATTAGAACCAGGAGCTCACGGTAGAAATTTAAAAACAGTAGATGATGCGATCAAAGAAGTGGCAGGATTACAAATCAGAAATGTTTATCCTAACTACTCTATGGTCCCACGATTTGTTCAGAACGTGAGAAAGATTCCCATCATGGGGAACTTTGTAGGATTTACTTCAGAGATGTGGAGAAATTCTTACCAGATGGTGACGCGTGGCATGAAAGAAATGCAATCATCTAATCCTTACATCAGACAGATGGGAGCTAGACGTTTAGTGGGCTTTGCAACCACAGTCGCAACCCTAGGACCGATGGCAACAGAATTTGCAGGCTACCTAACAGGCGTGACTCGAGAAAAAATTAATGCATGGAAACAATCCTTTGCTCCTGAATACCAAATGGGACACAGAATGATTCCAATTGGTCCTCAGAATAAAGAGTATGGGAACAGAGAAATTAAGATGGTTGATTTCGATGCGCAGAATCCATACACCGATGTGATCAAACCTTTTGCTGTCTTTAATGAGACCTTAGCGAAAGGACCTCAGACCGATCAATCTTATTTAAATTTATGGGGGAAAGCTTTTGTTAATGCCATTAGCAAAGCAGCTGAACCTTTTGTAGCTCCATCCATGTGGGTGGAAGCCGTTAGAGAAATCATGCCTAACGATGCGGGGATTTCTAAGTCTAAAGCAGGAGGTACTATCGTTGACTGGAACAATGATATTAACCCATGGGAAAAAGCAATGTATCATTTCTATTCTAAATTATTCCCAACAACAATAAAGAGTGGGGAAAAATTATGGAAAGCTTTCAATGGTCAAGTGACTAAACATGCAGTGAACTATGATCCTATGGAAGAAGTAGCAGCAACCATGGGTGGAGTCCGGGTGGTAAAAGCAAACGGTTATGATGGAATGAAATTTATGGTTAACAAAAGAGCTGGTGAAATGGGAGCTGCATCAAAATCATTTGGTGCGAATGCCGTTAATGCTCAGTCATTAAAAGAAGATGCATTCAAAATTTCTAGAGGAGAATTACCAACTCACGTACCGGAACTCTTCGAGAGATGGCAAGAGAATAGATATAGAATTTGGTCTGATACTTATAAAGATATTCAGAACATGAGAGCGTTAGACTATACGGACAAAGAAATAAAAGAAACGATTAAAGGAAGACAACCTTTTAGTAAGGATGATATTAGATATCTCATGAATGGATATTATAATCCAGCTAAAGTTCCTAACTTATCTTACTATGATGTGACAAGATTTTCTAATGCTATTAGAACCATCAATAGAAAAGATGGAACAGACTTTAGAATGAATGACTTTTTTAATAAACCTCAGCTTAGACAAATTAGAAACAAATGGAAATACATTCCATTAGGGGAAAGAGAGATTGATTTTAATGTTCCTGTAGAAACAAGAGCTGACACATATAGTAACGAGGCTGAAAAATTAATGGAGATACAAGAGCAACAAATGGAGGAACTTGAAAAAGACGACCAATCCTTCGTCCCGACGGCGCCGATCGGTACCCCAGAACTCAAACCCGAAAATTCTACCGCGTCGCGCACATATCCTACTAATTCAGGGACTATTGATCAAAGAACTGGGTTGACAAAGAACCAATCTGCGTTACTGTCTCCTATGGAAAAGGAGATAGCAAGGAGAAATAACCAGGGGATAGGTAGTTTCGCTTAATATGCAGTTATCACAGAATTTTAGCTTAAATGAGCTTACAAAAAGCCAAACAGCTGAGAGGAAGGGTATTGATAATACCCCTAGTGCTGAGCATCAGGAAAACCTGAAATTGCTTTGTACATCGATCCTACAGCCTATTCGAGACCATTTTTCTAAGGTGGTGACCATTTCCAGCGGATATCGCTCTCCAGAATTGTGTACTGCCATAGGCAGCAAAATCACGAGTCAACATGCCCGTGGAGAAGCGGCCGACTTCGAAATTTTTGGTTTATCTAACAAAACACTAGCTGATTATATTGATTCAGAACTTCATTATGATCAACTCATCCTCGAGTACTGGAAAGAATCGGATCCGAACTCAGGCTGGGTGCACTGCTCTTTTTCACAAGGTAAGAATCGTAGACAGTATCTGAAAGCATATAAAGACGAGAATAATAAGACACGTTACGAACCACTATAGGAGGGAATATGATTTCAGCTATGATTAGATGGGTGGACCTGAAGAGAGAAAAAATTCTTTGTACTTGGTTTAATAAGTATCAAGGTCTAGTCCTATTCTTAATGCTTATTGCAATTTGGCTTAAATAATTAAATCCAATCTCGTAACTCTTCTCCCATCACTTCTGAAGCGATGTTAATTTTCTTACGAAGAGCTTTGACGATTTTATTATCTACAGTATCTTCAGCGATGATATCGATGTAGGTAACAGGTTTCTTTTGTCCAATTCTATGAATTCGATCTTGAGATTGAAGTCTTTTTTCCAAGTCATAACCATTGGAATAATAAATCATGTTCGACGCAGCGGTGAGCGTGATTCCGTAACCACCCGTAGCGGGTGTACCTACGAAATATTTAACTTCGTCATTATTTTGAAATTTTTCTATATTATTCTGTCTTATATCTTTAGGCGTTAACCCATAATAATCTACAACGGAACCCGGACCATGGACCTTTTGGATTTCCTTGATTATATTTTTAACGTCATGTTGGTAATGAGCCCAGATGACAGCTTTTCCTTCAATTTCATCTAAAATACTCATTAACTCACTTAAGCGGTTATTCTTTATATTCTGTACTGATCCATCATCAGCAGTAAAATGACCACATGTAATTTGTTGTAGTCTCATAATTTGAGTCAAAGCAGTAGCAGTCGTAACAGCTTTACCTCCAAAGAAAGCTAAAGCCATTTTTTTCATTTGCTTATATACTTCTTTTTGTTCTTTGGTTAATTCAATCTCTCTTTTCATAAAAGTTTTTTCCGGAAGATCTAAACAATCTTCTTTTAAAACTCTAAACGAAAAAGGTTTAAGTTTTCCAGCGAGTTCTTCTAGATGTCTAAATTTTGCCACAATCTGTACTGACCGACCATAGAAATTAGCGGTTCGCATTTCAGCATAGCGATTTCTAAATGCATAATAAGATTGAAAATCTAATAAGTAAGGATCTAAAAATTCACATTGACTATATAAATCTAAAGGATTCTTTGTCACAGGAGATCCTGTTAAAATTCTTCTATATTTAGCCTGCTTCGAAAGTCTTAATATATTTTTAGTTCGTTTAGCTTTAGGATTTTTAATAGTAGTACTTTCATCAATAGCCATTAAGGTCTTATGAGAAAGCAAAAACTTTTGTGCAAATTGTACTCCCTTTTCTGTACTGAAAGCTTCCACATTCATGATTAAAATATGCAGGTCATCATCGACTGTAAACAAAGAATCTAGCTTTGCTTTTTGAGTTTTATTGATAAGGGCTTGCCACAATACTGCCTTTTTTTCGACATGATCTACTAAATGTGCAGGTATTTCCTGCTTAAACCAGGTCCCAATAACACCTTTTGGTGCCACAATTAAGGCACCATCAATCTTACCTTTATCATAAAGCATAGACATATTGTCTATAAGAACTTTTGTTTTACCAGTTCCCATTTCCATAAATAGAGCATACGTTTCTCTATTCCACGAAGTTTCAAGAGCATCCATTTGATGCTGATATGGTTCAGTTTTAAATTTATAATTCATAACTTTCTAATATTGCCCGCCTCCCGCCATTTCATTCTTTCTAAGGTTGACACTTTACACTATTGTATGATACATTGTCAACAATGAAAGAAGAAAATAATAAATCACCCATTGTTTATGTAATACAGGAAATTGCAGGAACCAGAGAAGGACGTCCTAAAATCAATATTATAGGAGCCTCTCATTATGGTACATTCAAATTTTTATTACCAGAGCTTTCACAAATTATTTTTTCACCAGGTCCTTTAATATTTAAATTAAGAAAAGGATTAAAAGACTTTAGTGACAAAGATTATTTATTATTAACAGGGGACCCAGCAATCATAGGTGTTGCATGTTCTATAGTTTCTGATATAACAAGTGGTAAGTACAAATTACTTAAGTGGGATAAACAAGAAAGAAAATATTATCCTATCGAAATAAACTTATATGAAAGAGGAGAAATAGATGAGTAAAATTGATTTTGAAAAAGACCAGGAAGAAGTTCTAACTCGTACCAAAGAGATTAGATCTTTGTCTGATGAAGTTCTTAAATTAAGAACTTTAGAAGATGAAATAAAAGCTGAAGAAGAAGCTCTTAAAGAAAAACAAAAAGAAGTAGACAGAATTTCTCAAGATGTAATTCCAACCCTGTTAAGTGAAATGGGATTGGCATCATTGAAGTTAGCTGATGGATCATCAGTTGACGTAAAACCTTTCTATAGTGCTAGCATTTCTGTGAAGAACAGAGAAGCGGCATATAAATGGCTTCGTGAACAAGGCCTAGGGGATATCATTAAAAATGATGTCACCGTTTCCTTTGGACGGAACGAAGATAACAAGGCGGTAGATTATGCTAACCTTGCGAAGAGTCACGGGTTCGAACCGACACAAAAGTTGAAGGTCGAACCAATGACTCTCAAAGCAATGGTCCGTGAACGTATTGAGAAAGGTCTCGATATGCCCATGGATACTTTTAACGTGTTCGTAGGAAACCGAACCAAACTAACAAGGAAACAATAACAATGAACAAAGAACAAAGTATCGCGAAACGCGAAAACGCAGGTGTTCCATCAACTGGATTATTTGAAGGTGATGCGAACGCTGGCTTTCAGACGATGTCGCAAGATGATCTTGCACTACCGTTTTTGAAAGTTCTAGGACAGCTATCTCCAGAAGTTAATACGAGACATGCTAAACATATTAAGGGGGCAGAACCTGGTATGATCCTAAACACCGTTACGAATGAACTTCATGACGGATCAAAAGGCATCCAAGCTATTCCATGCTTTTATAAAAGAGAGTATGTGGAATGGAAGGATAGAGGAGAATCAATGGGCGCACCAGTTGGAGTGCATGCTGCAAATTCAGATGTTGTGAGCTCTGCAAAGAGAGACAATATGAATAAGGATAGATTACCTAATGGTAATTATCTTGAAAATACAGCGAGTCATTTCGTGCTGATGTTAGGCAATAATCCCTGCACCGCATTGATTACCATGAAAGCTACTCAATTAAAGACTAGCCGTAAATGGAATACAATGATGATGGGCATTAAGCTTCAAGGAAAGAACGGCTTATTTACTCCACCAACATATAGTCATGTTTACAAGTTGACGACTGTTCAACAGTCCAACGATAAAGGAACATGGTTTGGTTGGGATGTAGCTAAAGTTGGTCCTATCCAAGATAAAGCAATGTATGACCAAGCGAAAAGTTTCTCTGAGAATATTTCAAAGGGAGCTATTAAAGCTAAACATACATCTGATTCTGAAACGAGTCAGAAAACACCTTATTAACGAATAGTCTTCCATGACTATGTGGGGCGCAAGCGGGAGACTTAATGCGCCCCGTACAAAAGGAGAAGGATGAAGTTTGCTGAGATATTTAATGGTTTAAAGAGAGCATATGGTTGTACCTATATAAAAACGCAACCAACAAATGGTGAGAAAATAAAAGGGAAATCTTTTATTAAGAGAGAACCAGTCACTTTAGAACATTACGAAAATCATTTAAAAGGAATTGAACCTACACTAGGTATTGTACCTATCCGAGATGATAACACATGTATATGGGGATGCATTGATGTTGATAGTTACGCGGGATTTGATCATCTTAAATTATTAAACAAAATTAAATTATTTAAACTTCCATTAGTTGTATGCAGATCTAAAAGTGGAGGGGCTCATATATTTTTATTTTCTAGAAACTTTGTAGAAGCTAAAATAATGAGAGATAAACTGTTGGAGATTAGAGCAGTATTAGGATTTGCTAACGCAGAAGTTTTTCCAAAACAAATAGAATTAAAGTCAGAAGAAGATACAGGAAATTTTTTAAATTTACCTTATTTTCAAGGAGATAAAACAACCCGTTATGCTTTCACCCGAGAGGGGAAGGCTGCTACATTAGAACAGTTTTATGTGCTGGCAAACGAATCTTCATCTTCGGATGTCAGTCGTATAAAAGTGGAGAGACCTCAGTCAGAATTTTCTGATGGTCCTCCATGTATTGAAACATTGGCGGCTGAAAAAATTACAGAAGGGGGAAGAAATGCCGCCTTGTTTCATTTTGCAGTATTTGCAAAAAAGAAATGGAAGAATTGGAAAGAAAAAGTCTCCTGGTTTCATGAGAATTATATGACAGGAGAATTAGACCAAACAGAAATAGATATTGTAAAGAAACAACATGAGAAAAAAGACTGGGGATATAAATGTAAAGATGAACCGATGTGTAGTCATTGTGATAAAGCTCTATGTAGAACACGTAAACATGGAATTGGTAATGCACCTTCTTTCCCAGAATTAAGTGATCTTCAAGAAATTCAATTAGAACATCCTTATTACTATTTAAACGTAGATGGAAAACGACTTCGATTAGATAGTGCTAAACATTTAAGACAACAATCTTTATTTGAAGAAGCCTGTATAGCAGGAGTAGGAATGCTTCCTCCTACTTTAAAAACAAAAGACTGGAAAGGTTTAATTAATGGATTACTAGCGGGTAGAGAAATTATAGATCCGCCTGAAGGAATGAAAACAGAGGATCAGTTGTTAGAACATTTAGAAGATTATTGTAGTGATAGAAGACAGACTAAAAGAAAAGAAGATATAGAACGAGGAAATGTTTGGAGTGATGAACAACATCACTACTTTAAATTTAGACATTTCTTTCATGACCATTTACAACGAAGACGATGGGCCCATGATTATCAAAAAACTTCCGCGTGGATGAAAGAATGGTTCGACGCTAAGATTAAAGTATTAGATGCGGGAGGAAAAAGTATCAAAGTAATGTACGTTAAAAAATTTGATATCAAGAAAACAGATTTTAAATCACCAACATATAAAGAAAAAGATGTATTTTAATGAAACAATTATCCCTGTGGAAAGACGAGAAGCAACGAATCTTAGAAGAAGAAAAAGTGGACCTCTCTACACTAAAAACATTAAAAACAAGAAAGTATCCGTTCTCTATGCTGCCTAAAAATACTTATTTTATATACAAAAGTGGAGGAGTTAATCCTCATATGAAAGAGAAAGGACCTATATTTCCAGTTATTAAAAACTCACGTGGAAAACCTTTAAGCCCCAGTCCTTTAAGCTCGGGTAAAGATGCCCCTTATCCTCATGTGCATATCTGTAGAACTGTCGCGACCCCTAAAGATGGGCCACCGTGTATGAACAAGATGAAAAAAATTAATTTAAAATGTTATATTCATAAAATTGTAGGTTTAGCATTTATATCAAACCCTGATTATGAAAATAAATATATATTGGATCATCTTGATGGTAATATATATAACTACTTACCTACCAATTTAGAATGGGTTACACCTTCAGAAAATAATTTAAGAAGATATGCTCAAAAGAGAGAGGATCAGGCATGACAACGATTGTATTAGGACCACCAGGCACAGGAAAGACGAGAACTTTATTAAATAAAGTAGAAGACTATTTAAAAGAAACAGATCCCGATAAGATTGGTTACTTTGCTTTTACACAGAAAGCTGCATACGAAGCAAGAGATAGAGCAATGAAGAAGTTTAATCTTACCGAAGATGATCTTCCTTACTTTAGAACTCTCCATTCATTAGCTTTCAGACGACTAGGAATTAAAAAAGAAAATGTAATGCAACCTCATCACTATAAAGATTTGGGGGATAAATTAAAACTTCCTTTGTCCGTCCCAGCATGGGACAATGATGAAAGTCATACTTTCTTTTCTTCTAATAGTGAAGAACTTAATATTATAGATAAAGCTAAACACAAACAAATTAGTGTTGAACAACAATATGATTTAGGAGAACATACTAAAGAAGTTTCAAGAGAAAAATTAATTATTCTGGAGAATGAATTAAGAATATATAAAAGGGAATATAATCTTATAGATTTTCATGACATGATTTCCGATTTTATTAAGAGTGATAAATGTCCTAAGTTTAATGTAACTTTTATTGATGAAGCTCAGGATCTATCTAGAGTTCAATGGGATATGGCTAAAAATATTTGGTTAAATACTCAAGATTCTTATGTTGCCGGAGATGATGATCAGGCTATCTTCAGGTGGGCTGGAGCAGATGTGGATAGTTTCATTGCATTAGATGGTAAAATAAATCAATTAATTCAATCATTTAGAGTACCAGCAAAAGTTCACAAATTAGCGGCTAACATTGTAAACAGAATTTCAAATAGAATCAACAAAAATTGGTTACCTTCTCAGAGAGAGGGAGACGTTAAATGGTATGATAGTTTTGATCAAATTAATTTAAAAGAAGGAAATTGGTTGATTTTAACACGAACTAATTTTCAACATAGAGCAATTGAAGAAGTTTTATATAAAGATGGTTTGTATTATAAAAGTAGAAAAGGAAAG
>Ga0080013_1003897_pt1 | contig 15138 bp, 18 predicted proteins | sample ETNvirenome_6_85_FD_69236 | JGI IMG/M metagenome (GOLD analysis project Ga0080013, IMG submission 69236) | Marine viral communities from the Pacific Ocean - ETNP_6_85 (SPADES assembly) (version 2) | ecosystem: Environmental > Aquatic > Marine > Oceanic | place: Pacific Ocean | collected 2013-06-19
TTTCATTTGGAATATTCTTTGAAACTCTGTTTATAAGGTCGTTCATTACTTCTTTAATTTTTAGATAATTATCAGATTTAAATACCTGTTGGTTTTGATATGAAATTAATGCTGATTTCCATAATTCCATTTGGTAATTCATGCCATCACGACTTATTTTTGCCATTAAACCTGTAGTTTCCATAAATTTAGCTACGTCGTCAGGTACATCATTCCAAAAATCTGTATGCATTTGTTTAGTCACTTTTCCTTGGTCTACATTTAATACTTGATGCAGAATAAACATCTGCTTATCAGTCATAGCTTGAGAAAAATTTGTTATTAAAAAAGTAATTATGATTAGTGAAATAATTTTTTTCATTTAAAATTTTTTGTTATCTTTAATGCAATCGTAAATTCTTGTTACTTTAAATCCTATGGCTTCCAAATTATAAGATTCAGACAAAGGATTAATGTTTGTTTCATATATTAGCTCACCTGTTATTCTAAATAACCTTACTGTTTCTCTATAATCCCCTGAAATTTTTGGATCAATTTTATCATTATGTATAATAGCAAAATCACCTGATACTTTTGCAAAAGGTTCTTCAAAAAAAAATATGTCAGAATATTTTGTTCGAAAATCAAAAGAACTATCAATTAATTTTTCATTATCAAAATCAATTTTTATAAATTCTTTTTTTTGATATTGAGAAGGTACAGCTTTTCCTATCAAAACTACCTCTGGTTCCGTTATTCTTAAACCACCATGTTGAGTAATATGTTTTTTGACTTGGCATGTTATCAATATTTCTTCTGACGATAAATGTGTCCAAGATAAACACGAAAGCAATAATGAGATAAGAAAAATTCTCATAAATAAATATATAAATTTTCTTATCCTCCTAGACCCTTTTTAATACATGCTTGCACTATAAGATCTCTCTTATCTTTGTCTTCAAATTTTTTCCCTAACACATTATCACATAAAGCTTTCTTATCTCTATATTCAAGGGTGGTACCTAGATAAATTGAAATACCAATTATGATTGTGCCTATAATTATAGCAAGAGGTGTGAGATATTCTTTTTTCATAATTTATTTGAAAGTCTCTAGCCAAGGTTTTACTACGCCCATAAGAAATACCATAGCCACAAAAAAAAGTAACCAATATGGCCAACCTTTTTCTTTTTGTATTTTCTTTTTTCTCTTCTTTCTCTTTTTCATACCTAATTATAGCTTATTTTATTAGGTCTATAAACTGGTCCAAGTCGATAACGGCAAGTGATCGTCTAGAATTTTGTTTTACCACAAGAACTGGTTCATATCTTCCATGCTTGCAGGCCTGGGAATAGAAAGAATATAATGTCTTAAATTTCTCCTGGTTCTTACACTCAAATTGATAAGGTATTAATCTTTTGGCAATCCTAGATAACTTAAGATCCTCTCCGTTTTCTCCTGTCTTAGCAACTCTTATGTCGCTCTGGTGTAAGTGTGGAAAAGCTGACAGTAGTTTTTCTCTTAGGATCCTCTGTAGTTTTTTACCTTTGGCGCGTCTAGAAGTTTGTTTCATTCGTAGTTAGACATCTCTTCTTTTTCAAGGGCCCTCCTATCTTCATCATTATCATTAAACCTATATTGATTTTTTTTTCTGTATTGTGGCAACTTCTTAACTTTTGAATCCCATTTATCACAGACACAAGACCCACAAGTACATTTAATGGCAAAGTTACACTCAATGCATTTCTCCCCTGTTTCTGTATCTATTTCTTTATGACAAGACCAACATTTAGTTTCAAAGCTGTTCTCAAAGGCGTTAGCTCCGTTTATTTGGTTCTTCATAAATCTGTCTGTTGCATCTTCTTTGTGTTTTTCACTGGGGGAGCTGTCAGTTGATACGGGTTTCCAAATTTCGTTACATAGTTTAGGCTTAGGTTGTTTTTCCATTTCTTCATGGTCTCTAACTATCCACAAACTAGGTTTATAGTTTAATTGTTTATGTAACACTTGGCCTATATCTATTGCCCCTAATTCTATTAGAGATCTTTTCATTTGTTTTGTGTCGTTAGCATATTTCACATGGTTTCCTCTGCCATACTTTCCAATATATTCAGCGAGTTCAGTTGATCCGATTATTTTTGTATCAAGTGTTAATGGATATCTTCCTTCTTCCAACATTTCTTTAAGTTTTAAAGTTAGAGGATGTCCAGTTTCATCTTGCATTTCTTTTTTAGCTTTTGTTGATGGTGCTGGTTCATTTGGATCAAACTTAGATATGTCTCTATTCTTTAACAGGTAATAAACATAACTAGACCCTTTGTCCTGTCTCCATTTGTGATATGCTTTGTACCAACTTTTATCTTTTTTAGGGTTTTCATTTTTTATGACAAAATATCTTTCGTCTTCTTTATCCATATTCAAAGCGTCTGGTTGATTGGTAAGAATAAGATAACAAGTTTGAGTTTTAATAGTTTTATAATCAACAAAAAGTTTTCTTTGTTGGATCCTCGTTTCGGTTGCTACTTTTTTTAAATCATTAACTAGGTTTGATTTTTCGCCCCAACCTCCTACACTTTTACATTCGTCAACTAAGACAAATTGTTTTTCAGCAAAAGTGACTCCTTTGTCTAATATTCCTTTGACATCTGTTGGTATTGCGTTTGTTTCGCCTAAGATATCGGTCATTGTGTCAAAGATTGAACCTTTTCCGAACCTTTGTTTTTTTGTATAGATTAAAATTATTACTCTATTTTTTACCCATGGTTTTTGGACAATGTGGGCCAACCAATCTAAAACAAATTCTCTCTCTTCTTTTATTGGGATGACATGCTCTAGTAACTCCTTCCAAGGTTTAATATCTCCTTCTGTTTCTGGCTTAATTGGTTTTATGTTTCCTGGTTTATAGCTGTTTAGATAATAAAGATCATCTGCGCCTTTTATTAATGGATCATTCTCTTTGTGTAGATCGGGTCTATAGGTTTCTTCTTCTGCAAGTTGTTTCTTAGGGTGGTCTTTAAAGTAATCAGTTGGTTCTATCTTCTTTGGAAAGATGTCTGCAAATTTAACATTGTAACTCTCTTTATCGTAAGCTCTTCCAGTTTTTTTATTGTAGAATTTTTTAGTCTTAGCATTAAGAATAAAGATAGTGTCTTCCATGTATCCCTCTCTTAAAGGACCAGGATCAGCTTTATCATATTTGCCTCTGCAATTACTTATTTTCTTCTGAATAGCCTCCTCAAATCCACCTTTATAAGTATCTTTTGATCCAACATCCTTAACTTGTTCAAGATGTTCTAAAATATGTTCATCAGACAGTTTGCTCTCCATAGCTCCATAGATAAAGTCAGTAACATGGTTATCAAAGGTTCCTCCTCTATGATGTTCCTTCTTATTTTTAATGTTTTGAATTATTTTAGACAAAGGGTTTTTCGCGCTTAAAGGTCTCGCGTCTGGTTCACTAAAATTAATTTTTTCTTCGGTAGTTTCTTCTTCTTGTTTAACTTCTTTTTTATCTTCTTTTTCTTCTGGTAGATTTAACGGAAGACTGTCAAAAAAAGATTGATCTATTTCTATTGTGTCAGCATATTCTAGAAACTCTTCTAAGTTTCCTGTCTCCATGTTTTCATTCTTTATCCAAGCGTTCTCTGATTTTCTAAAAGAAAGTTCAGAGTGAGAAACCATCATAGATCCTTTAGGGTTAGAAACATATTTAATTTCAATACAACTTTTAAATGGTAATAATATTCCATTTCCAGGAGACCATCTATTCTTTTTCTTATCCCAAGTTGGCTTTGTTTGTTTAGGATTAATTTCTTTTGCTGTAGCTTTTAATTTATTTTTAAAATGTTTTAAGATATTAACTATTGTGTCTCCTGGCATTAAGTCTTTCGCAAATACATAAACATGTAATCCACCAGATTTTGAATAACAAGGCGCTAGTGGTAACTTCTCATCATAAATTTGTTTAACAATTCTTTTTAGATGTTCTGGTTTTTTATATTCATCTTCATCAAACGCTCCCCAGTTACACAGGCCCTTTGTTTCACTATCTCCGTTTAAATCACAAGGAGGTAAGATAATTCCCATATCAATTCCATTTGCTTCTTTTCTATTTTCAAGATCCCTTTTATATTCTTCATCACTTAACGGGACATCTTTGCCACCAAAATATTTTGTGCTCTCAACTGGTACTGTATTAAGAGACTTTGTTAGGTGTCTTTCGTAGGTAGGACGATCTGTTGGAGAGTTACAAAACCAGAAGGGTTTAACTACATCCCCTGGTGATTTTTTATATTTTATTTTGTTTGTCTTTGGATCTCTTGTTGGATTAAATCTTATTCCATAATCCATAGCGTAAAATTTTTCTTTTTTATAAAACCTCTTTTGAAATCTTTCAGTTAATTCTTTAACTTTATCTTTATCCATTAGTTGTCCTTCTTCTTTTTCTGTTTGATTAGTGCATCATTAAATTTCTTCCTCTCACTCTCAGGCATTTTAAATTTGAATACGTTCTTAACTCTTCCGCTTTCCATGAGCTTAGTCTCATGCTTGAATTGCCAGTCATGATTTTTTTCGTTCTCTGGAAGTTTCCACCGGTGCTCTTCAATGTTGATGCCCAAATCTTCTGCCATTTTACCCATTTGGGACAAACCGTCATAAGCACGTGTAAGGGCGAAATTATCTTTAACCAATCTTTCGTTGTAGTCTGCAAACTGGTCGTTAGCCTCTTTTAATTCTTTTGTATGTTTGGTAAGATTTTTAAAAGCTTCTTCTGTTACCATTAATCTATTGAAGATTACCCTGTTCAATTCTTCTAAGGTCTTGTAGTCAACGTGGAAGTGGTCGCAAACTCCATACTTTTTAAGTATGTCATCTGAGATTTTAACTTTTTCTCCCTTTTTATATGGTTTTTTAGATTTTTTGTTTCTGTCTTTGGTTTTCATTAGTAGCTTCTGTTGTTGGATTTAGGCTACTAAAGCTGTCATTAATTAACTTTTCTACTGTCTTCGCTCTTGATAATTGAGTTCCTGGGACAACTTTCTCAGTTAGTTCTCCAAGTCTTGAATAGACGTTTTTCCTTAATGAGATAGATCTGTAATAGTCTTTATTAGTACACACTATATTAGTCTCCTATTTTTATTTGGTTGATTTAAACTATTATTCTTCTTTCTCATTTCTTTCTTATCCGGGTCATACCCAAATGCTCTTGAATTATCTAATCTAGCTTTAAGATCATTTACTTGCTGAGGTGTTGCTGTTGGCTCTTGATTAACTTTATCATTCCACCTCTTCGCATCATTGTAACTTTTAAAGGCTATGTTTCTTGTGTCATCTGTAAATAGTTGCGTTGTCGGATCAAATGTAACAACACTTTGATTAGCTGTTCGATTTTCAAACTTGTTTAATGTTTTATTTACAAATCTTTTACTTTTTTCTTTTTCTAAATCTTTCATCCAATGTGGATTATCAGATCTAGTTCCTGAGTATTTAACATTGTTAATATTGTCTCCCTCATACATATCAACTATCTTATCTACATAATCTACAGCACCTATTTTTTTCTTAACTGGTACAGAGGACTCTTCCTGTCCGAATTTTTTTAGTCTATTAACATTATTTCTCAATATCTCGGAATTTTCTAATTTTGGTCTTGTGATGTAGTTTTCGATTACTCGGTTCTGCTTCTTGGTATAACCGAATTCATCCTTTGGCTCAGGCTCCTTCTTTGGTAAATTTAGAGGTCTCATGTTCATAAGTAATTCTGATGTAGTCAACTTAGGTGTAACCTGTGAGTTAAGCTTTTGTTTTCTCACAGGATTTCTAACTGGAAGATTTAAAACGTTTGCAATTCCTGAGTGGTCGTCATCAATCATACTAAATTTATTATTCCTCCTCTATTGGCGCCGGATCTTCCTAAGATCATGTTTATATATTGCATAAAGTCTATGCTAGGATCCAACTCTCCTTTATCAATCAAGTTGGTCCATTCATCAATGTGTCCACCGATTAGGTCTTCTTCTGATTGACTGTTTGCACCATATTTGAAAGCAACCTTTTTTGGTTTGTCATCTTCTGTAGCCCAACCTCCGGGATCTAAAATTTCTAAGTAGTCGTCTAAAGATATGGTTGTTTGTCCATTAGGTTTAACGGGCCCACCTCTGCCAAGACCAATATTTCTAATTTTTTCTTTAAGAATAAACTCTCTTATGTCTCCTTTAAATCCGGCATCCTTAGCTTTCTCAAATCTCTCTTTTAAGTCAGCTAAAAACTTCTGTTTAATTACTCCCTCATCATAATTTATTTTTTTATCTACTGTCATTTTAATTTATCTCCTTATTAACTTCTCTAAACCTTCTAGGTATGACGACTGTATCGTTACACTCATCACAACATCTGTCTTGAACATCTAAGGTCTTTACTGGTTGGGGATTATTACCAAAACCGAAAAACTTCTTATTACAAATACTGCACGTTTTTACTGGTTCTTTACTCATAGTGATATCGGCTCCTTAGCATTCTTAAATTCAACACTGTTAGTTTCTCTTTTAGGAAACGGACAGGCACCATTAGCGCCTTCTGATCCTTCAACTAAGTTATCTATTTGGACACTTTGGATATATAAAGTGCATCCAAGGCCGATAGATTTGTTATACCCACTTGCTTTATATGAAACCCACATAGTGCTATCTTTGTAGATATTTACGTCTGCACCTATCTCTTTTTGGTTACGATCCCAAACTTTCGGCTTAAATTTAGAATGAAACTTGAATGTAATAGTTTCGCCTTCATCCTTATATGGTAATGGCGCTCTTGTTAAAGGCGCTGTAGCATTGGGAGTTAGCTTATGTTGTTCAGCTACTTCCTTTGAGATTATCTCTTGGATAATCTTAGTGTGTTCTTGAGATTTATCTTTTGGGACCTCAAGAGTTACTTTGTAAACTGATGATCCAAAAGCTTCATCTGGTTGGGATAAATAACTAAATTTAGCTGTCCCATATATTGTTTTTAGTGTGTCGTTGTTAGTAGTCATGTTATTTTCCTTTGTTGTTTTAGATTGTTTAAAATAATTATATGTTCCTGTTTCTCATATTCATTTCTTACAGGACCAAATAACTTAGGCACTAAAAACTCATCGTGGAATTTTCCAGGATCCCAAATATAACTACGGACCCCAGGAATTTTTATTCTGCCTGGAATTGTTAAACCTTTTTCTTTCTCCTCAGAGATCCAACGTTCCAAGGTTTTTTCTCTTAAACCATGCGCGTCGCATAACTGATGTTGGTTACAATATCTATATTTATATTTAAAAGTTCTTAATGTCATAAAGCAAAACTATCAAAATCTTTAAACACCGTCAACCATATTTTTAACGATGTATATAAATAAAAAGGGGGTAAAATAGGAACATCGTCAGGTTGTATTTTGACGGTTTATCTCAATCTATCAATGACTGATTGTGGGATGTTTTTATTGGTCCCTTCGTAAAAAAAGTTCTTAGATTTAAACTCTTTTCTTTGTCTCGGTTCAGCGATTAGTTTGGTTAGATTTTTAACTTCCTTATCAGGATCAAACTTTGGGAGAGGGAAGGTGTCATATAATCTTTTGTACTTAGGATCTGTAACTACTCTAATAACTGTTTCAATTCGGTTTCTTTTAACACCTCTTTTATCATCAACTATTCTCTTCCAAAGATACAATGTAAATCGCCACATTTTCCAGGTTCTCTTATATGGAATACTGCTTTCAATATATTTGATTGCATCTTCTTCGCTTATACCTCTCTCCTTCAACATTCTTTCTAACTTTCTCATGGTTCGTTGAATACCAAAGATAACGAAGTGTGTAAACCTAAAGCGTCAACCCAGGTGTTATTGTTTTAGAATAGGGGACTGTTGGGGTAGATTTAACATGAGTAATTTTCCAACAACATCTGCATCTTTAATTATCCTGTCTTTATTCGTCTTGTAATAAAATCTGTCTAAAGTCTCATCTTTTAAATGTCCTGTTAGTTTAGTCGCTGGACCCGTTGATCCTAAAGTGTCTTTTGCTAGTGTTGAGAAACTTTTGCGTAAGGTTTTTAATGCGCCATTAACTCCCGTTTTTTCTCTAATTAAGACCCACGCATTATGCGCTACTTTTAATCTAGCTTTGTCGTTTTCAACGGACAAACCTTTTGTAGTTTTGTATCGCACAGAAGGGAACAACCAGGATTTCTTATTAAAAAAATCTTCAAACTCTTCTAATCCAGGGCGAGTAGGGACGGTTCTTAAATAGTCTAGAACCAACTGCACAGGCTCAGTTATAGTAACAAACTGGTCCTTTTTTATTTTGTTTATCTCTTTTGGTATTTCAATTATTCTCTCATCAGTTTTGACATTACTCCACCTAAGCTTACTCAGTTCTTGAAATCTGCGGCCCGTAAACATCATCAACATAATTATTGCCGCTTGAAAAGGAAATTGGTCGGCAACTTCAAGGCAAGCTTTATAGATTAAATTTAAGTCATCTAAAGTAAAAATAACGTCATTGTATTTGGTAGCACGGTTAATACTTCTCCCTGGTTTTTTAAGTCTAACTAAATATGCGGGATTAAATTGTTTTTTTACAAGCTTTTTATCTTTAGCATAGTTGAGTAGATATTTTATTGCATTAAGACAGTTTCTTTTAGTTCCATAAGCCACATATTTTTGAATATAAGCCTCAATCAAATCTGGTCCTTTTTCTACATCCAGGTCTTTCATCATGGTTCGACTAAAATCATCATCATATAAAGATACAGAACCCGTTGGGTTAAAGTGAAGTTCTTTTTTTAATATACCTTTACCAGAAGGGAATTTTTTGAATAACTCTTTGAATGACTTTACAGCTTTTGTATTAGTATTAAATCTAGAGAAAACAGGATTAATTCTAAATTCCATTCTTCCGCAACCGTCTTCGTCTTCATAGAAATAAATGTGTCTTCCTCTCCAATTATACCCACATAGATATCTAAAAGTGTCTCCAAGATGTCTCTTTGAAAGCTTTGCACCTTCCTCTTGTATCTTAGGAAAACCGTCCTCACAAATCCTCTCAATAACTTCACGAACGGTTATACTTCCGTACTCTTCAATTTGATGTTTAGTTATTTTAGTTTCTTTTATCTTCTCTGTAAGTTTGGGATTTTTAATATACAGACCTTTATCGTTAGTGTGTTCTTTATATATTTCATATTGTTTGGTATTAACATGAGCACAAGTAAAACCAGGGTTGTTGCTAGATTTATAAGGTTTAAAATCTCCTAAGTGATGACGATATAATTTGTCAGAAAGATAAAATCTCAGCGTAAATATTTTTCTTTTTGTTAGCTTAGATATAGTTAGGAGCAATCCTTTTAGGTGCGAACCTTTTGGAACAATAAAAGGTATCTCTAAATATATCTTATTACCAAAGTTTAACTCATCAACCTTTATTCCTAGGATTGCAGAGTTAGTAAATTCAATCGGTTCTATATCTTTTGGTGGGTTATTGTGTCCGATATAACTCGGAATATTTGAATGTTTTTTAGCATGTTTTTTCATCAGTAATCCTTAATGTTTAATTCATTAACGATTACGAACAAGCTACTTGTTAGGAATTAGAAGGGTTAGGGGACGTCGGGGGAAATCAGAACTTTACAAATTTTAAACGACCGATCCCACTTTCGTTTTTACTAAAACCTCCTAAAACAACGAGTTATGTGTCCTCTTTATCGTTAATAACTAGAAATATATGGAAAACCCAGAAAATTTGCAAGAAATTTGAATGTTTTGGGATCACAATAGAGGTACCAGTTTGAACCTCAAAATCAATGGATCTAAGAGGGTCATACACCCTTTAATTAAAAAGGATCCTAATAGTTTAGACTATATAGCTTAATTCAGACGGTCAATGACTTCAAAAACATTTTGAAAAGGAAGTACCTAACCTGGAAAAATTATTATAAAATCAAAAAAAAAAATAAAAAAAATAAAATTTGAAAAGGCAAGGCGGCAGAGACTATTGAATTTTTTGACATTAAAAACTACAGGCAATCTCCACCACCTAGTACTACTAATGAGATCCTAATATAGAATATTTATTTTTGATTACAATGTATGGGGAAAAGATTTGACCTTTAAACTCTATCATCTTTCACTCTTATATTGTTCAAAAATTGACACAGATCAATGATACCAATAATCATTGTCTTATCTTATTTAAGGCTACACATTTTTGAATTTAATGATTATTTTTCTCGTTATACAACTTAATAATCTAGTTAAATCTCTTACTACTTATTCTTAGATGTGTAGTCGCTAAGTTATAAGAGTGTGGCCATTGACTATGAATAATACAAATCTAGATAGCAAATCAAATTTTAGCTCTATAGCTAAGTTCATACACTGGGGTTTTGTGCTTTTATTTATATATGGTTTGCTGAAGCAGCATTATGATGACCTTAATCAATTAGAAGACAATGCTCTTCTTCAATTTGAAGTAATTTTTGCAACAGTTTTTGTGTTATTGCTTTTGATTCGATTTATTTACATGAAAACAACACAAAAATCATCACTTCCTGATTCTACTCCAAGGTCACAACTTTTAGCTGCTAGAGTTGTTCATTACGGAATGTATGCTTGTCTTGCGTTAATTCCTTTAACTGGCTTATTAATTGGTTTGCTATTTTGGATTGGCTTTAAGGATGGATTTTTCATTAATGCAGTGGTTGCAGCTCATGAGTTTTCAGTTTCTGTTATCTATTGGCTTATTGGTTTGCACATTTTGGCTGCAATCTTTCGCCGCTTTAAAAGTGATGGAGTTTGGTCTTCGATGGTGCCATTTTTAAAGGAAAAAAGCCATGATAAATAATTCAATAAGCTATTTATTCTAAAACGTCAGACATTGAAACCTATATTGAGGGAGGATATTTTGCAGTGTTGAGATATTCAGGAAGATCTTCAGACAAAAATTTTATTAAACATAGAGATATTTTATCAAATGAATTAAATAAAAATAATGTTTCGATAAAAAGTTCACCTATAATGGCAACCTATAATAGTCCTTTTACTCTTCCACCTTTTAGAAGAAATGAAGTAATGTTCAAAATTAGTTTTTAAATTTTGAACTTCAAATATTATTGATTTCTAATCAATGGATAAACTTTTGGGTTTAAATATTTTAGGTTTGTAAGCATTATCAAAGTTAAGGTAACCAAACCTATGCTTAATCCTAAATTAAATAAAACTTTAAAATCAAAAGCCCACACCAATTCAAAAATATTTTCCATTATAAATTTAGAGGCAATTACTGCAAAAAAGATAGCTATTAATATTACTGATTTAAAAATAATTACAAATTCTATTAGAGAGGATAAAATTACCTCTTTTTTTGAAAACCCTAATATCTTAAAAACTAAATTTTGATATTCTTTGACTTTTCCTTGAACCATAATAGCGCTTGAAATAACAATTAATCCAATAATAATAGTCACTGCAGAAATAAGTGTTACAGCTACAAACACCTTATTTAAAACGTCTGTTACTTTATTTAAATAATCTGCGATCTTAATCATAGATAAACTTGGTAACGATTCTAACATTAAAGTTTCATCAAACTTTTCAATAGTTTCAAATTTAGCTGTTGCCAAATATTCGTGAGGAATATTATTTGCAAATTGAGGATTAAATAACATTGCAAAATTAATATTAAGATCACGGTAATCAACAGCTCTAAAATTTACAATTTCACCATCAACTTCTCTACCATAAATATTAAGTGTAAACACATCACCTAACTTTATATTTAAATCTTTTGCAACTTCTGCATCTAAAGATATTTGAAGTTGTTCAGGTTTGCTAAGATCCCACCATTCACCCTCAGTTAATGGATTATCTTTTGGAATTTCATCTACCCATGAAGATCTTCCGTCACTCCCAATAACCCAATAACTATCATCACCAGGCTTTATATATGTATTTGGGTTAATACCATTTATTTTAGTAATGCCAGATGAAACCATAGGCACTACTTCAATTTTAGCATTTGGATCCATTTGTAGAATGTTATTTTCAAATTTATTTTTTTCACCTTTTTGAATACCAACAAAAAAATAATCTGGAGCGATATCTGGTATGGATTTTGCAATTTCTCTTTGAAAATTAGTACCAACTAATGATAGCGTAAGTAGCAATGTCACCCCTAAACCTAAAGACATAATTGTAATAGGAGTAATACTTTTTGTTTGCGTTATATTTTTAATGGATACTTTTAAGGATATATTGGAAGAAGATTTAAATTTTTTTAAGAAATAAATGATTATTTTTGAAAGTAGAAAAAAAACAATCAAACATACAAAGAAAGCTACAAAATACCCAAGACTATATATAGGATTTTCAGATCTAACACTAAATAGAAAAACCAAAACAGATAATAAGATTATACTTAAAGCTGCAGATTTTTTTGAATAATAAAATTCTAAATTTTGAAATACATTTCTAAATAAATTAGAGGCTTTTACTTGATCGATTGAACTTATGGTTGGAATTGAGAAAATTATTAACACTAACAATCCAACTAAAAATATTTTAATAAAATTAATACTTGAAAACACTGGAGAAACATTAAGTCCTAATCCATCTGATAAGTATTGATCTACAATAGGAACTAGTAAAAAACTTGAACCATAAGCAAATATCGTGATTAATAAAAGTAAGATTAATAATTGAAGATAATACAATGTTTTAATATTGCCTGAGTAAAATCCCACTGCTTTTCTAACTGCAATTGACATGTTATTTTGATTGATAAAAGAAAGAAGAGTATTTGCTATTCCTATTCCAGCAATCAGCATAGCACTAATAGAGACTAATGATAAAAACTGTGAAAAATTATTTATAATCTCTTTTAATCCACTTGCAGAATTTTCAGGATACCTAAGTTGAGCTTTTTGATCATCTTTAAATATATTCTTTATTCTTTTTTCTATCTTATTAGGATCATCACTTTCGTTAAATTTTACTTTGTACTCATAATTTAAAAAACTACCAATTCCATTTAATTTTAAAATTTCTAATGTTTGATCACCTGCAAGTGCCCAATCACCAAATGCAACAAAACCGCTTACATCGGGTACAGATTTTACAACTCCTATAATTGTAAATAATTGATTTTGAACTTTAATTTTGTCATTAATCTTTAGATTTAAATTTTTGGATAAACTTTCATTTATTAGCAAAGTATTGGGCTCATTATGCATTCTATCAAATGCACTTGCCGGCTCATAATCAACTGAACCATACAAAGGATATTTAGTATCTACAGTTTTTATTCTGGTAAAAAGAGATTTATTCTTTTCTCTACCGATTGTTGAGACCATTGTGCTAAATTCAATCATTTGAGAAATGGTTGCAAATTCTTTTACTTGATTGACTAGCTCAAGATTTCCTTCATTACGATTAAAGTCAATTTCAAGATCTCCACCTAACAGAGCTTTAGCATTATCATTAAGTTCTTTTTTTAAGCTATCTTCAATTGTGAAGATGGCACTTAAAATGAAAAGACTAATAAAAAGAGTTATTATAATGCTAGCGAGTTTTTTATAATTTCTGCTTAAATCTTTTAAAGCATACTTAAAAATTAAATTAAGTTCAGATGGATTATTTAATTTTTCCATCTTTAATTTTAATTTTACGTTTTGCTTTATTTGCTAATTTTGGATCATGAGTTACCATAATTAGTGAAGAACCTTCCTCTTTAACATAGTTAAATAATATATCTGATATCATTACTGAATTCTCAGTATCTAAATTTCCTGTGGGTTCATCAGCTAAGATCAATTCTGGTTTCATTGCAATTGCTCGAGCTATAGCTACTCTTTGTTGTTCCCCTCCAGATAGTTGACTTGGTAAATTATTAAATCGATGACTAAGTCCAAATCGATCCAATAATAGTTTTGCCTCTTTTTCTGGGTTTTTAAATTTATTTAGCTCAAGGGTTAATGCTACATTTTCAACTGCAGTGTAATTTGGGATCAGGTAGAATGATTGGAATATAATTCCAATATTTTTTCTTCTTATCTCTGAGACTTCATCTTCACTCAATTTTGTAATTTCATGATTTTGAAAAAATATTTTTCCAGATGTTGCTTTTTCTAATCCACCAATTAGCATAATAAGACTAGTTTTTCCTGATCCACTTTCTCCAACAATAGAGATTGTCTCTTTTTTCTTGGTAGTTAGATTTACATCTTTTAAAACTCTTATATTATCTTTACCAGTTTGGTATTTAAGATTTACTTTATTTAATTTAAGAAGAACGCTCATGAATAAAAGTTTTATTATTAAAATTATTGTAATTTGTCTAGTCACTATAAAAGTAAGTGCAATAGAAAAAGTTATATTATTTGGAGATAGTTTGATGGCTGGTTATGGATTACCTAAGGAGCAACATTTATCAGTAGTTTTGCAAAAAAGGTTACAGATAGACGGTTATAATATAGAAATTATTAATGGCAGTGTTTCAGGCAGCACTTCTGCAGGTGGATTAAATATAGCTGAATGGACTTTATCAGAGTCTGATATTGATCTGATGATTTTATCCCTTGGAGCTAACGATATGTTAAGAGGTATCAATCCAAAAGAGACAAAAAATAATTTAGAAGAAATCATTAAAATTGCCAAAAATAAAAATATTAAAATAATTATAGCAGGAATGATTGCGCCTACTTCTTATGGTTTTGAGTATAAGAAATCTTTTGATCAAATTTTCTTTGATTTATCAAAAAAGTATAAATTACAATTAATTCCTTTTCTACTTGAAGGTGTAGCTCAAAAACCTGAATTTAATTTAAGTGATGGCATGCATCCAAATGACCAGGGCACAATTATCATTGGTAATACTCTAAAAAAAGCTATCTTAGAAAATCTATAAAGACTCAATATTATTTTTTTGTTAACATTTTTAATGAAAAAGATTCTAACAATTATTATTTTATGTCTTACAACAACGACTTTAAGTGCAAATGATAGAAACCTTGAGTTGGATAAATTATTTTTAGAATAAATAGCTTATTGAATTATTTATCATGGCTTTTTTCCTTTAAAAATGGCACCATCGAAGACCAAACTCCATCACTTTTAAAGCGGCGAAAGATTGCAGCCAAAA
>Ga0080013_1003898_pt1 | contig 15126 bp, 19 predicted proteins | sample ETNvirenome_6_85_FD_69236 | JGI IMG/M metagenome (GOLD analysis project Ga0080013, IMG submission 69236) | Marine viral communities from the Pacific Ocean - ETNP_6_85 (SPADES assembly) (version 2) | ecosystem: Environmental > Aquatic > Marine > Oceanic | place: Pacific Ocean | collected 2013-06-19
CGGTTGCGCAGTCTTTGGATATTCTCCCTTTGCTTTTGTTAGCCATTGGTTTCCTCTTGTTCTATAATTAATCTCTTTTTAGTTTTATTGAGCATAAAAATCAAGTCTTTTTAGGTGAGCGGCAGCTAGCCTGTGACAAGGGATGATACTTCCGACGCCGCGGCCACCGAGATGGCCTTTCCGTAGTTGATCGCGAACTTCTCAGGATAGGCCCCGTGCTTGCCGGGGTGCTCGACAAGATCGGATCGATGAAGTTCGTCTCTGGCAACTTCTATTACTTCCTCACCGGTATTCTCATCGATCCTGAGGACGTTAAAGGTTTTCTGTTCAGAGGACGCTTCTTTCTGCGCGTGCGAAGAGTACGTGAATTTGCAACAGTTGGCGCCATTATATTCGAGAGCAAAGCGATTCCAATCCTTCTTTAGTGCGTACCCTTTTGCATGCTTTTTTTCTGGAAGTTTGAACCAAGCAGCAAGTAACTCATCTGAAACAGTTTGAGGATCACTATTAAAAAGATCCAAAAAGGCTTGAGCGCTCTCATCACTGGTAAGTGCATTTTGGATTGTCTTATTGGTTGAAAGGTTCGCATACTCGCCCATAACCTGATAAGCTCCCCAAGAAGTAGCTTTGATTGCCGCTACACGATCCTGATCATATGCTCTTGAAAAAGCAGTCACTCTAACATGTGAGCCATTACCGGGTATATATCCGCTCGTCTTTCGGCCGGCGCCGCGAGTTTCGCGCTTGCCTTGTTCATGTTTATCTGTAGAAGGATATGTTTTATCAAGATCACTGGGGAGATAAGGAATATCACCCGCGGGATAGTACTCTAAGAACTTGTGAGGCTCAAACCTAAATGCCGTAGGGCCATAACGGCCGGCTTCAGTTGCGCGAATAGTTAAAAGAATCGCCACATTATCGGCCGTCGCGGTGCCGAAGATCTTCTTGGTCAGATCCACAACGCCTTGAGTTATATCCATACTTACACTAGTATAAGACATCGGATTGATCACTGTAGGAAATTCCCACTCGCGGGATCCTTGGCCCTCGATACATTCGCCATGTTCAGAATCAGGGCCGCGGAAGATACAAGGATAGTCGCCCTCCGCAGCTTCTTCATAATAGTCGAACAAACCTCCCAAGCTCTTGCAGCCGGCTTCATAATCTGCAGGCGGTGTGTCAGCCGAGGTGGCGTTGACCCAGTTCTCCATCACCTTCATGCCCGCCTTCGAAGAAAATTCTAGAGCTTGCCCGGTGTCGAGATTAAACCCAAAATCTGAGTCGTCGGGATCCAGTTTAACTCGAAATATATCTCCAATTCGGGGTGTTTGAGTATCTGAGTCCCATAAAAACAAAGTGTGACTTCTGACGGTTGTTAAATTTTGAAGAAGTTCACCTTCGGTGGGCGCACTGTCGTCACCTATAAGTTCTACAAGAAAGTTCTTACAAGGCCACGGGTACCATCGATGGGGCGATTTGGGATCCAATAACCGCCCGTAAAAAACTTGTGTGTCGTTCATAAATGACATATTGCGCGTGTCTATTTCATCGGAAATATTGGAAGGTAGTTCTTTCCACCTTGCCTCAGAAACGTCGGTGATGAGTGGGTCTGGTCTCCACCCATCGGTAAGTGCTATAGCATAAAATATACCATCGAAGCGTCGGTCTTTGGTTGTGTCCGAACCATTAACAATAAAGGCTTCGAGCGCGTCCCTGCGATTGTCGTTCACACCCACTAGTTTTCCTCCTGAATCATATCAAAAAGACTATTCTTATCATCTTCGGATAATTCAAAACCTTTTACTTGATCCTTCTGTCTCAAACCAATAATCTTTACTAGTTGCTCATTTGATCTTTGGAGGGTTTCTATATGTTTAGCAGCCACAGGACTAAGATACTTATTTTGCTCTGCATCGGTAGCAATCTGGTTAGCTATCTCATTTAGAAACTCGCGGGCTAGCTTACGATCATTTCGTATGTTGTCTAGTGCTTCATCTACCAATGAGTCTAACTTATTCTTGCTCACAACGATCCACTCTCCCAATCTTCTTTAAAAACATAATATTTCTTTCTAAACTTTTTCAGCGAGTTCACGATCTGTTTGGTGTTTAAGCCAGTAATCTCCCGCAAGTATAAGTAAATAGCTTTTTTATTAAAAATATCAATATCATCTTTTGATTCAAAAAGAATAGTTATTGCTTTGTAAACCTTGAGATCGTTTTCTTTCATTTGCTCTGGGTCCCATGATGAAAGCTCATCATAAAAAGAGGTCCAGAACTCATCCTGTAGTCTGTCGGTGATATAAGATTGGTCTGTGGATAAGAATTCTTCTTCATAAGATTTTGAAATGTTATCTAAATCAACTTCTCGTAAGTTTTGTTTTTGTTGTTTTTTAACTTTGTGAATAAACCAGTTTTTGGTGATCACCGAAAAATAAGAAAACGCCTTCGAACCTTTGTTTGGATCATATTTGTCCAAGATTGTCATTAACCAAATCTTACATTCATCACGCAATGAATCGCAATTAGGCAAATTAGTAAACTTATAAGTAAAGACAATTTTATCAACCATCTCATTAAAAGCTGGTCGAATAAACTGAACATATAATTCAGTGCGTTCTCGTTGGCAGCTAGAGATCGCGTAACGTACTATAGCGTCTTCATGAACTTGCGTAAAATAATGATTATTACGTCTCTTTCTGCGTGTTCTCTTCTTCCTGAGTGGTTTCTCTGTCGTCATTAGTAACTTGTTCTCCTGTGTTATCGGTTGTCAGCGAGTACACCCATTCAAAAGTCTCTAGCTGTTCATTAAACGAAACAGCATGATTTAACAACCCTTGTAGTGTCTGGTCGCCATAAAAGGTTTCCAACTCATAGACTGACTGGAGATGTCTTGCAAAACCGTCTACCATATCTTGCAGATCTCCAAGCTCTTCTGAGACAAACAACAGACGTGCTAACACCGCGCGGGCGTAGGCAAACAAACCAATATTAATAAGTACTGATAGCGTTGAAACTGCTATCAGGATAATTTCAAGTCGGCTCATAATCTTCTCTCTTTGATTTTTCTATTTCTAGTATTTCTTTGTTTTTTTCGATAAACTCTTTTGTGAGTTCACCTATTTTCTGCGTCTTTTGTTCGTTTTTGTTTTTGTACATTGGAGTTGTCAATTGTTTGTTTAACGTATCTTTTTTTAAGCAAACAGGACACTCCTCTACCATCTGTGATATTAGATGAAAGATTGTAGACAATTGTTCGCATTCGGAACATTTGTAGACATATCTAGGCACTATTTTACCATATTTTCTAGATCTTGTTCACCAATCTCTTGGTTGTTAGAAACGCGCACCGTTGGCGGATTCTTAACAACAAGACCATCTTCGCCATCTATTAGCTCAAACCCCTTCAAGATTGGGACAATATCAAGCTCGTTTAGCAAAGATTCTTGGAGTGCCATCATGACCGCTCCTAGTGCCTGGTTAGATAATTTGTGTGTTTTAGTTTCCATTGTTTACTCCTTTTTAGTTATTCTTGTTCTGAGATGGCACGACCTAACATACCCTCCCAGTCTCTATTAATTCTAACACAATCATTTTTTTCTTGTACTGCTTTTAGCACAACGGGATCGATATCCAAAGTCTGCGCCAAATATATCATAGCAGCCAGATCTTTAGGAAAACAGTGTCCACCAACTCCAAAATCACCATCGGGGCCGGGCACTGCCAGGTGACTGCTTCCCAGTCTCTTATCATATAAAGAGTATTCAGTCACCTTATCATAATCAATATTTAACTTCTGACAAATCTGATACATCTCATTGGCAAACAAGACTTTGGTTGTCAGAAAATTGTTCAAAAAATACTTCACCATCTCTGCTGTACGATATCCTGTCTTAACAATTGGTATATGCGGAAATGCCTTTCTATACATAGTCTTAACTTTGGTTGTGGCCGGGCGAGACCCACCAAGAATAATGCGTGTTTGGTTTTTAAAATCCTCAAATGAATTCACTTCAGTTAAAAATTCAGGACTAAAGATTACATCTAAAAAACCACTATCGTGATGAAGCTTCTCTGTTGTGCCAGGAGGCACTGTCGATTTAATTATCACAATTGGTTTATCTTTCCTGAATTGGCCCGAGAGGGTATTAAGGTTCTCTATTGAATCTTTTACAATTGATAAATCACACTCTCCATTATTCCTCATCGGTGTGGGCAAACATTGAAAAATAATATCACACTTGTTTATTACCTCTTCCAATGTTGAATTGCATTTATCTTTATCGATGTCATATGTCAAAACATCATAAAAATTCCGCAATCCTTCTCGGATGGCAGAACCCACAAAACCTTGACCAACAATGCCTATGAACAAACTAATCTCCTAAAACAAGCCGCGATTCCTTCACGAATATTAATCTTGGGTGTCCATCCCAAAGACCGCAATGGTTGTGTGTCGGCCTGCGTAAATTGAACATCACCTGCTCTTTCTTCAACATAATCAAACTCCATATCTGGGAAATTATCAACTACTATATCCTTGATTTCATTAAGTGAAATGTTGTCTGATGTTCCAACATCGAAGACGGATCCGTCAAAATTACCTTCATGGTTCATACAAAATATATTCACGTCAACCACATCGTCAACATTGACCATATCTCGCCTCTGTTCACCATCACCAGTAATGTATGGCTTCAAGTTGTTTTTGGCTGCATGCATCCAATTTGAAATAACAGTAGCGTATGGCCCAGAGATCGTCTGATCGTGTGAATAAACATTGAAATAACGCAAACTAACTGTATCCAAGTCGTATAAAGTTGAATACATTCTAGTTTCTATTTCAGTTGTATATTTCTGGAGGGCATATGGGCTTTCGGGGCCGCGGCCGTTTCCAACAACAGATGACGAGCTAGAATAAATAACCCTCTTTACGGATCCGACCTTCTTGGCAAAATTCAAAACAACACTGCCAGCTAAGATATTGTTTTCACAAGTCTCCACGGGGTGCTCTACACTGTAGGCCACTCGCGGCCAGCACGCCATATGAAAAATATATTCTGGTTGGAAATTGTAGTATCGTGGATGAAACTTTCCGTCGGCGTCTTCTCTGAGTTCTTTTATAACATCGTGAGAAACATCTTCTTGAAGATCAATGCCCATGACCTCGTGACCTTGGTCGATCAACTTTTGATACAAACGAGATCCGATGTACCCCTTATGTCCTGTAACTAAGCACCTAGCCATCGTTTTTCTCCACTTGCTGTGCGATCCAGGCGTAAGTCTCACACATGCCATCAACAAGAGGTTGCGATACAACCCAGCCAATCTTTTGTTTATATAAAGCATTGTCCGAGTTTCTACCATTTACACCAACGGGGCACCGGTGACCATATTTGTCCTCAAATTCCTTCCCGTCAATATTATGAATAGATAGATCCTTTCCAGATATCTCAATGGCAAGACGAGCAAACTCATTGATTGAAATCATTTCTTCGGATCCAATATTCACAGGACCAACAAAGTCCGATTGCATTAGTCGGTATGTGGCCTCCACGCACTCGTCAATGTACAGGAACGACCTTGTTTGACTACCAGGTCCCCAAACCTCTACAGAGCCACCCTCGGGCGTCTCAGCGGCTTTGCGGCAAAATGCGGCAGGAGCTTTCTCTCGACCACCTGTCCAAGTACCACAAGGACCAAAGATGTTGTGATAACGAGCGACACGGACTTCAAGTCCTTTGTTTCTCATAAAAGACAAAAACATTCTTTCAGAGAAAAGCTTCTCCCAACCATATTCTGAATCAGGATTAGCAGGATAAGCAGAGCTTTCAACGCAATTAGGGTTGTCTGGGTCCAATTGGTTATGCTCTGGATACATACAAGCAGAGGAAGAGTAGAAGACGCGACCAGCGCCTTTCTTGGCTGCTTCGTGAGCGATGTTCAAGTTGATCAGCGCAGAGTTATGCATAATATCTGCATCATTCTCACCGGTAAAAACAAAACCAGCACCGCCCATATCAGCAGCCAACTGGTAGATTTCATCCACCCCATCATCCACCACAGATGCAACCAATTCAGGGTCGCGGAGATCGCCTATCACGAAATCATCAGCAAATTGATGTACTGGGTGAAATTCATTAAGCTTAAGGTCGACTCCACGTACCCAATATCCTTTGGCTTTAAGATATTTAACAAGGTGGCCACCAATAAAACCACCTGCTCCGCATACTAATGCTCTCTTCATTTTGTCTCCTTGAGTTGTCTGTATAATATTGTGGATTCTGCTACTTGCAGGTCTTCATAATCATCGATATCCACAGAATCGATCTTTGGCATTACTATAAAATCTATATTTTCGCCAATCAAATTGTTGTTTTTCAAAAAAATATCGCGGTTTGTTATATAAAAGGCACCGTTTTCAACATGCCACTCTTGAATTTCTTGGGTTCTCTTCTTCGTAGTGGGATCAAAATTTAAAGGTTTCCCTTCCGAAGACCAATAAAAATCGACCGTTTTGTAGGTTGATATAATTGTGTCAATTTCTGGACATTGTGCAAATTTCTCAAAACCCTTCTTTAAATATAAGTGATTGACCAGCGGCGAAGTTGCCTGTACCAAAGCAAATGTTTCTATATCATAGTTGTCTAAAAAATGCTCAATTACTGAATTTGTTGTTGAATCATCTTGGCACAATTCTGGTGGCCTGTCTATTATTATCACATTCTTCTTGTAATTTCTACATATTTCTTTAACTTGATCACAATCGGTGCTTACGAAAACATTGCCTGTGGCCTTTAAACTTTCTTCTATTGAGTATTGAATTAATGGTCTTCCAGCAAGATCAACTATATTCTTATTGGGAATTCGTTTGGATCCGCCGCGCGCCGGGATCAATATACTAATTTTAGACATTAAAAAATCTCTTTTCGATAATCTTATCAAAATCAGTTTTGCTTATAATGTTGGCTATCTGTTTGCTAGCGGTGCCGTCCCCATATATGCTAACCGGAGTTTCCCTGCGAGAGTCGATGTTTTCAATTGCCTGCAATATCGACTGTTTGTGATACGGGACATCAACAATGTTGCTTGTTCTCTCGCGGCCTCTTTGGCGATCTCCGATATTGATAACAGGGATATTAAAAATATGTGCCTCCCTAATACCACTGCTTGAATTGCCAATCAAACATTTACAATTTTTTAACAAATTTAAGTATATTTCAAAGGGTATATTTTTTACCTTTTGTTTTATAATAGATCTTTCTCCATATTTTAAATCAAACTTTCTAATTGCTTTGACAATGCCAGTGGCGCCGGGGTCTGGGTTTGGGTAAACAAGCAGACTGTTTAACCCCGATTCTTGGAGGGCCTCCAGAGTCAGCATCATGTTCTTTTCAGAGGCTTTATAATTAGTAGTTACTGGGTGTTGTATTATAATCCCGTAGTCTTCATTGAAATCTATGTCAAACTCTGCGAACATATCAGATGTATTCATTTGTTCTTTAGTAATATATTCTTGCGATAAAATGTAATCAACGGCTGGGCACCCAACATTAAAAATGGTCTCCGGGTTTTCACCGAGTTGCTTTATCCTTTTCGCGCTGATTTCTGTGGATGGGAAATGTAAATGAGATAGTTTTGTGATACTATGTCTGAGGGTTTCATCAATGGTTCCACTGATCTCTCCTCCTTGTATGTGTATAACTGGAATATTATTAACCGAGGACGCTAGGGCGGCCGAAACTATTTCAAATCGGTCGCCCACTATAAGAGTTGCGTCAGGTTTGATTTGCACCAGAGCAGTCGACAGTTCTATCAAGCCAAGTCCCATAGATTTCGACATTGAAGTTGTACCTGTTCCCTGAACATTAGTGCTCAACATTTCATCAATATAAAATCCATCGTCGATAATCTGTTTATAGCTATGTCCGCAATCATCCAAGGTGTGTGCGCCGAAGACTATTAATTTTAAATTTAAATCTTTATGGTTGTCTATCGCAACCATAACGCTCTTTAATTTTGTATAGTCAGAACGATATCCAGATATAACACAAATTGTTTTCATGCTTCCTCTGCGCCCTTGAAGCGACTAAAGTCAGCCCTTCTTTCGGTAACTATAAAAACTTTTCTCATTTTAAAACCTATTGCAGTCGATTCGTTCTATCTGGTATCTGTGTAATGTTTGGCCACACTCTGTATTTGTAAACATAAATGCATGATGTACTTTCAAATCAGAAAGGATTTTAATTGTGTCGGTGTTAAACGTGGCAGCAGTTCCATAAGGATAACAGAAGCTTTTAACACCCATATTTAGAAAACTATTCAGAAATAAAAACGAATTGCTTATCTCTTCCTTTTGGTCAACAGTGTTAAGCCTAGATAAGACTTTGTGATTGTGTGTATGTGCTCCGACGATATTGCCGTGATTTTCAATCTCTTGTAATTCTTCAATTGTTAGATAAAGTTTATCATATATTTCCGCTTCCGTCAAATATTTATTGGCTAGAAAATCTAATATTGGCTTCTTGTGTTCATATTTCAAATAATAATTCATCAATTTTTTAAATTGTAATACAGATTCTTCATTTGCTTGATTAAGATATAGTTCTGACTCTCGATCACGAAGTCTTTCAGGTTCAATCATTGACGAGTCAATATTGTGATTAATTTCGTTTAATAACATTGCAGAGTCATATTTTGAAACCAAATAATGAATTCGATGAACATCTAATAATTCTTTTTTTTCATTTGTATAATGAGCAGTGGGAATATAAAAAAGACCCCACAAGCCCCTCTCTCTCAATAAAGGCAATACAGTATTGTAATGTTCTTTGAAGCCATCATCAAACGTCAATACTACCCCTGGTCTTGAAACACCCGTGTCAATGGACTCAAGGAACTCTTCTTTCGCTAAGAATCCCCACCTATCTTGGAAGTAATCTAACTGCTGAACAAAATTATCTACATCCAAGAATCGAAAACCTGGATATTCTTTATCGAATTGTCGAATGTAGTGATACATTATCGCCTTCATCAAACCCTCACAACTTCCAATACATAACTGTCATATATCTGTGATAAGCCATTCATATATTTTAAGGTATCATCTGGCATCTTAACCATCCAAGATCTAGCTGGGTCTTTCTTTGGTTCTAAAAAGCAATCAGGGAAAAACTTTTCTTGCTTCTCTATTTTGAAATTATTAACATCGAGAATCTTGTGGAATGTATCCAAGGAATGTAGACTCCAGCCTGATTGAAATTCGTTAAAGTACCTATTATTTCTATATCTGACTCGAACATCTACATCGTATTCATTAAAGATATTTAATATCAAACACTTGCCGCCCTCTTTTAGACAATTCGCAATTTTATCCATGATGACAGACGGATCGTCCAAATATTCTATTACACCGCAAATGACGACAAAATCATATTTTGTATCTGGCGTGTATTCTTCAATGTTGTGATTTACAAATTCAGCATCAACATTTTCTTTGGCGGCAGTGATGAGTGATTTGGAATAATCTACCCCAGTAAACGTGATGTTATCAGTATTATTGAGCAGATAATGTATGAGTTCCCCTCTTGCACAACCCAAATCTAGAAGGGAATAAGTTTCTGTTGGGGATGTGTTTGTACTGACCCACTGTAATATGCGCTTAAATTGATCTTTCGGGTTGTTTAAATAATCTTCAGCTTGATATATGTAATCTACATGACTCATACAATGTCACCCCGTTTCAACTGATAATTATTATCAAGATCACGGGTGGCTCGCAGGCCCAGGATGTTGTCAAATTCTGCGGCTAGTAGTTCGCCGGTGCCAGGGCGTTTAACCCAAATATTGTCCCTGGTAAAACAATCGCCCTCTTTAATATTTTTGATGGTTACTACGGACGCATATGCAAAATCAATAGTAGGTTGTTCAGCTTTAAGAATGGTCTTGGCACCACCCAATGCAGAATGAATGGCCGTGGATCCATTAACCAATTCTGACAACTCTGCTGGATCAATTGATATCTCGATATCGGGACCAGGCCACGTTTTGTCGGATGTAAAGTGTTTCTCTAAGATTGACGCTCCGAGTGATACTGCACCAAAACAAGTATAGTTACCAAACGAATGATCGCTCAAACCAAGCACAGCGTTCGGGAAGGCATCTTTCATTTCTGCCATAGCACCTAGTCGTACTTGATCGTAGGGTGTAGGATAGAGCGATGTACAGTGCAATAAGGCATACTCTACGTTATGTCTCTCAAATATATCAACAGCACCCTGAATTGATGATATATTATTCATTCCTGTGCTTAAGATAATTGGTTTGCCGAATTTAGCAATGTGTTCAATCAGAGGGTAATTATTGCATTCACCTGAGCCAATTTTATACGCTTTTACTCCCATTTCTTCCAGCCTATCGGCGGCGGCGCGGGAAAAAGGCGTAGAAAGATAAATCATCCCCAAGTCATCCACAGTCTTTTTTAAGGCTAACTCTTCTTCGTAGGTCAACAAACAGCGATTCATGATCTCATAAATTGATTTATCGCTATTACTGGGGATTGTATTTTGTGCATCGGGAGTCATTTCATCTTCTAAGATATGACATTGAAATTTTACACACTCTGCTCCCGCAGCGTGGGCATCATTAACCATTTGGAGAGCCTTTTCGTAACTCCCTTCGTGATTAATTCCTATTTCAGCTATAACAAAAGGTTTAAAATCTGGCCCAACAAGACGACCAGAAATACAAATTTGGTTCGAAGTCATTTTACCTCTTATGGTTTTGGTTTTAGTTAGTATGATCCGCCAACACCCAAGGAACGTCCATCGCCTCGACTGCTGTCTTCTCCAGTTTGACCAACTTCGTCCAACAAACCACCAGAATTAATTCTTTCTGCTTTGGCCTTTTTCGCTTGGAGTTTTTCATCTTCTGAAGTCATGGTAATTTTCTCGCCACCTTCCGTGTTGGAACCCTGACGATATCCGCGGAATGCTACATCGTTATCATAATAAAGTTTATCGGTTTGTTGATGATATCGCCTTATCTGATTGTCAAAGAAGTTATCAATCAATTGTTTATTCCCATCTGCCAAGGCTGCATGGAATTCAGCGTCTGTCAAGTTAGTAAAATTAACCGCCAACAGGTCAGAGTTTAGGTGCAGTCTTTCGTAGAAATCCTCTGCTGGATTATCTTTATCTATGAGCCCTTCTCTGATCGCATGATGATAAAGCGGAGAACCTGGATAGGGGGTGACGGGCCTGATTGTTCGAAGTTGGGAGTGATCATCATACTTCAAAAGGAAATCAACTGCCTTTTGCAGTGTTTCCTTTGTTTCATTAATGTTGCCCCAAATAAGGTTTAATCCTGGGCTAATTGAAGTCTTAAGGGTTTCCTCCACTCCTTTAACGATAGTATCACAGGTGAGACCCTTTTTCATGACCTTCAGGGCATCATTATCAAACGCCTCAATACCATAGTTGATAAACACGCAGCCTGCGCGCTCCATGGTCTGAAGAATGTCTGGCGTGCAATAGTTCAATCGACCGTTGCAGTTCCATTTGAATTTTCTACCTGTTCGTTCTTGGTATTTAATAAACGCTTCACTGAGTTCCATGGACCTCTTTTTAGAAACCATGAGAAGGTCATCTGAAAACATAATATAATTGATATCATGGTTTAATTGCAAGTATTCGACTTCTTCCAAGATCGCTTCTGGGGATCTTGGACGGAAACCCTTGTCCATTCTGTAGCAGAAGTTACACTTAAATGTACACCCCCGCCCTGAAAGAACTGGCATTGTGAAGTCTGTCTTGCGACAGCGCTTGCTGTGATATAATCTATAAACTTTCATATCAAATAAGTCATAAGCTGGCAAAGGAACGCGGTCTAAATTATCCAGCATATCTTCTGGGATTAGGGCGCGGGGAGGGTTAATGGTAATCGTATCGTCTTGTCGAATTGCTATACCCTGGATGTTTTCTATCGAATCACCATTTGCACACGCTCTTAACAATTCTCTTGTTGTATCTTCACCTTCTCCCATCACAACAACGTCGGCCTGTGTTTTATTCAGAAAGTATTCTGGCTCGGGAGTGGGACCATAGCCTCCAATAATGTACGTTCCAGGCCGGTGTTTAGAGGCTGCAATCGCCTTAGATAGAGATAGCAACTTCTTATATTGCCAATATCCCGCGATAACACTGATTCCGATAACATCAAAGTGATTATTGTCCAGAAACTCGGTTAACGCCTCGTCTGGTCTGTGGTTAACGTCTTGATCCCACACTTCCACATCATAGCCCTCTTGCTGCATTACCGCGGCTACAGCAGCCAATCCCTGGGGGAACCAAGTGGTATATGAATCATTATCATATGTAACCAACAGGATTCTCAAATTGCTTGATTTTTTATTAGGTGACATTAGTTGATACTCCCTTATTCATTGTAATAATCATTGTCATAATTTTTATAAATTACTTCTTCTTCTGAACAATGTGTTATTACATTGTTGCTCGTTGGATACCATTCAGCATTGGTATAAAATTCAAAAACGATATCTGGAAAAAACTTAGACATATATTCGTTGTAAACGATCTTTGTGTGCTCGCCCTCTGTCTTCACTCTTAAATCCCACCAATCTTGCCCTGACATATATGCAGGTGCTTGTATAAAAGACTTTGGTGCAATTCTAAGATCATGATAGAAGTCGAGGCCACAATAATAAATATGCTGTGCTTTAAGTTTTAGTATACCATATAAAGAAGCATATATTGAACAATTACACATCATCTTATCGCCATAAATAGCTACTAGGTATTGTTCTGCCTCATCTACAAGGTGATTAATTTTTCTTCCTCCGGGTGTAAACATCTCGGGGGCGTTTGTCGGTTCGGGACCTCTCCAGCAATATAAATATGGCTCATCTTCCTCTAGTGGAGGCAGTGTTGGCAATTGCCTCACTCCGGGGCATGCTCTTTTTTGTTTAGACTTGTGTTCGTTCCAAAGGGGCCAGTCGGGGCAGAGGCGTGCAATTGCACACTCTTGCACATTCAAATGCTCCAATATATTATCTTGGAAGGCGATATTGCGTTGTGGCATGTTGGTGTATATAATTACTTTTTTGGATCTTATATTTTCTAATAACTCTTCGTCATCAGTATTGAGAAGGGGTGGCGTGTTGATAAACAACACCATCTCATAATCATTAGGAATTTGTTTGATCATCTTCCATGACGTGCCGCGGCCGACAATTAAAAGTTTTTTAGTCATCTATAATCTTCCACATGATCACTGCATATTCCCGCACACACCTCAATATCTCCATTAACCCCAGATAAATCAGCCTTTTCAAGGGCTGCTAACGATGGGCCTGCACCCAATATATAAACTTTTTTCATATCCTATCTTCCTTTGTCCGGGCTCAGATTTTTCTCAAATAGTGCCATCTTATTAGTGGGGTCTCCGTTGTTGTTTTACCCATGGGCCCATTCCATTCTCTCTTAAAGATATATTCCAGATCGTCCTGTAACCCGGTGGCGATCAGGTGTTTCCTGCATAGCTCGTGACTGCTCCCCAAGTATGGAATATATTCACTCGTTGTGAGATGATCAAAAAGAGTTGAAAATTTAAAAATCTTCTCCGGGGTTCCGAAGAACCATAAGTCATTTATTAGCTGTATTCCGTTCTGGTATGGGCCCGCGGGGCCTTGGGCATAGAATTTTGAATTATCGTACATTTTAAAATCAAAATCAACCAAAAAAGCGATGTCGAAACGAGTAAATAATACAAAATCGTATTGCTCCCCGCTTTGTTTTACTAATTCCATTACTTTTTTCATAGACAACCACCGACAATGGATAGCCTGTTGTCTAGGATCGTTACTAAAAAATGGTTGTTCTTCGAATTCATAGCTGACGGGGGAGTAGGCTTCAAGGAGCCGGCTTTCGTAATCTGTGCTCCATGAATGAATGTACACATCAACCTCATCGTTAACATCTATAACGTGCTTCTTGAAGTGTTTTTGGCCGATTTTATAATTTATGACTTTTGATCCAATACCATATTTATCGTCTGTACCTACAAGGCCAGTTAAACATAAGGCAATTTTCATCTTATCCTCCTAACTTCTTGGCGTATTCGACTACTTTCCGAAACCCCTCGATTGTCGAAATGCGCGGGGTCCAATTTAAAAGTTCTTTTGATTTCAAGGTACACCCTAAGCTATATTTGTTTACCTCCTTATCAACCCTCTCCAAGCTAAGCGGTTTTGGGCCGGCGAATAGCATCGGATACTTATCCCAAAACTTAGACGACTCGTTGTATGTAGGGGTTATCTGAGTATTGAATTCTTTAGCTATGCGCTGATATATTTCTTTTACGGAGATAGTCGTTCCAGACGCCACATTGAAGACGTTATCAGGTGCATCGGTGTGTTCCATGACAACTCTGCATAAATCTAGTACATCATCAACATAAACGTAGTCTCTCCTCTGTTCTCCGTCGGAGTGGAGCACGGGGCACTCATTGCTCAATAGGCTTTTGATTATGTACCCAATCAGAGGTGGCTGCTTTCTTCTAAAGTCCTGATGTGGGCCGTATACATTAAAAAATCTTAAAATAACAGTCTCCAGCCCATAAGCTCGGGAAAAAGAGTTGCACAACATCTCGCTCTGTAATTTGGATGTGGCGTATATCAAGTCTGGAGAAACTTCAAAATCCTCCCTACACGGGAATGCTTTATTGTTCTCGTAAATGGCGCTTGTGCTAGCAAATATAACACGCTTTACATTGTTCCGGCGGGATGCTTCTAAAACGTTTGCTGTTCCCGCCACATTAACATCTATTGCTTCGTATGGGTTCTCTTGGCAATTTGGCAGCGGAGCTATCCCAGCAAAATGAAAAACGTAATCCATCCCCTTGAAGTGTTTAATCAGGCTGTCAGACCGGATATCCTCGTGTATAAAGGTGCCGAAGGTCTCACCATCAATAGCCAGATTATCCTCGTGTCCAAAACTCATGTTGTCCAGCAAGTAAATATTGTGGGAGGACTTCTACTTACAGAACATATCAGATCTAGAAGAAGGACTTAAAGAGCAGAGTTCTACGCTAGCGATGCTTTGGTACAATG
>Ga0080013_1003900_pt1 | contig 15124 bp, 13 predicted proteins | sample ETNvirenome_6_85_FD_69236 | JGI IMG/M metagenome (GOLD analysis project Ga0080013, IMG submission 69236) | Marine viral communities from the Pacific Ocean - ETNP_6_85 (SPADES assembly) (version 2) | ecosystem: Environmental > Aquatic > Marine > Oceanic | place: Pacific Ocean | collected 2013-06-19
AACGTGCTCTGCGTATATTGAATGTAGATACCCGCCGTAAACAAAACGCCCTCAGCAGGGATACTTACATCATCCAATACGGTTGCACTCGCAACCGTAGAAAGTTGCATGGTGGTTGTTCCCGTAGGCGAAGTAGTTGGAAATACCAAGGTGCCAGCAGTAGCGGAATTCATTATGCGAACACCCTTCAACCGCGACCTACCTGCAAATACCACATCTGCCGCAGAATTATTTATACCGGCAGAAACATTGCCTGCACTTGCTGCATCAATAGCGATTTGGGTAACTGTTTTAAAGTATTTGCTACCCGTAGCAGTACCCGCATTTGCTCCCGTAATTTCTTCCGTTTGAGCATCGCCATTTACATCAGTTCCGGTTACCGTAAATGTTCGACCAGAATCATCACCCGCAGATAAAATTGTAATAATTCTACCAGAATCAAACGTGGCTGAACCGCCAGAGGTCAAAGCTCCTCCAAGGGTTAAATTACCTGCTGCGCCTAATGAGGCTGCTGTTGAAATTCCGTCTGCATCCAAGGCTTGTGTATCTGCTGTTATAAATACCGCCTTTGCATCACTTCCACTAATGAACGTCGCCATCGCGATTCTCCTGTTGGAGTTCCTGTGCTTTTGACAAGGGTAGGATCATCATACTGTTTTCTTTTTGCAATACAACAGGAGGATCTTCTAGTCTATGGTACCCATAGAATCTTTCTGTTGCAGGTTTATTTGCATCAAACATTGTAGTTGTCGTTGCAACCTCAACATTGATACCACGCTCCTCGGCCTTAGACAATAAATACTCACAACAAGCGCGCCCTTCTTCAGCAAACTGTCTTAAATGCACATATCCAAAATCAGCACCATACATCATTATACTTTCAGGTTTTGCGCATACGGCAAAAGCTATAGCAAAAGCGACAGTGTTATTCAAGTATGAAGTTTTAAGAGTACTACATACTTCCTGCAGAGGATAAAGAACAGCCCCGGGAACCCTATCATCTAAAACGCAAGTGTAGATAGGCCCCGAATGAGTCGGGAGCCATTTACGCATTCCAGGAGTCATAGAACCTGCATCTTCGGTATCTAAAAATCGTGAAGGCGGGTCAAGCATGAAGACTCTATCATGATATATAACACCGCCCATAGAATTCACGGCCCATACCTCATCTGCAAAAATAGAGGAATCACCGTTAGATGCAGAGGATTTGGTAAATTCGGCGTGGCTATTGCCCATTGCGACAATAGCCACGCGCTTCCCTGAAAGATCAGGGATTATAGACTCATCCTTACCGTTTGTTCGCATCAGGTATAGACTTATTCAGAGATAAGCCGACTAATGGCTTGCGAATGTACTTTCAAAGCTTTAGCTGATCCAGCACCCGTTTCCACACCAATATACGGAATAAGATCAACATCATTGGTTAAGGCTGCGGTTCTAGCGGTTCCGGTAGTTACGGCAGTTCCACCTGTACTCCCCGAAGTTGTCGTGACGTTGTACTGAACACCATTGACATATATGGCAGCTTGTCTGCTGCTATTAATATCAATTTTCAGATGATACTGGGTATCCGCCGCTACAGTAATAGGCAACGCACTGATATAATCAGTACCGCCAATGCTGTGTACAAAGTGCAATAAAGTGAAGTCCGTAAAAGCTTCACTATTAGTAGCGTCTGTTTGAAACTTAAAGAACGCCTGATCAGCGTCAGTAGCAATCAATTGATCATTGGTTAACTTTAAGCCTTGCCAAAGTTTAATGTCGGCAATAGACGCTGCCGTAGTAACAACACATTCCCAAATAACTGAGTTTTCAGTACCCCAGGGAACAGTCTGCCAAGATGTTTGATTGGTATCAAGATGAGGGGCTATAATGGCCTGATTTTGATCCGTTCCAGCAGTAGTGATGATAATACCGGCTCGTGTGGTATCAAACGTGCACAAAGCAGTTGTCATGCTCGTGCCAAGAACCTCAAAGTCCTTGTTGGCAACTTTTTCAGCAAGACGAATAGCCGTGTTTGCAGCCGCCGTAGCGTCTGCATCAGAAAAGGCCGTATTCAAAACTGCATTAAGTGCAGGACGCCGCTTCCAATACTCTTGGAGATAATAGCGCCGAATATCTTTGTTTGCAGAAGAATGAAGGGAAGAATCGGTTACATTGCCCGTGGTCGTATTTTTGTTGGCTATAACAAAGCCGTTTTCCGAACGAACCGGACCAGAGAAAGTTGTGTTAGCCATGTGGCTACCTCCTTACAAAGGTTTTTGCCCTAGAGTCTTAGTAAGCGTCTGCTGGGCCAGTCGCTAGGGCTATGAGTCCCAGAAAAATGGGGGAGGGTTTCCCCTCCCCCACATATACTACGCTCCTGGAGAACCGTAAAGGCCCCGCCAGTCAGACCAACCGAAGCTGTAACGCTCACGTGATTTGTAACGAACATTTCCGGTGTCAAAGTCACCTTCCATGTTGTTACGCAACGCTGCGCGCTCAAACATCTTCAGGCCGTTGGGTGCATCGGTTTTAACGAACCATGCATCCGTGTCCGTAAGGAAATGATTAACGGCATAACCCTCTGGCAGCATACCCATGCTACGCAAAGCATTGACGTCGTTATCCGCCGTTCCTACCCGATACGGAGTTGCCAAAAGGCGCTCCGCTACGAATTGAAGCTGTGGCGGAATAATCAATTTCCGACCCATGATAGCAGTCTTGAGACCACGCTCGTCTTTGAAGTTAGTTGAGATGTTAATCATCGCATCTTCAAGACTAGTCTCGTTCAGATCTGCAGCGGTGGTTGGCTCATTTGCGAGCGTTCCCGCGCTTACCGTTGGATGGGCCGTATCCAAAAGAGGTTGGCCGTCACCACCAGTAAAGCTGGAAGAAAACGCATTGTTAAGAGTATTAGCACCCTTAACCTGTTTCGTATGAGCCATGCTACGTGCGAGAGCCTTCGTATACCGCGTAGAAAGACGGTCATAGAGATTATCTTCTACCGCCTCTTCCGTGATAGAAAACGCCAACGCAATGGTTTCATGCGTATACCTCGCCGTAAAGGTTTCCTGCGCCGTGTCAAACGCCACAGCAGACCCTTCAGCTTTGGTTTGCGCCGCACCAAACCCCGAGAGCATCACTTCTTCTTCGAAAGCCTTATCTGAAGTTTCGATATCGAAGATTTCGCGATGTTCTTGGTCATAGCGATCGTATTCAAGGCCGAACAGGGCATGTAGCCCTGGCTCTAGTTCCTTGACTAATTGTGCACGACTAATAGCCATAGTTTAGTCCCCCTATGTTCCAGTAGTCGTTTTGTAGGCATGTTCGTTAAAGATCACATACCAATTAGCGTTTGCCGAATCGACATCGCTATTGTCTGGATCTTTGCTCAAACCTACAATACGCATCTGTGCGGTACCCGATCCAGCACTGGCTGCAAGCTCAGTGCTTGATTGACCATTGACAGTGCTGCCACTAACACCTGCTGTATCAGCGTTTCCGCCAATATCTGTAATTGCAAGTGTACCAGCACACTGAACTTCAAAAGTCATATCTGGATCATCATAAATGAAGGCAACAATATCCGAGGCAGCAATGCTACCGGGATAAGTGTTACTCCACGTTGGTTTAGACGTTGTTGGGTCAGTATAAAAACAACCGTTAAACACGCCCAATGAATCAGTGGCAGTAGCAGTGCCGATGATAACCGAACCACTGGTAGCCATAATTACCAAAGACCCTTGAAAGATTGGTCCCGTAGCACCCGAGGCAATTCGATATTCATTAGTTGCGTTGTTAAACGGCATACTCCCCAACTGACGAACGGGCCTAAGCCCAAAAGCTCCATCAACGTTTGCCATTGCTGGAAATCTCCTCGATCAGAAGGTTAAAAGATTTGATGTCCATAATTTATTCATTATTACGGCCACCAAAAGTGACGTTCGAATGCCGTTCCTTACTAATCGGCATCGATGGATGTTGTTCCCTCATCAGATCATTATCAACCGCGTCCATCTGACCTTGAGTTTCATCCTCAAAGTAAGTTTCACGACTGACCGCAAGTTCCTCTGGAACTCGTGCGAGCAACAAACCACCTACCCCAATGACTCCAGCATATTTGCCTTCCTCAACAACGGTAGTGTTCCACCCCGGATATTCGTCTGCTCGCACTAAATCATAACCATTGTTTAGGCGACCAGAAACATTTTTCCGATCATCAGCACCCACAAATTCAGAACGAATCCACCGATGTCTAAATCCTTCGGGCGGTGGGGGCGCATCTAATGCAGATGGCGGCTTGTAGAATTTAGGTTTTTCCTTCTTAACACGGGTATCTTCACTTCTGGGGGTTTTATCAACCATCAATATACCTCCTAAACTCGCTGTTCTTCAAGTTTAAGTTTTTGCGCAGCGTACTGTTTCTCGCTTATCCCGAGACGTTTAGCGATATCTCGTTCACTGCTAGTAAGACGCACACTGGTTGAGCGCCCAGATTTTTGCTTCCTGGTAGCAGGAGCAACCGACTGAGCGGGGCGGTTTTCACTGGGTTGACGAGTCCCATTAAATTTATGGGGGAATGCATCCTTCATACGGCGGTCAACTTCAGCGTAATAAGCTTCTTCAGTTCCTTTGTACCCTTCTGTTTCAGTTAGGGTACGGTGAAAACCTAAAGCCGCATAGGTCATGGCTTCATCTTCACCAAACCAAGAATTATTTTCAAACCAATCCTCAGCTTTTGGATCTTTTTGTGCAACAATAGGAGGCTCTGCTGCTTGAGGAGTAGCCGCAGGGGCATTTTCTTGTTTCTGTTGTTGTTGCGCTTGTTGCGCTTTTTGCAACTGCGCCGCCCACGAAACTCGCTCTTTTTGAGCCGCAAGTGTTGCTAATGCCTCTTGCGTTTCCACTAACGCATCAACATCACCAGAATCATAAGCTTCCTTATATCTGGCTTTGGCTTCTGTTATTTGACTGTCAATACGTGTGCTGAATTCGCTGCGATAACCTTTATCAAGGTTATTTATTCGGCTGCTAAGATCTTTATTTGTTTCCTGCAGTCCTCGGGCATAATCTAACGCCGCAGTTTCTCGTCTTTCAGCCTCATGATATCGGTTGGTAAGTTTATCAATGCGTTTTTTAACTTTTTCGCTATAGTCCTCATGCTCCGAACTATCGCTCGCTGCCACAGGTCTATCGTCGCCAGCATCGATATTAGATCCATCCGAAGATAATACGTTTTCCTCATCAAGAATGACATCCACATCTCCCTCGTCTTCTTGTGAGTCAACTTGTGACTGAGTATTCTGTTCTGTGTCAATACTACTCATTTTCCCTCACTTTCTAAACATGAGCAATGTCATCGGGGTCGAGAATCGTGGCCAAAATTTCGTCATCATTTAAAAGTCTCAATTCAGCTCCTTCGATTTTAAACCGACCTCCCGCATACCTACCAATTACCACCCAATCTTTTTCTTTGCAATAGGGTTGTGAATATTTATCTGAATCTGCATAACAATCAGGACCAAGTTTTAAAACATAACAGACCACCGTGGCGAGGGCATTTCGGTCTCTTGTTTCATCGGTTAAGATGATACCACCTTCCGTTTTTGCTTTCCCTTTATACGGCATAACCAAAACACGGTATCCTGTGGGGGTCGGCAAACGCTCCATGGCTGTTTTATCAAGCAACTCTGGATCCAATACACGGTTTTCTTCCGAAGTATACGCTAACGCTAAACTGCCTTGAGCTTCTAAATTTTGTTTTCCTTCAGTCTTCATCATAGTCTCCTGCCTTACTCCTAAGTTCCACAATATACTGTTCAATAAAGGTTAATCCCCGCACTTCCCCCACTGCAGAACGATAATCTTCATAATTGGTAAAACTACCCGCCATCATGCCCTCTTGTAGTTCATCAAGGCGTTCACGAATAAGTCTTACAATTTTAGAAGTGGCGTATGAAATATCGTCCATAATTATCGCTTTTTTACTCGTTTTGTGGTTTTCTTTTTTGGTTGGATTTTACCACCATACTTCTTTGCCCACTTCTTGAAAACCTTTGGTTTCTTGGCGGCTAAATATCGCCGTTGTTTTTCTGACTTGAAGGGCATTAATTAGCTCGTGCTCTATCCTGTTTTAATTTTGCAACCGCAAGACGGCCCTGCATTTCAGTCTTATCTTCATCGGCGTCTAATTTAGCTGCTGCAATCTGACCTCGCATTTCAGCTATGTCTTCCTGAGAATCAATTTTCTCTCGTGCTATTTTATTGCGATCTATATTTTCCTTCTGATCCAATTTTAACCGTTCTTCATCATCCTGTGCCTTGCGGTATAGATCAGCTTCCTTAATACGCAGCTCTTGGCGACGTAGCTCAACCAAAGGATCTTCATTTTCCCCCGTAGCTGCCATAACTTCAGTGGTGATTTGTGCTATTAATTCAGATACACGGTTTTCTGCATCTGCCATTAATTGCTGCTGCTGCTGTTGGTCTAATTGCACACCTTGCGCCTGTGCTTGCTGAATCTGGGGTTCAAGTTCTTGGGTCACTATTTGCCTCGCCTGCATACTAATATGCTGTGCCACATGACCCGTTAATGAACCCATAACCATAGGAGCAGCCATAACAATAGGCGTTTTCAGCATGGCCATATGCGCAACAATGTGCGCCTGATGATTTTGTTCCATAAACGCTTCAATTGGCTGATTGCTTAAAACGTTCCGGTTTTCCTCAGAAGCATCTATTGGTTGTGGATCTTTAGGGGGCGGCAAAATAAGATCAACATCCTTTACCCCTAAAGCCTCATACATGCGCCGATACGCTTCATACATATTGTGCATCTCAGGGGCAGCTTGCGCCAACTGTAGTTGCATCTGCGCCAGCATGGCACGTTGACTACTGCTAAAGATGTTAGGGTCACTAACGGGTATGATGTCTACACGATCATCAAAATCAGAAGCCTTAACATTCCTTTCAGCACCAATCGTGTCATATGGGTATTCGGGTGGTAAATAATCCGCAAATACACCAGCCAGCAATTTTAATTCTATGCGTTGCGCATAGTGCAGTCGTTTATGAATACCAGACATGACCTTGGTACCGCGCTCCAATAGCGCCATGGTAGTACCAACAGGCATTTCACGGTTTAACCCATTTTCAGAAATGGGCAATTCCGAAATGGCACTAAACCTTTGTCCTGATTGTATGATCAAGCCAAGTAATTGGAATAATGTCGCACTTGGCTCTTTATACGGTAGAGGCAACAAAGAATCGCGCAGATTACCACCAGGACTATCCACATCGCGAAACTCGCCAGGAGCCAAAGGCTCATCATCATCACGTATGCGAATACCGCGAGCCTTGAAGCCAGCGGGGAGATTAGCCAGTGTGCCTGCATCAATCAACTGCCGTAGAATTGAAGTTGCCGAACGGCTTAATCCACCAATCATATGGATTAAACCAAAACCATAATACCCTAACCCAGGAAGAAACTTGAAATGCACAAAATACTGTTTCTTCGCCATTAACGGATCTTCTGGCCCCCAGTTTCGGCGTATGGCCAAAACCTCACCTGAATTTTCATCTACCGTTACAATATAAGGGAGTCGTACCCCGGTGGGTTCACCTGCTTCATCAGTATCCTCATAACCTAAAAGGTCTAAATCAACATGGCATTCCAACAAGATGTATTCTTCGTCATGCCCTCCAGGTCGCTCACCCTGCAATTCATCAACCTTTGATTGCGAGTCTGAAGCCGTTATAGTTTCTGGATATACTGATATATCCCTATAGAATCCATTCACCTGCATTTTGCGCAAATCATTTACCTGCATATGCACAACATGCGTGATGCGTTCGGCACTTTGTAGATTTGTCGTTGTGTAAGGAACTACTAAATCTTCACAAGCAACAAACTTGCTGACTGCCCGCTGCATGGATTCATCATAATAAACTTTTTTGAAAGCAGAACCCGCTAATGGGAGATAAAACAATAATTGATCCATATCCGGATCATATTCTTCCATCACATCAGTAATCTGATAATTCATGTACTGCTTTACACGCTGGGCTTGTTTTTCAGCCTCAGGGGATATGGCACCTACAATCTGGGTTCGTACAGGGCCATCAGGGGGCAAAAGTTCCTTATACGCTTGCGCCTGAAACTGCACCACACTTTCCGCCAGTAATGGGTGCGAAATACCACTAGCTCCCCTAAAAGGCTGTTCGCGTTCTTCATATTTAAAGCCTAAAAGATCTAACCCTTCAACATAGGCCATTTCCCAATCTTTTCGGCTCTGTTTGTCTTCTTTATAAAAGCCAATTAGATCATTTCCAAGCTTGGTCAATTCACCTGGATTTACTGAATCTGCAAGGTTAGCAAAAAAATCACCGGAATCATCAGGCATCATGGCGGATGCGTCAAAATCAACAACCACGCCGCCCTCATCATCCTCAGTAATAGATACATCATCGGATAGAATCTCATCATCCGAGGGGACATCTATAATATTTTCAGACAAAAACTCTTCATCAACAACCGCAGCAGGATCGCCTGTAAGGCGTTTATCTACAACCATCAGTAATATTCCCTTGGACGCATAAAGCTACGGGGAGCAGTGTCCTCATAATCGTCGGGGTGATTAACAAATCCTCCCTGGCGAAAACGCAACAACGCCTGAACGGTACTATCTACCAAATCATCGTGCTCACCTAGAGGAAACGCTGCACATTCTTCAATTAATTCATCAGCAAAACTTTTTTCCGGTGCCCACACCATACCCGATTCTACTAACGGCGCAACAGCATTAACACGAGTCACCTTATCATTTCCACGGGTGGGGGTATAGGTAGAAACGGGAATTCCCGTCTGACGTAATTCATACGTTAACGGTAAACCACTAGCTTTTGCTTCAATTACCACGTTATCTGGATCCCATTGCTTGTATTGTTCATGGGCCACACGTTTCAATTCCGGAAATTCCCAACGACCCTTTATACTATCAAGCAAAATGATGTGAAAAGTTTCATCCTCGTTCGGTTTAAACACTCCCCAAGTGGTAATTGCGCTATAATCAGCGGTTTCCTTAGCACTAAACGCCGTATCGTAGCTTTGAATGATATATTCTAGTCCAGGAACAGTTTCTCGCTCCCAACGTTTCCACCATTCACGTTTAATTAAGCTGCCTTCTTCGGCAGTTGGGTTTTGCATCCATTGAGCGTTCCATTTACTCACGCTCAAACTAGCTTTTACCCCTAATAATTCATCCACTTTCCAGTATTCTGGCCAGACAGCCTCTTCATTTGGCATAATGGCGGGAAACTCCACAATTTCCCACCTATCGGACATATCATCCGATGCCTGAGCCTTAATGAGCTGTCCTGTTAGGTCTTTTACCGACCAACGTGTCATCACCAGGATAATGGCCCCTCCCGGTTGCAGACGTTGCCGTGGTCCAGATGTGTACCATTCGTACGCATTATCCATGGCGTTGGGGCTAAGTGCATCTTGTTCACTATGGGGGTCATCAATAATCAGCAAATCAGCACCACGGCCCGTAATTGCACCCCCCACACCCGATGCATAATATTCGCCGCCTTCATTTGTCTCCCAACGTCCGGCTGCTTTGGTATCTGCGCGCAGTTTTGTTTGCGGGAACACACGCTCATAATCCGCGCTATCCATAAGGTTACGCACCTTACGACCGAACCGCACAGCCAATTCACCTGTATGCGTGGTTTGGATAATTTTCAAATCTGGTCTACGACCAATTAACCATGCCGGAAACAAGTAGCTGGCAAATTCTGACTTAGTGTGGCGCGGCGGCATGTTGACAATAAGCCGTTTCAACTTGCCTTCAGCTACAGCCTGAAATTTCTTAGCAATTATGCGATGGTGTTCCCCTTCAATGAAGTTTGGCCAAACCAAACGCACAAATTCAAGGAATTCTTCCTGGCATTTATCCTGGTCTTTTAAGGATTCTAAACGATCCGCAAGCAGAAAGTATTCATTCAATACCTCCTTTGGTACCTGCTCAACGTTTAAATCCATCTACACAATTCCTGCAAACGGTAATTGCCCTGTTTGCTGCAATAAAAGCCGTGCATCCTGCTCCGTGAATACCGGGGGCAAGTTAACTGGACTAACAGCTTGTGTGGGGGTAGCAACAGGAGGCGGTAAAGCAGGACTTGGTATTCGAGGCAAAACAACATCTGCCGTATCTGCCGTATCTTCCTCTTCCTCCGTAGTCGTCTGATCCGGTAATGTGGTTGTGGGAGGAGTCAGCAAAGCTGTCAATTCTTCCTCAGAAGGTCCACCAATTTCTCCTGGATCCTCGCCCCCTATTGCTGGATCCTCGGATTCCCCGAAAAAACCAGTTACGGCATCGGCAATACCACCTCTCCCACTTTCCGTAAGGCCAAGTGCGGGTGCCATGCCTCGGCCTTCGAGCGCTCCAGCACCCATACTCAATGCTTGTCCTGCGGGGCCTATCAATCCGGCAAGGCCAAACATAGCGTTCGTTAAACTTGGGTTTAAACGTCCTGCAATTTGGCTGGCTTTAACCGACCCCTGTGATAGTCCCGTTGGGTCGTTAATCGCATAGCCTACGGTCGGGTTCACACTTCCCTCATTCAAGTCCAACGCATCTATCACATCTTGTAGGGAGTTTAAGCCCATCTCTGAATTAACGCCCAAACCAACAGAGGGGCTTTGAGACCCTTGACCACCTCCCGAAATATTTTGCCCCATGATGGCTGCTGCTTGAGCTACGGTTATATCGTTGTTGGTAACCGCTGCTTGTACTGCCTGTCCATTGGTCACTTGCAGGCTAGTCAAATCGCTATTAGGCTGGTTAGCCACACCTTTAGCATTATCAGTTATACTCTGCATCGCGGCTATTTCGCTTGGGGTACCTGGCACTGTAGTGCCGTCGCTTAGTGTAATGCTGGCGGTTTGGGCTTGCGCTTGAGCTATCGCAGGATTAGCCATCGCATTAGCTGCCGCAATATCCGCTTGCGCTTGGGCTTGTTGGGCTTGTTGGGCTTGCGCTATCGCTTGAGCTATCGCAGGATTGGCCATCGCATTAACTGCCGTAATGCCCGGTTGGGCTATCGCGGCAGCAACATCCGTTTGGGCTATCGCGGCAGTAGGACTATCGCTCGCTGACTTTCCTGTCGGTTGTGCCGGAATCCCCATCGCTGCTGCGGCTGCCTCCGCAACAGCCGCAGCGGTACCTTCTGGGTTGCCCATAGCTTCATCAATCGTTGTGGGCATTCCCGCAGCGTCAGTTTCAATTGCCGCCATCTCCGCCAACGCCTGCACCTCCGCAGCGGCGTCATTAATAGCAGCAGCAGCCTCCGCTTCTGCAACCGGGTCTACAGCGGTTTCCTCGCCTTCCATACCAAGACTGGGATCGCCCGGATCGTCTACATCAGCTTCGTCGCCGTGGGCGGTGTCTTCGCCTTCCATACCAAGACCGGGATCGTCTACATCAGCTTCGTCGCCACCGACACCGTCAGCATCACCACCACCTACGCCACCTCCGCCACTTGCTTCGCCAGGATCACCGACAAAAAACGCCGGAATATCATTCACCATGTATTGCCCACCCCCAGGAGAAACACCGCCGCCCTGCGACCGCAGAAAATCAGCTTCATTCGGTGTTATATAAGCCGGGAAATGGCCACGCGGAGCGTTTTCCAAAACCTCTTGTGGCGCATCATCCATATCCATCAACAGCTCACTAATACGCCTCGTTAATTGGCCACGCATCAATCTAATCCCATCATCGTCTCAGCGCCTGTTATATCATAACCACTAGCGGTTTTAGGGCGCTTTTGCAAAAATTCATCAATATCGGGGTAATAATTCTTCCCTAAGTCTTCTTTTCCCGCACTGCGCATCGTGGCAAAAACCTTATTGAATTGATAAACCGGATCATAAGGATCATCAGGGCCATACCCCCTCATCATTTCAGTGGCTCGCGCCTCCATCTCACCCAGATTCGTTAAATAACGATAGTCTGCTTCATAAAGACTATTTTCTAAATCTACCAATTCCTGTATCTTTAACTGTAATCTATGAAACTTGGTTTCATCATCACGGGTAGCTCCACGCCTCCAATTATCGCGCGCCTTACCCTGCTCTTCAAGTTTATTGCGGCGATAAACATTAACCCCAGCCGGGAAAAAAGTTTCTTGATCTCTATCACCAAGTTTCTTCTCCAACCTGCCGCGCTGAAATGCCATCTCAGATTTTAAAGTTACAGGATTAGCAGTACCGCTAAGGTCCAACGTTTCTATTTCTTTCCACCCTCTAATAATTTCATTCTGTAAATTATCCCTATGCGTCTGTGCATATTCGAAGTTGGACCGGGGCGATTCACCTGCTAAGAATTTTAAATTCGGATGTCTTTTCAAAAGCTCGTCTGTAACCTTACTAAATTCATCAGCAGGTCCGCCGCTTCCCAAATCATACCCTATTTGTCCCCTGAGTTTCGGATCCTTGCCCTGCACCGCATGTGAAACTTCATGGAGAATACTTTTTACATAGTTCTCTACCTCAGCGCCGCCTACGAGAATTTCATCACCTTCGCTGCCGGATAAATGGTGGTGGTCTTGGTTAAGTTTTATTAGATTTTTGTCTCTATTCCATTCAGCCTTAGCCGTCATGCCATACGGGTTTGCAGGACTAGCTCCAGGGTACATGGCTATTTCAACATTACGCAAGTCAGGGTAAGCCTCATACAATTTCGGATGATTCATCACATCTTCTAATCTGTGCGGCGTTGTAAAATCGCTTTCGATAAGGTTAACCAGCCCTTGTTCATGTAACATCATCTCATCATCAGGAATATGGTGCCGCACAGCAAAACGCTCACTGCGGCGTCCTCTCTGGCTAAATCTTCTCTCCGCATCAGGGTCATCCAATCGGATAACCGCCAAACCCGTGGCTTTTTCTACATCGGGCGGCGGCTCACCCTTATCCAACATCTTCTCCGCAGCATCATACTTTTCACGCAAAGCAGGGCTTAAACCAGGAGCATTCCTACTGCCAAATACACCCAACGAACTATCTATCATACCCAATTTAGTCGCCGCCATCTGCGGCGCACCCATACCCATGACCAAAAATGGATCCAAAACAGGGGGCGCACCCGTACCCTCTATAGGTCGCTTCTGTGCATCATAATCATAAGCAACAGTCGGCACTCCCGTCTCCGCAGTCTGCGTCATACCCGCCGCCGTGCGCGGAAAATCACGAACCATCTTCGTCACCCCTTGGGGCAGCGCAGCCAATCCTCTACCCACAGTCTCCGCAGTCTGTCGCTCTGTCGCTAAATCACCCGATATCAATCGGGACAAATAATGAATGCCTCTCCCAACAGGCGACTCAATTCCCGGGCCACGCTCCACCGGGCCATGAACCGCTGGGTTGGGTACCTCAAAAAATCCACCCGTAGGCGTCTCAACAACAGACTTTGATTCCGGCCTGTAAACCTGCTGTCGCTGGGCACTAAACAATCCAGCAATGTTCGACGGCAAATTCACCAATCCATCACGCCAAACAGTGCCGTAATCATACTCAGGGGAATCTATCTGCTTCTCCAAATCAACCATCGTCTCAGCAGCCAACACTCCATCCCCTCTAGGGCGGGCAGCTCGCGCCTTCAAACTCTCAGAAGAAGTCAATCAACCTCTCCTCAAAACAATCAAATTTTTTCGAAAATTTTATCATCATCATATATCACTCAATCGTGAAAAATAATCCAATAATCGCGCATCCTAAACCCTTAATCAATCAACAGCAAACAAAACTTTTGTGTAACGAACACCGGACGGAGAATAGTGGGAGGGTGGGTGGGGCGCGACGCGCCGCTATGGGGGGGGTTACCCCCATAAAAAAACGCCCGCACACGGCGGGCGTTTAGCAGGTACCTTGCCGCTAGGCTATGGGCGGCGCGTGTGTTACCGCGCGGCGCGCTTGGGCTTTTAGCATGGCCAAGTGTACCGGGCGCGGCTTGGCTATGGTGTTGCCATTGCCTGTGGCACCCGTTTGCAGGCAGTTGCAATTGGGGCTATGCCAACCAGGGTAGCCGCACCATATTTGCGGTGGCGGCGCGCTTGGGCCTTTAGGCTTTGGCCTGCTAACAACCGTTGCGCGCTTGTTGGTTAGTGCGGGTGGTAGGCAATGGGCGCGCAGCGCGCAGGTGCCGCTTGCCACGCCTTGGCGCGCCCGGTTGCTGGTTAATGCCGGCACACAAAGGGCGGGCAAGGGGCCTTGGTTATAAATGCAATACATGGTTTTGCCTTTTGGTTAGGGGGGCAGTTGGGCGCGCACACGGCGCGCCCGGTTGCTGCTATTTGTGGCTAAAAGTAACAACACCCTGCCACCCAGCCACTACCACATCGGCAAGCCCGGCAAAGCTGGCACCGTTGGCCTTGCTTACCGCAACAATGCTGGCCAAGCTGCCGCCTGCTAAAATGGCGGCAACAATGGTGGCGCGTTTGCCGGTTGGTTTGCCCTTGGTGCCCCACGTTGTAGCCACGCCTGTGGGCTTAACCGTTGCGCCAGGGTACTTGGTTGCAAAAGCCCGCACCATATTTGCGGCAACGGTTGGCACCGCCGTTTTGCTTAGGCATGCGCTGTTGCCGCCATGGTAGGCCGTGGCCAACGGGCCGTGGCCATGGGCCTTGTTTGCAGCCGCTACCAAGTCGGCCTGCGCCAACGTGGTGCCCACTTGGGCTTGCGCGTTTGCCGCAACGGTTTGCGCGGGGGTGGTTTTTGCGTTTGCAGCCGCCGCTGTTTGCGTTTTAGGCATGTTGGTTATTTAACCCTTTTAAAAGCGGCCTTGGCATTATTGCCTTGCACCGCTGCCCCCCATTATAGGGGCGGGGCCGGGCATGTAAAGCGCTAATATGGCATGGGGGTATTTTTATGGGCACCCGTTGCCATTTTGCCACACCCACTATATATGCGCCTTTGCTAATGTTAGCCTTTGCTAATGTTAGCCTTTGCTAATGTTAGCCTTTGCTAATATGCAACTCTGCTAATATGCAACTCTGCTAATATGCAACTCTGCTAATATGCAACTCTGCTAATATGCAACTCTGCTAATATGCAACTCTGCTAATATGCAACGCGCAG
>Ga0080013_1003901_pt1 | contig 15120 bp, 9 predicted proteins | sample ETNvirenome_6_85_FD_69236 | JGI IMG/M metagenome (GOLD analysis project Ga0080013, IMG submission 69236) | Marine viral communities from the Pacific Ocean - ETNP_6_85 (SPADES assembly) (version 2) | ecosystem: Environmental > Aquatic > Marine > Oceanic | place: Pacific Ocean | collected 2013-06-19
TTATTTGAAAAAGTTGGTGCTACTGTTACAGGTGGTATTACACTTCCTTCTGATGTATATAGATTAGGCAGCGTATTATATAACGGTATTAACGCTGAACATATAACACAAAAAAATTGGCTATATATTAAAAAATCACCCCTATCACAACCTTCAAATGATTTTCCTATATACTTAAGAGATAGTGAAACAAACGCAATAAAAGTATATGCAGATAGCATTACCGCAAACGAAACAGCAGATGTTACTTGTAATTATATAAAAACACCCGCAAATGCTAATTGGGCATATGATAATACTACAGGATTATATGATTCGGGCAATTCAACAAATTTTGAATTACATGCTTCTGAAGAAACAGAATTAGTGATTAAAATATTAGCGCTTGCTGGTATTGTATTAAAAGATCCAGGATTATATCAGATTGGGTCTGCAGAAGAAGTCAAAAACGTTCAACAAGAAAAAGCTTAATAAATGTCTCTATTCACAATTACACAAGAACGTTATTATAATAACAGTACGAATTTTACCGGTGACGGATCTACGCTTGCGTTTACTTTAACAACAGCGATGTTTGATCCATTACCAACTGTGCTTGGTGATTTGCAAATATTTGTTAATGGCAAAGAAATAAGCCAAGGTAATTATAGTTATTCTTCGCCTACCATTACATTTTCAGGAAACACAAACAATACAGATGTATTAGAATCTGATGGAGCACCAAAAGACGGGCTAGCTATTACAGTTGTACAAATAAACGCAATTGAAGAATTAGGTAGCTATCAGCACATTACTTTAGCCGATATTATAAATAACTTTATGATTTCATATGTTGGCGAAGAAAAAATTATACCAAAGGTAAAACGTAGCAATGTACTTTTCTTTGCGCAACGTGCAATACAAGAATTAAGCTACGATACTTTAAAAAGCGAAAAATCTCAAGAAATTGAAGTTCCAGATAATCTTCAAATGAAGCTACCGCATGATTACGTTAATTATGTATCACTTTCTTGGGTAGATGGCTCCGGAATAGAGCATAGGCTATACCCCACGCGCGTTACAAGCAATCCTACGGCACTTTTACAAGATAATAACTATAACTACTTATTTGACAATAACGGCAAGCTTATGACCGCTAATGAGTCTGAAACAAATAAGAAGTTTAGAGTAACAAATACAGCTGGCGATTTGAACGACGATTATTTTATTAAAGATAATGATGGTTTTCAAGAAAACAGCGGCGGCCGTTATGGTTCTGATCCTGAATTTATGAACGCTAACGGAGTATTTTTTATAGACGAGCTAAAAGGTAAAATATTCTTTTCAGGTCATTTAACGGGTAAAATTGTTACATTAAAATATATTAGCGATGGTGTTGCAACAGCAGAAGAAAAAGTTGTACACAAATTTGCTGAAGAAGCGATGTATAAAAGTATTGCGCATGCTGTATTAGCCACTAGAGCAAATACGCCTGAATATATTGTAAACAGATTTAAAAAAGAAAAGTTTGCAGCGGTGAGACAAGCAAAACTTCGTTTGTCTAATTACAAGCCTGAAGAGTTCGCTCAAACACTTCGCGGCCAATCTAAATGGATTAAACACTAAAATATGCCAGAATTAAAAAACCTGTTCATCAAAGGTAAAATGAATAAAGACCTTGATGAAAGATTAGTTCCTCAAGGTGAATATAGAGATGCTTTAAATGTTAGCGTATCTTACTCAGAGAGTTCTGATGTAGGTGCGCTGCAAAATATTTTAGGTAATACAGAAATAGCTGGCGGTCTTACTTTTCCATCCGGGGCAACTTGTATAGGTACTGTACGCGATACCGAAAACGATAAAGTATATTGGTTTGGTACATCAGCAACTGCAGACTATATTGCTGAGCTAGACCCATCTGATAATAGTGTAGATATTATTTTATGTGACACAGGCTCAATACTTAATTTTAGCACTTCAAATCTTATTACAGGCGTAGCAGTGCTTGATGGTATTTTATATTTTACAGATAATTTAAACGAACCAAGGCAAGTTGATATAGAATATTGGCGTGGCGTTACTGCAACAGATTTTACAACTAGTGCAAATCTTTCCGATGATAGAATTTCATTATATAAAAAAGGTCCGTTAAACGCGCCTACATTTCAAACAATTGATCAAAGTTTGCGCGGAGGCGCAGGTACAGAAGGAGGCAATGAGGTAACGTTTACTAAAAACTTTTTTAATGTAGACATTGACGATACTTTTTCAGGTAATTTTAGCGTAGACCCTAATTATGAAGTTGGCGATATTATTGAAATGAAAAATTCTTTTCAAAATGAATTTGGAAAAAATATAGAATCAATATTAAGAGTAGAGCTTACTGTTCATTCAGACCCGGGAACTAGTTTTACCGGAAAGCTACTTTCTAAAACTTCTGAAATTGAAGATGATAATGTTGTCTATACGTGCTTATTAGAAGAAGACGACCCGTTATTTGAATTAAAATTTGCTAAATTTTCATACAGATATAAGTATGCTAACGGCCAATTTTCAACAATGTCACCGTTTTCTTTACCGGCGTTTATACCAGGTGATTACGCATATACAGCAAAAGAGGGGTTTAATACAGGTATGACTAATTTAGTAAGAAAATTAAAAATACAGGGTTGGTTTACCTCTCCCGCGGCTGATAATTACCAAGCTGATATTGAAGAAATAGAAATACTTTATAAAGACTCAGTAGGCTCAAACGTTTATATTGTTGAAGCTTTAAAAAAATCAGGGGGCAATTTTCCCGCAACATTTGAAGTTAAAGACGAACAAATATATAAAGCCATACAATCTAATCAAACACTAAGACCTTTTGATAGCATACCTAGAAAAGCAAAAGCATTAGAAGTTACAGGCAATAGATTGATTTTTGGAAACTATCAGCAAAACTTTAATGTAACTACAAACCCATCATTTACGTTATCTACTATTTCAAGGAGTGATACTTCGCAAAAGTTTTCAATAAAATCAGGTAGAACATATCAATTCGGTATTGTATACCAAGACGAATATGGTAGGCAAACGCCTGTATTTACAGATACTAGTGGTGTAATAAAAATTAATTCAGCTAATGCGGATTTAAATTCAGCTTTCAGGGTTAGTACAACTCACGCTTCTTTACCGTCTGAATTAACGCATTATAAGTATTACATAAAAGAAGTATCAAACCCATATTATAATATCGCAGCAAGTAATTTATATGAAGAAGACAAAACAGGACATCTTTATTTATCTTTTCCATCTTCAGAAGTAAATAAAATATCAGAAGATAATGTTTTAATACTTAAAAAAGGTTCTGGCAATAGTCCATATAAATTAAAAAATAATAAATTTAAAGTATTAAGTAAGCTTAATAATCCGCCGGACTTTTTAAAATATAAAGAAGAAGTAGTTTATGCTACTGATTTTTTAACTTTTGATATTGCATTTGATGAAGGTAACGATCAAACAACAAGGCAACCAGGTAGAACTCCTTGTGCGGGTCATAATACTATATTATTAAGCGAAGCGGGTAAGCTCTCAGAAGATCCTACTCCTAGCCAGGTTACAGCTGGATTTCAATCTAATATTACTGTCGGGAGCCAAATTAGATTTAGAAGGGCCGGATCAAATTTAAAATCAGAATTATATACTATTAAAAGTATTGAAATAGGCGAAAATCTTGACGACGAAATAGAAATTGTTTTTGAAAAACCATTTGGTAAAGACGTAGAAGTAATATATATAGATAATACTTCTAACTCTGAGTATTCCGCTAATATTGAAAAAATAAATATAACAGAAGATACTGGGAACCCAGAATATGATGGTAAGTTTTTTATTAAATTAAACGCTCAATCACAATTAAAACAAGCTCTTTTTGAATCTTTAGACGAATCTTCTTTAGGCACTATTGCAACGCATTCAAGAATACATGTCCCGGAAGAAAGCTCGTCCCATGATATTAGAGAGTATTTTGTACCAAACATAGCAGCGGTCAATAGCACTTTAGGGGCAATAACCAGCATATCTGGCGACTCTGTTAGCATACCTGCTGGGTATCATATAGTGTTTGTTACAGAAAACGCATGGGGAAATACTGATGATTCATATGCAACTGACGCGTTTAATATAGGGCTCGAAAGTCAAAACTATTTAAGATTTTCAGGGTGGGCGGGAATAGAAAGTTTATTTGATGATATATCAGAATATCCTAATTATAAAATACAAGAAGTAGCTGAAGGTTTTGCCGGTAGCCAAAAATATTGGGCAGTTAAATTTGCTACAAATTTTACAAATTCTAATCATCGCCCACCAAGTACAGGAGATTTTACAGTAGATGTTAGGGCGTTTAATATATCCGGAAGCGCAGCGCCTACAAATCCACCTGTATTTGAAATAGAACCTGAAGATGGCGTTTTAGATATTTATTATGAAACAGAAAAAACTTATGCAATAGCAGAACTTGGCAACTTAAAAGATTTAGAATATACAAATTGTATTAGCTTTAATAATGGAGTAGAATCAGATAGAATTCGTGATGACTTTAATGCGCCAACAATTGGCAAAGGCGTTAGAGTTTCAACTGTATTTGAAGATAATTACAGCGAAGAGCGTATAAAATCTGGCTTAATATTTTCTGGTATATATAATGGTAAAAACGGTATTAATAGATTAAACCAATTTATTATAGCAGAAAACATTACAGAAGAAGCAAACCCAATATATGGTAGTATCCAAAAATTAAATACTAGAGATACTGATCTTACACTTTTATGTGATGACGCAATATTAAAAGTACCAGCTAGAAAAGATTTACTATTCCAAGCGGATGGCAATCCTCAAGTTACCTCTACAGACCGATTCTTAGGCACTATTATACCTTACGCTGGTAATTATGGTTGCCAACACCCTGAAAGCTTTGCAGATCACATTTATAGAGCTTATTTTGTAGATAGAACAAGAGGCAAGGTGCTAAGATTAGGCGGTGATGGTATTACTGAAATATCCAACTACGGCATGAAAGATTATTTTAAAGATAAGCTTGTTGCTGAAACTGGATATATGTTCGGTTCTTATGACGAAAACAAAGATAAATATAATATATCGTTACCTATTGAAAATACTGTAGTTAGCTTTTCTGAAGGTGTTAATGGTTGGCCTACAAGGTTATCGTTTCACGAAATGGAATCGGGCATTAGCTTAAATAGCATGTACTACACATTTAAAGACGGGAAGATATTTTCGCATAACAACGAAACTAGAAATACTTTTTATGGCACTAAGACAGATTCAGAGGTTACATTTTATTTAAATCGTAATCCTGGAAATGTTAAAAACTTTAGAACATTAAACTACCAAGGTGATAGTGGATGGACATCTAGTAGTATATCTACCGATAAACAAACAGGTGATGTATCTAGCTTTATAGAAAAAGAGGGTATATATTATAATTATATATCTGGCGAAGCGCAACCAACTAAGGCAAGTTTGGATTTAAAAGCATTAAATGTACAAGGCTTAGGTACACCAACAAGTATATCTTCCAACGATGCTACATTCTCGGATTTAAATAATACAATCCAAGTCGGCGATATAGTGTATGATAATACAATGCTTGGTACAGATACCGGCAAAAGTGTTACAGCAATTTCAGGAAATACCATAACACTTGATAGCACACCGGCAAACGCATTTAGCTATTTTGTAAAAAATAATAAATTTAATACCTCAGGAGTTTTGGGGTATTATGCAGAAATAACTATGACAAATACTTCAACAGATAAAAAAGAACTTTATTCTGTAGGAAGTGAAGTATCGTTAAGTAGTTAATTAATACGTAATTAAAATAACATAATAATAAATTAAAATATGGCACAAGGAGCAGCAGCGGGCATATTAGGCGCAGCAAACCCAATAGGGGTTATAAGTGCTGGTGTAGGGGCCTTAACCGGTATTGCCCAAGGATTAATTGGAGGCAGAAGACGTAGACGCGAAGAGCGCGCTGCGCGGGCTGAATTTAATGCTATGAAAAGCAGATATGAAGCTTTAGATACCTCTAACCCTTATGCAAACGTAACAAACACATTTGAAGATCTTACAGTAAATACTCAAGCGGCTGAGTTTGCGCGGCAGCAGGCTGAGCAAGGCCGCGCTGATATTTTAAGTAATTTAGCAGCATCTGCAGGCGGCGGCGGTATTGCAGCGTTAGCACAAAGTTTAGCTAACCAACAAACACAAGCAGCACAAGCAGCGGCGGCAAGTATAGGTCAGCAAGAACAACGTAATCAAATGTTAGCAGCGCAAGGCGAACAGCGCATGCAACAACTAAGGGGAGCTGGAGAGGCTATGTCACAAAGATTAGAAATGGAAAAAACTGGTACACTTTTAGGAATGTCACAACAAAGGTTAGCCGCGGCACAACAAGCAAGAAATCAGGCGAGAGAAGGTGTTATTGGCGGAATAACAGGAGCAATTGGATTAGCAGGCGGCGCTGCATTAGCTGGCAAAGGAGATAATTTACTTGGAAAAATAGGATCAGGATTTGAAAAAATGATGGGTACACAAAAATCTACTGTAAATAGATTTGATTTTTTAACTAAACCAGAGAATATAGATACTACTATTCCTGTAGAAGAATATAATATTTATGGCAAATACTAAATTTTTAATTGAAGGTGCGGCAAAGCTAGGGCAGGCTAGCATGGGGCCGGATATTGCGGGGGCTGTACAAAGAGGCTTAGAAATGGGATTAAAGCCATTTATTGAATACGAACAGTCACGTAAAGAACGTGTTGATGCACTAGGCCGCATATTACAAAAAACACCAAATTTGGCTGAGCTTCCAAAAATACCCGAACAATATTCACCTAAAATTAGCGAGTGGGCAGTTAATGCAAAAAATGAATATGCCGCGGCAGCAAGAACAATTGTACAAACCTCAGCTGATAGTCCTGAATACCAAGAAGCAATTCAAAAAATAAATAGCATTACAAATGCTTTTGTAAATCTTGATAATCAATTAAAAGGTATACGCGAAGAGCGCATTGAATATTTAGATGATTACCAAAATGGTCTTGTTTCAAAAGGCTTTAAAAACTCTGATATTGAAGCTGCTTATGGTGAAAATGGCGCAATAGCTCAAATTGATGCTAACGGAAATGTTAGTATGACTGGAAACGAGGGCAGGGCGTTTTTATGGAATGAAAGACAAGAGCATTACAATGTAAATCCCTACATACAAAAAAGCATGGTGGAATTATCTACTAATGCAAAATCAAATGGTTTAAAAGGTATTTCATTTACACAAGATGAATATAAAGAACAGCTTAAAGCAATTATGTCAGATCCTAAAATAGGTAACATACAAGCTTTAAAATCTTTAGTATATGATGATATTGACGGTACTGCTTTAAATATTACTCAAACAAACCCCGAGATTTTAGAAATGCTTGAAGCCGAAACCCCGGATTTGCCAGCTATAAAACAAAAACTTGTAGATATTTTAGCGCCAGCATTAGCTGGTGTAAATCAAACAAGCGTCGGCAAATATAATGATGCTTTACGTGCTAAAACGGAAAGTGATAAAGAGTCTGATGTACAAAAAGCACAACAATCAGCGGTTGAAACTTTTAAAAGAATAACAGAAGACCCTATTGTTTATGCTAAAACATATTTACCAGGAGCATTTGTAGAAGGTAAAGGAAATATAATTACTTTAACTATAGACGAAAAACCTAAAAGATTTGATTTAAAAAGAGGCGATCAATTTATGGAATTTATGAATCTTGTAGCAACTAATTCTGGCGAGCTTACAGGCTCATCTACAGCCGCTAAATTAACAAGAGGTGAATTTTACGACCTTATTAGTAATGCAAGAAATTATTTAAATAATCAACAGGCTGGTTTTGAGCGTATGCGGGCGCAGCTAATGCCACAATTTTTTGCCCCACAAACTTTATCAGATTTACCAACTACTTTTAATTAATAATTATGTTTGAATACAACGGTAAGGAATATACTTTAGCGCAAGTGGAGGCCGCGGCATCGACTGCTAATCTTTCATTAGAAGAGTACATCAAAAAAGCGGGCTTAAAAACTATTGAGCCGGGAAAGACAACACCCACGACTCCGGATGCGGTTGTGGAGGAAACTGCAGCATCCGATCAGCCGAGTATGGAATTAGATTCGGTAGATACTTCTTTGGATTTATCAAAAATTAATTTACCGCAAGAAGATAGAGATTTTTTAGTTGGATTGCAAAATAAGCGCACGCCTGAAAAATTACAAGAATTATTTGCGGATAGAGAAAAAGTAGATAGGCTTGTGCAAGCAACATCGAGCAAAGAATCTATTAAAAATGCGTGGGACAACGCCGTGCTTGATGCTAAGCAAGGGGTTGAATTTTCATTAGGGGGATTTTTTGGATTAGAAGACAACGATGCGTCAGATATTGCACACGACGCGTTGTTTGGAGCTATATCAGATACTTCAGATGAAACAAGATTAAAAAGAATTGCTAAATACAAAGAAGAACAAGCCAAGATTAAAGAAATTTTACCAATAATTGGTACATTTAAAAGAGACCCTTCAAAAGTTCCGGCGGCTATATTTAGTAATGTTATAAGTGTTGGAGGCTCAGTGCTATATGGTATTGAAACTTTAGGAATGGGTTATTTTACAGATTTTTTAGCTGAAAATTACATAAATTTTAATGAAGAAAAAGCAAAAAAATTAAATACTGATTTAGGTACTCTTATAAAAACAGGGCAAGCTGAAGTTACTACTCCACTGCTTATATCAATTGGCCAAACCGCTTTAGAAACCGTAGGATATTTAAAAATTTTAAAAGGCACTAAAATAGGTAAGGTTATTTCTCCACCTAAAATAGGGAAAGAAATAGTTAAACAAGTTACATCTGCTCCAGGCGGGTCTACTTCATTAAAAATGTTTACTACTGGTTTAGCCGAAGCTAGTACGGAGATGGGACAGCATGGCTTAAGCGAATTTAATATAAGTCAAGGTAAAGGAGATAGTATATCAGAATCTACTATTAAAATGGGTAAAGCTATTTTTAGTGAAGAAGGCTTTGAAGCTGGAGCCGCTGGATTTTTTGGCGGATCAGGCATTAAAGGAATTTCTTCTAATTTAGGCTTAGCCATAACAGCCGGGGCTGTTGCATTAGATCCTGTATCAGCAGAAACAACAATGGGCGCAGCATTATTTGCACCTGAAGTTTTAAAAACACTTGCAGCAATTCGCCCAGATAGTAATAAAAAAGAAATAGACAATATTCTTAAAAATATATATAATTTAAAAAATAAAAAATCTATAACTGAAGATACTGATATAGCCGAAGGTATAGATATAAAAATAAAAGAGCAAGAAGCATTATTAAAAAATAAAATTGGTGAAGCATATAAAATATATGATTTATTAACTGAAGACGATATTACTAAAATTAATAGCTTAGCTGATCTTAAAAAATTGCAAGTAAAACGATTTAATACTATTAAAGAAAAGCTTGCTAAAGGCGATATTACTCAAGAAGAATACACTCTTGCCAAAGAAGGGTTTTTATCTGAATTTCAAAATGCAAAAAAACAAATTTTAGATGTTACAAATAATGTATCAGCTAAAAATAAAGAATTATCAGATAAAAATGAAACTTTAATGGGTATAATTAAAAATCCTGAAAGTTCAGAAATAGCTATACAAAAAGCTAAAAATGATATTGTTAAAAACAATGAAGGTATTGTAAATCAATTAGTAAATTCTATATATGACCCAACAATACAATCTGGATTAACAAAAGAAGATGTTTTAGGAAAGGCTTATGCTGAAGTCGCCGCTCTTATAAATTCATATAAGCCTGACTCAAAAGTACCATTTGGAGCATATTTAAAACAAAACTTAACAAAAAGAGTTCCTAGCTTTTTTGAAATTGTTGAAACTAAAGAAGGCGAAATAATTGGTAAAGTAGATGTTACAGAACAAAAAACTTTAGCGGCCGATTTAGACGTTGAGCTTAGCGCGGATATTGCTACAGAAGCTACAACTGCTCAACAAAATAAAGTTAGAGAAGCTGTAGGTATAACACAAGAGCAATCTATTGACATAGGTAAAAAAATATTACGAGGTAAACTGCCTGGCATTACAGAAAGAATTAAGGGTAAGCAAAAAGGATTTTTATCAGCAATTCGCAAAGCCGCTAAAACAGCATTAACAACGGATATGCTAAACGCTATCGGGGGTAACTTTACAGAAAAAGAAGCGCAAATTAGTGATTATACAAGCATGCTAGATATTCTATACGAAGATTTAGTAAATAATATTCCTAATGAATATAAAAACGTGCAATTTGCAGATTTATTTAACCCTACAAAAGTTGGTAGAGCAAAAACAGCTGTTGGCGAGGGCAAATTTGAGTACACTATACCTACTAAGGAAGAATTCATAGATTTCTTTACTAATTTAAACCACCCAACAATTACAGCAACAACTGAAGCCGGTAAATATAATCAGCTTAGAGCTAGAAAAGTGCGTATTGCGGAAGCACTAGCTGAAGTAGTAGGAGCAAGGGGTGTTAGAGAGGCACTTGAGCTTGACGAAAGTATTGAAAAAGAATTTAAAGAAAGGCAAGATCTTTTAGATAAAGAAATACCTGATGCTCCTGGAGCTAGAATTATTGAACAGATTGATTCCTGGATTGAACAATGGGATCAATTATTTAAACCTGAGCCTGGTGAACTGAGAGCTTCTTTTGGGGCATTGGAGTTATTGCATGCTTCTGGTAAAATATTTTTGCAATCTTTAAAAGCTTCAGCAAAAGCTGGCATTAAATTTGCCGACGCTGTTAAAAAAGCTATAAAAGAAGTACAAGACTTTTTATCAAAAGAGGGAGCGAGTGAACTTGAGCAACAAGAAATAGTAAACACACTTGATAAAACAACGGAAAAAGATTTAAATTTAAAAGCTGGTGTTTATTATAATAAAATAAAAACAGAATTTAAAGGAAACCTTGCTAAAAGAATTAATGAAAATTATGTTTCTAAACTAAACAAAGAAATTAAAAATATATTTGATTCTGAAATATCTGATGAGCAAAAATTATATAAGCTTGGCGAAATATTAAATAGAGACCTTAGGGCTATCAGAAATACATTTAAAAAAGGCGATGGGTATAATTTAAATACTACTCAACTTGTATATGATAATATTATTAAATCAGCAATACCATCTAATTTAAGAAAATTTGTAAAAGTATCAAGCGGCAAAATAAATATTAATGTTGACGGTTATGTAGAAAAACAATCTTTAGATTTAGCTAACCCTAATACTAAATTAAGAGATGAACTCTCAAAAACAGATGATACCAAAGAAGATTTTAAATTAGCAGCAGAAAAGCACGATGCAGACGCCTCAAAATTCAGGCGTTTAATATTATCTAAATTAGAAGAGTTTAAGAATATAAAAGACGTCGAAGGGGCAAAGGCATTTTTACAAATGCAAGGGCAACATATGACAGCGGCTGGTAGAAATATGTTTCCTCTAAGAATTTTATCTTTAACAAAAGACGGAAAGCTACCTAATAAAATAATACCTGAGCATAATCCGCCATATAATGATGCAATAAATTTAATGTTACAGTATGTAAATGGTGAAATAAATTTAGAACAGCTTAATGAAGCGCTAGATACATTTAGCATTGATATTTTAGATGCTGAACTAGCACCTATATATAATAAAACAACAAAAAATACTATAGGCGCGGAGCATGATTTTACAAAAGATCCTAAAAAAGCAAGATATAATGAAGAATATCAAAATGCTCTAAAAGAAAACAATCAAGAATTTTTTGATTTAAAAGAAGATAAAACTATAGAAGATAGTAAAAAAGAATTTAATTCTATTGTTGCCGAGGCTACTGGTATTGATTCAGAAATAAGCGGATCAAGAGCAGAGGCTTTAGCTAAAAATAAAAATAGATTAAAATTATTGCCGCCATCAGCAGATGATTTTGCAGGGCTTCTTTATTATTTAGCCGGCAAAGGTAAAAAAGGTGCGGCAGATTTAGCGTTTTTTAAGAAAACATTTTTAGATCCATTTGCAAAAGCAATGGTAAAATTTGATGCTTCTAAACAAGAAACGTTAAAACAATATAATGGACTTAAAAAATTAATTAGAAAAACCCCAGCCAAGCTTTCAAAACAAAATTCTACCGGATTTACGAATGAAACTTCTATTAGAATATATATATGGAATAAATTAGGATATACAATACCTGATATTACTGAACAAGAAATAAAAGATTCGGCGGAGTTAGTAGAAAAAAACAAAGATTTAAAAGACTTTGCAAATAATATAATTAATATTTCTGTTTTAGGATATGCAGAGCCAGACGCGGGTTGGACAGCAGGAACCATAACAACTGATTTACTTACCTATGTAAATGAAAAAGCTAGAGCTGAATTCTTAACAGAATGGCAAGCTAATGTAGATGCTACATTTACAAAAGAAAATATAAACAAGTTAAAAGCAACATTTGGTGATAATTATACAGAAGCATTAGAAGATATATTATATCGCATGAAAACCGGGCGTAGACGCCCTATGGGCAATAATAAGCTTACTAATAACTTTTTTAATTGGATAAGCGACTCAGTTGGCGCAATTATGTTTTTTAATACAAGATCTGCATTATTACAACAAATATCATTTACAAACTTTTTAAACTTTGAGGATAATAATCCTATTGCCGCAGCGGCGGCTTTTGCAAACCAAAAACAATTTTGGAAAGATTATGCAACTTTATTTAATTCTGATTATTTAAAGCAAAGAAGATCTGGTGTTAAAACAGATGTTAATGCAGATGAAATTGCAAAAAAAGTAGAGCAAGGTGGCAATATATATAGAAATACTATTGCAGTATTGCTTAAAAAAGGATTTTTACCAACACAAATAGCAGACTCCCATGCAATTTCTATAGGCGGCGCAAGTTTTTATAGAAATAGAATTAACAGATATATAAAAGAAGGTTTTACAGAAAAAGAAGCAGAGGAAAAAGCGTTTATTGATTTTCAAGAAGCATCAGAAGAAACACAACAGTCTTCTCGCCCTGATCGTATATCAATGCAGCAAGCAAGCCCCTTAGGTAGAATTGTTTTAAATTTTGGTAATGTATTGATGCAATATAATAGAAAAGCTTTAAAAGATATTAAAGATATTATTGCTAAAAGGCCGTTACCTGGGAAAACAATAAGTGAGAGTAATATGATTAGAATACCTAGAATATTATATTACTTGGCTTTGCAAAACATAGTGTTTAATGCGCTACAATCTGCACTATTTGCTTTGGCGTTTAGTGATGAAGAAGAAGAAGAAGAAAAAAATAAATATTTTAGAATAGCAAACGGCACTGCAGATGGTATATTAAGAGGTTTAGGATTTAAAGGAGCCGCAATTTCGGTCGGTAAAAATATGGTACTTGAAGCTATTAAACAATACGAAAGTGGTAGACCAAATTACGAAAAAGTTGGTACAAAAATATTAAGCATATCGCCCCCGGTTGATTCAAAAATAAGGAAATTACAAGCAGCAGGCCGCACTTTTACATATAGACAAACAAGAGAAAAAATGCTTACAGAAGGGTTAAGTTTAGAAAACCCGGCTTTTGAGGCTGTAGGGCAGGTTGTTTCTGGATTAACAAATATACCGGCAGACAGAGTTATTAGAAAAATGGATAATTTATCTACCGCGGCTACGCAGGATGTTGAAACATGGCAAGCTATATCACTCGCTCTGGGTTATTCTAAATGGGATGTAGGGCTTATAGAATCACAAGCTAAAAAGCCTAAAAAATCTACTACAGGTTTAAAAACTAAAAAACTTAAAACTAAAAAACTAAAGTAATGGCAAAAGATGCATGTTATAAAAAAGTAAAAGCACGCTATCGTGTATTCCCGTCTGCTTATGCAAGCGGAGCAATAGCTAAATGTCGTAAAGTCGGTGCTAAAAACTGGGGAAATAAATCTAAAAAGAAATAAACCGCGTAATCACATATAGATGGCAGTACGTAAGACAAAAAAAGGCGCAGCACTTAAACGTTGGTTTAAAGAAGAATGGATTGATGTTCGTACCGGTAAGCCTTGCGGTAGACGCAAAGGCGAAAAACGTGGTACGCCATATTGCCGCCCTAAAAAACGCGTATCATCTGCGACACCAAAAACCGCATCGGAAATGTCTGCTAAAGAAAAAGCGGCAAAAATACGGGAAAAGAAAAGACTAGGCCAACCGGCTGGCAAACCTCGTCGTGTTAAATCTCTAAAAAGAAAAAAATGAGTTTAAATGAGCTTAGGCTATATATTATAAACGGCGGTACGCTAGGTGTTACTACTTTTACTCAAATAGAAGATGGGTTAAAAATTGTTCTTTTGCTAGTTACAATAGGATATACTGTTGCTAAATGGAAAAGTATTAAAAAAGAAAAATAATGTCTGAACTAAGTGAAAACACTAAGTTTAACGTTAATGTAAAGACTATAATTGCCATTTGCGCTGGGTTGTTGTCAGTGGCAGGCGTTTATTTTACATTGATAGCCGAAATACAGCAGATGCATGTAGATATTATGCGGATGGAATCTGAGCTTGAAATGAACTCAGAATTTAGAATTAAATGGCCTCGTGGCGAATTAGGTGCTCTACCAGATGATGCTGAGCAAAATATGCGTTTAATATATTTAGAAAAGTATCAAGAAAAAGTTGTATCTGATGTTGATATACTTAAATTAAAAGTAAAAGAGCTAGAAGCTTGCGTAAACGAATAAAATTAAATTAAATGAGTACACTTAGTAAACATATTAGCATGCGGGAAGCAACTGAATCTTACACCGCAAAACGCTTAGGGATTAGTAATACCCCCAGCGCATATCAATTTACAAATATGGTCGGTATTGCAGAAAACATATTTGAACCTCTTCGTGAATGGGTTGGTGGCCCAATAAAAATAAATTCTTTTTTTCGATCACCTGAATTAAACAAAGCAATAGGCGGAAGTTCTAAATCGCAGCATTGCCAAGGCAGAGCAATTGATATTGACGACGTGTATGGC
>Ga0080013_1003902_pt1 | contig 15120 bp, 13 predicted proteins | sample ETNvirenome_6_85_FD_69236 | JGI IMG/M metagenome (GOLD analysis project Ga0080013, IMG submission 69236) | Marine viral communities from the Pacific Ocean - ETNP_6_85 (SPADES assembly) (version 2) | ecosystem: Environmental > Aquatic > Marine > Oceanic | place: Pacific Ocean | collected 2013-06-19
TTTCATCAATCTTATTTTTCGTCACCTTCATGGTCTTGGAGAGAAGGACACGTTCTAATTGATTTGGCTTTATCTTAGTAACTGCCGTCTCAGCTATTTCAAAGCGACGCTTTATCAGTGCCTCGATCCTCCCCTCTACCGCCATACGGGTTTTAGTTAGTTGTGTATCTCCACCTAAAATCCTGATAACACGGTTAGAGACTTCTTCAACTGATGCACGTCCCCTGACCGCTAGCTCTATCATATTGTTAACGGCAAAGCGTTGATGTCGATGAATACGCGGTAGATCACTACCCGCGTGACGTGCTAAACTCTCAACAGCTCGACGAGACATGGGATCCGCATCAAGCATTAAGTCTCGAAATTGCTTGTGTGCCCGAGTAGCAAGCTGACCGTACGGCGTAGACATCTCCATAGCCTCAGCAGCAAACTTAAGAAGTTGTTCATCAGTAACTGAGCTTGGGGACCCTTGCTTAGCAGCAACCGTGTAAGCACGCCGGATGACATCAGAAGCACGTGCGCCTGCGTCAGCTATAAGTTGGTTACGAGAACGACTCTTAATCTTCCCAAAGGCCTTTCCGGCTTTAGTTTCAGTCAACCGTGTAGCTGAGCCAAAACGTTTAAGAGCCCAGCCTGCCTTCTTAAACGGTAGGTTTACTGCAGCTACATAACCATTCTCAATACCTCCCAGGGAAAATTCCATCTTCTGGTTGAGGAAGCGTCCCTTAAAAGCAGTACGTCCAACAACTGGAATCTTACCCAACAACCCGAACCCCATAAAGTTAAGCGGATCTGAAGCCATACTACTAATGAACTTCTCGCCCCAAAACAAAGCATCCCTGTCCCGTTGGAAATCCCCTGCATTAGACCAGAAGTTCCCACCCTCAAACACCACGTTCTCGTAGAAGTTTCTACCTGTATCTCCTAGGCGAGTATTACGCAAGCCCGGCGTAATAGAAGAAACACCACCAACTAAACCACCAACTACTAACCCAGCAATGGGATCCCCCATATGCTTCTGAGAAAGATGAAAGCCGTTAGTAATGAGGCGTAGGGGATTAACCGGGACACCGGCTATACTAGGGCCACCTAAGAGGTTAGAGCCCATCTTATTGATAGTACCGGCAAAACCACCTGAAGTACCTACATCAGGACCACTATCCGCGTCTAGAAGCCGCCGTTGTTCCTTAAACCTCTTTCGTTCATTAAGTAGATCCCGTTCGTCTTCCGGCAAAAGTTGACGTGCGGCGCTTACGTCATCAAAGCTTCTTCCGCTCTTTCGAATATAAGCCTCAAGGGGGGTTTCACGCCTAGCCCCCTCTCTCAGGGTTTCAGGGCGTGGACGATCACTTGTCAGCCGATCAATTATTCCACCCACGTTACCGTCCTCCTATCGCACCTAGTCGGGATCTGGATTTTGTTGTAATCTGACCTACACCTATACGGGGAGCCGGAGTACGAGACTGCCGTGACCTACGAGCCGCCTCTGTAAAGAAGTCAGCATCAAACTCACGCTGTACATACTTATCCATAGTTCCTATCTCCGGAAAGCTCCCTGAAAGCAGTTCCCTGAATGACGGACGTTCCTCTGTGTCTTTTTCTACGCGGTCTCGTATAAGGTTTAGTTGTTCTTCAAACCCCTGTAACGCTAAACCACCTATGTCTTGAGCAACAGCACGTCCTTGAGCACCGAAGAGAAACTTGTTAGCCTGTTGTTGGAATGCCCTAGCAAACGGATCTTCAAAGTCATATTGGCGAGCTCGTTCCTCGCGAGCTATATCAGCTAAGCGTTCGTCTTCTTCTAAGCGTTCCTGGTCAGCTAAGTACTCATCACGGTATTCCCCAAGCCCCGCCGCTTTCAAATTCTCCTGGTGTACGTAATCTGCTAACGCCTCATCCTCTGCCTTCTTTTGCTTAAACTCCTGTATCCTTCCACGTGCTTCTGCTCTTTCGTCAGACTCTCCGGGTACAGGATCACCCAGCGTAGAGTCCTGTACCGTCTCAATTATCTGCTCAACAGTCTGACCACCGAAGTCGTTACTACTTAGGAACTCAATTATGCTGGGCGCACGATCATCGCCGGCTGCGTTCGTCCCATACTTACGCCACCCCTTTGCAATACCAATAGACATTACATCCTGAAATACATCATCAGCAAAGAGAGCGTTAAGCGCCAAGTTCCCAGCAGCCCTAAGTTCGTCCCTTACATAGTTCTCCTCCATAAAGTCTTCTAACGACACTCCTGCTCTCGCTGCTAATTCGCCAATCTCAGCCTCAAGATATCCTCGTATCTCAGGCTGTATTGCTTCTGGTAGATCAAGCAGGAACTCCGCTTGGTCCCGGATAAGCTGGTCTCTTCGCACGTTAAGGTCAACAGGAAGTACAATGAAGTCTTGTACTTTACGGTTAAGATCCCCCCGAGTCCTAATACTGTCGTTATTTAGGTCGTTAGCTTTGAAGAAAGCAAAGGGGTCTCCCCCATAAGAGTCCTGAATTTTATCTAGTATTTCCTCCCAGTTGTCACACGTCCGCCCTATCTCATCCTTTACATAGGCTCTTGCATACTCTCCAAAACCAGCTTCACTGATATTTTCGGCTACTTCTAAGATGTCTAAACGAGCACCCGACGCCGGAAAGATAGAGTCGATATAGGCGTCTTTAATCCCCCGAGACCATACTTGACCAATACCAAGTTCAGCGATTATAGGGTTTAACACACTCTCATAAGCATTGATTCGTTCTAGGTCTATGGCCTCCCCTTCGTAAGGCTCCTCTATAGCGTTTGCTACAGTATCAGATAGCTGCTTAAACGCCTCGAACAAAACCTCCTGCGTATTAGTACGCGTAGAATTCTTATCAAGAGGGATAACACCATCAACGTCTTCAGAGAGTAAACTACGGAACACTTCTAGAACGTTCAAACCAGAAGCCTTAATAGCTTCGTTAATAGATTCCCCGTTAGGGTGCGCGCCAATTATGTCAGTAGCGATGTAAGTACGTAACCAGTTATTTCGTATCCCCTTATGGAAATGGATCTTTATGAGGTCCGACTTCTTAAGTATCTCATCAGCGCCTTTAAATCCAATGAGCAGGTCTTTAATAGCTAACCGTGCGGCATGTGCATTACTAGCAGGCATCCCGCGTAGCAGGGAACTAATAACCGGATCAATTATCTTATCATGCGTGACGTACTCTATTTCCTGCTCATCCACCATACGCGTATGTAGTCCGGGAGTAAGCTCAGTTACTGCCCAATCTCGGAAAGCTAAATCCGATCCCGATCCGGCATACTCTTTTGTAAGCTCTTCTCGGTGGCTCCTAATGAAATCTAAGAGTTCTTCATTCTCCCGCGCTGTTCCGGTTAAAATTTCCCGAGTCACATCACTTATGTAAGAGGACCACTCGCCTGCCGTCACACCATTGACAGGACCAAACTGGTCAAGAGCGCTAGTTCGTCCCTCTAGCCATCTCTGTGAAGTTGTTATCTTACCCACGTCTCGAACCAGCTCGCTATCAAGGCTCTCAAACAACTGTTGCATTGCTTCGTCTTGTACTCGCCGCGTCAGTCCCCCTTCTGCAAGACTATCTACATCCGCCAGAAACCCAAGATACTTCTCAAACTCATCCTTAAATAGCTCAGCTTCTTCCCCAGGCTCTTCATCGGGCCTTAAAACACTGCCCACATCTTCCGCCGACATCTCCGGATGTGCTTGGAAAAATTTATATACAAACAATAGTTGTCCACGAGTTTGTGAACCGAAATCAGAATCTCGTATTAACGCCGCACTCGTAAGCTCATCGCCTGCTGCGTACTGACCTAATACACCGGGGTCATCAAAGAAGTCATTTATGTCTAATTCCGCATCCTTCGTGAAAATACCCAGATTAGTAATCATGGTTGGGTTAGAAAAAACTCTTAACAAGTCTGGGTAAAGACCCAAGTTAATACTGTCTAACTGTTCTTTCTCAAAAGTATCGAACTCCTCATCACTAAGCTCATCCAGGAGTGTACGCATATCTTCTGCGTTCCCATCCCTAATAAGCGCCTTAAGATCGGCATCTTTAAGAAGCGCGATTGCAGGTATATCATCTACTCGACGTAGCGAAGCATTAAACTCGATACTCTCTTCGTAGGTTAATCCCGAAAACTTGAAGAACTCTACCCCACTAAGCGAAGGAGCAAGAACCGGGGATGTAAGATAATCCCCTAGAATACCGGCTTCTTCTCGCCCTGCGGCCCTAGCTTGAGCCCATCGCACCACTATATCCTGAAGCTGTTCAAGCGTTACTGTTTCGGGATCAGGAAGACCCCGAACTAAACCGGGAATATAGCGTTCTTCTACTGTAACCATTAGAGGTTGTTAACCGCCCCTGGTTGTGCGGATCCACGTGTCCGCTGCGCCGTGGGTAGGACATTAGTCGGAGGTATACCGGCTGCTACTCCCTGTGGCTGCTGTTGTGGGTTAGGCTGAAGTAACTGTCGGAACTCCTCCAAGATCGTTTCGAGGATCTGTTGTTCCTCTGTATCTCCGTCTATCTCAGCTTTAGCAATCCGGCTAATAAGCCCTTGGATCATCTCCAACTGCTGTACTTCCGGCAACAGCTCTAGTCGCTGTTCGTTAAGGTCTTCAGCTTCTCTAGCCGCATCAGGCACTAGATCAGGAATGATGTGTTCCCAGATACTACGTCGGCTAACAACAGGTCCACCACTTGGGTCCAACGTCCTGGCATTGTTTACGCGTTCTGTTAGATCAGATGGAGTAGCTAGTTCTATAGTAGATTTAATCAAGGAATGCGCTGGCATGTCCCCGGGTTTAACCTCTTCATAGAAGAACTCACGTTGTCCGCTATCTGCTGGGTCTACCCCGATGGTGATGAAACCCGTTTCTTTGTCTCTAAACGTGTCAATGATCCACTTGCCGATATCGTCATACGCGAGTTGCATAACGACACGCGACTCTGCGGAAGTAGCCAGTGCTGCTTCAAGCACCTGAGCAATAGCGAACCCGGACAAAGCGACGTTGAGGTTGCCATGTAGCAAGTCTGAGACTGATCCACGTTGACGCATTCCTTCCAGAGTCGTGACGATGATGTTTGTAGATTGGTCTAGTGCCGGAATGTTAATGATCTGGCGACCTCTCTCACCCCGGCTGGCATCATACGGCTGTGTAACACGTTCACCGGAGCGAGCGTCAAGGTCATATGGGTCAGCAACGGGCCGCCCGCCGTGTGTAAGCTCGTCTACGGGTGCCGTGAGCACCTCATCCATGTGCAGATCTAGCTTCTCTAAGAAGTCATTGATGTCGGTGTAGATGCGACCGTTTGCATCCAGGATCGACTTCGCCGTACCTGAACTAATGGAGTCACCCCGAAGGATGTTATTTGGGAATGCTTCGCCGTTAGAATACAGAACGTTAAACGGCATAACGTCATGACGAATATCATCCGATACCTCTCGGAGTACTTCACTATCGACGACTATTCCCCGTCGTATGAGTACTTCGTCATTCGTACCAAAATCCCGTTCGTAATAATCTTTAACCGTAACCACACGAGCGTTGCTATTTTTGATCTTATCCACAATACCTGCATCTGCGATCGGCTCCCTGGCTACCCAACGTAGGAAGTTAGTCTTCCCCATCGGGAATACATGTGTTATCTCCGATAACCCATCGTCATCAAAGCGTTCAAATACGTTAGCTGGATTCACAGGCTCGATCTTGAACTGAACAGTACCCTCACGCTCTAGGCTAGCTAGCGAATATACGATAACTCCGGTCTCGCACACAGAGTCAGCAAACGCCCGTTCCATGCGTTGGGTGCCCTTTTGCAGTAAACGCTCATTGTTCTGCCGTAGGATTCCAGCTACCAGGTACTCTGCATTAGAGTAGTCCTTCTGAGTTTCCGGACTATCACCAGCACGCGAGGGTAGTTGCCACCTGACCGCTCTGCCGCTCAACATGTGAACAACCAGGTCAAAGTAGGTTACTGAGTCGTTAGTGCGTAGACGAGGATTCTTATCCTGGTTCTGTAGTTCCCGGTTAGTTATAAACCTGGGGTCTAAACCTCGCCTTAACGCTTTCCATTCACGTCGTTTTGCCGCTCTAGCAGAGTGATCGCTCTCTAAAGAGGCAATACGCTGTATAACATCGTCGTGCTGTTCTGCCAATTAAAGTACCTTAACTCCTTGACGTCGCGTACTTTCCCTTCTTATTTTACCACGTGGGCCCGGATCGAATGGAATCATAGCTTGTCTACGAGCTTCTGGCACAAACGCCATCATAGCGGTTATGAGCTCGTCATCGTGTCCTCCGGGCGCTGCACTCATCCTGTGCTTCGAGGTACCCATATGCCTGTAGTTAAACATTTCGTGTATTAGATTGGAGCTACGGACAGTGATTGCACCATCAGCCGCTATCAATTCCTTAAAGTCATCTACCAACAATGGCTTAGTCCCTACGTTCATAGGCCAACCTACGCGGGGAGCTCCTCCTGGGTTTGTGCTTGGGTGCATATACAGGTTGAGGACTCCTGCTTGCCGCAGCAGGTCTTCGAATCCGTACTGGGCCAGGTTCCTTTCGTCGATGACCAAGGCATAGTTATACGCGGTGTATAGCTCTGCGATTTCATCTGCAAATGCAGTTTGGGATACGCGTCCTCTAAAAGTGGCGCATTGGCTGGAGATGCCCACATCCCAAACTGTAGCCACTTGATAGTCAATGGGTCGGGATCGGTCATCGAGTTGCTCTCCACTTGCTTGGTCTACAGCGATTACATAACGCCGTCCTGCCTGTGGCATCTGCCACACCTGCAACATATCCGTGCCTTCAGCGTCTGGTTTACGCATTACTGGCGCATCGGTAGCCATTTCTTGGAGACGTCTGACATCACTGGGTTCGAACACGGCGTCACCGATAGCCATGAACGCTTGTTCTGCAGACTCAGGGAACTCTTGCTGGAAGAAATCTACATTGCGATGTTTCCGCATCTCCCAGCGCCGCCATGCAACTTGTGCTATGGACAAGTCGTGCTGTTTTACTAGCCACGCTTCTTCCTCAGTAAGAGGATCTTTCATAAACATCTTAAATGCTGGAGTACCTTCAGCAATGCTGTACTCAGGTGCCCACCACCACGCATAGAAGTGCGGAGTTAAGTCACTAGCGGATGTTTGTGCTCTTGTCCAGTTTTCGAAGAAAGTTCCTTCTTGTCCGTTAGCAGTAGACTCTTCAACTCGTCGTCCACCAAAAGGTATTCGTGCGACGATTCCGTCCATAGTGAGTACTTCTTCTCGTTCGTAAAACCCGACCTCGGTAGCCAGATAACGATGGACTGGTCGTCCTCGCCCGAAAGAGCTTGAACCAGCCGTTCCAATTTCGATAGTACTGATTTGGCCTCCGCCGAAGTCCATAGCCAGTTTCTGGGTACTATCTGACACATTAGGGGGCCGGAGAGCTTCTGGAATTGCGTGGTACATCCGAGTGGTGATTTCAAAGAGGCGTTTAGCGGAATCAACCCGCTGGGCTGTGTAAATAACCTCCATCCCTGGGTTGACCATGGCTTCAATGAAGAACTCCCCCTGAACCCATGTGGTAAAACCAAGCTGTGCTGCCTTCAGTATGATGTCTGCTTCAGTGCGATTCTTAAAGTAGTTGAGTTGTGCAGGCTTAGGAACTAACGGAACAAGCCTTCCGTCCTTGTCCTGTATACGCAGGAGTTGTTCCATAGCCGGTAATATGTCACCGGACGCAGCTAGGCGTAATGTATCCTCGAAAGTGTCAGTCACTGGGATCATCTTTGAAGAAGCGCTTGTTAATCTGGCTTAGCTCTATCCCATCTAACTGGTTAATGTTTATTTCCACTACCGCTTGTATGTAGTCCTTCTCTAGATTCGTTAGGCGATTGGCCCAAGTCCAATCAAATTCTTCAAATTCTTCAGCGAGACACCAGCGACTCACACTTACGCGCTTTCCGGTGCAGTTCATACAGGTGATAACCACCATCCCAGCATCCACATCGTTGCCATCGAACCGCCGGGGGAACGAAATTCCACAGGTCAGACAGTCCACCCACTGGTACCAAATGTGAGACTCGAAGATTGGATTCTGGGCCATCTGAACTCCCGAAAAGTTTGTCTAGCGTTAGACAAACTCTTGCCGCCTGGGTGTTAAAAACGCACGACTTTGGTCACTTTCCTTCGTAGCACCATGCTTTGTCTAGCTAGACAAGTTTTTTCGCTAGACAAGTCATATTTCTAGACAAGTCAAAGCTAAAGTTTGTCCAGCCTAGAGTTTGTCTAATTAGACAAACCCCTAAATTAGACAAGTTTACGATCAAACTTGTCCAAGTCCAGCAGCCCTATATGTATATGAGACGCTAGACAAACTAATTACTGACCCAAGCTAACCAGATCAGCGTGATCCATACGCCTGAAGCGATCAAGCCATTTGTGAGTGCCATCCACCACATTGTTACTTGGTCCTTATCGGGGGCAAGAACGGGTTAACCACTTTGCTGGCTAATGTCCAGGCCAATTTCTTAACGCCGTGCCCGATATGTGCCATGGTTTTCTCCTGTTTCTTGCGGATTAGTAGCCCTATTCAGCGCCAGCTAGGGAGGGCCATAACCTCTGCCATATCTGATAGTATCATTGGGGCTACCATTATGGTATCACAGATAAGACACACCTGTTAGCTTTGCAGTCGTCAAATTTGAAATTTCGTAAACAGGGTCCCCCTGCCCCATATTCAGTCTCATGGGCCATTTCCAGCATCCCCCTGGGTAGGATAAGCGTATAAACATGCTAACAAACTGTTATATGGCGTAAACAGAACATATGTTCTAACTCCAATAAGTAGAACATCCGTTCTAGTGGTCGTGAAAAAAATCACAAACCGCGCTGACATTGTGAAAAAAATCACAAGCTTTGTGAAATAAATCACACGACCGGCAGCTGTTAGTGAAATAAATCACATGATCTGTGAAATAAATCACGTGAGCTGTGAAATTTTTCACACTTGCGTCCAGGCCGGTTACCCTGGTTGCGCGGCGTGAGCGGTAATGCGTGAAACTCGTGCCGCTAGGCGTAGATAATCAACGCTCGACCTGTTATGCTTGTAGCATGGTTTCAGCACTAGCGGAACCATCACCATTCATTAGGGGGTCATTATTATGACTAACCACTACACCGCGGTTACGCCTGAGGTTACCGTTAACACGGCAACTACGCCAGGAATCGCCAACGCGGAAGTTCTGTCGAGTCCGGTGACACCGGAAGAATTGGCAGCAATCCGGGCCATGAGGGCCAATCCAGACGTCGCGGCGAAGATCGCGAAGACTGTTGAAAAGTCCGAGTCCGAGGCCGGTAGCGCGGTACGCGGCAAGATCATTAAAGTGATCGAAGATGCGCAACGCGACGCGCTAGCGTTAGCCCTTAAGAATGACCCGGAAAACGAGTCGTTTATTGATGGGGCACGCGAGTACATCAACCGCGTTGGCAAAATCACCACTACCGCGCACTTGTCGCCTGATGGCGAGTTGCAAGTAGTGACGAAATCCCCGCGCAAGAAGCAAGAGAAATCAGAGTCCACTGTTAGCGCATAACAGCGTAAACCGGACAGTAGCAGGCAACCCCGGAGCAATCCGGGGTTGTCTCGCGTCTGGGATATTACGAGATAGCCAGGATTTTGCGCACTACCTGGCAAGATAGGACACGGCCACTTATAAGCTAATTAGTAGACTCGCAACACTAACAGGTAAACCAGGATTCGAGGATTAAATGATTAACAGCGATTACACGCCTAACCTTGATAAGACCCGAAAAGTGGCCGAGCTGGATAGGGCTGAATTGGACGCCCTGGCTGCCAGTGTCAAAGCTATCCTACACGGAGATAGTCAGCCAGCTGGCGAAGTAACGATTAACGAGGTTCCGTTGAACGCTAGGATTTTAGGCATTTTAATGCCGCCTACCGTCTAACGTAGAAAGGCTGCTACTAGGCGTTACCGCCAGGATACGGCGGTAGCGTCTAGTGTCGGCTATGCTACTTAGCACCGAGCCGGATTTTTGTGAGGCATCGCCATTCGGGGTGTCTAGCGTCTAGTAAACAAGAAAGGATTATTAGTGGTTAATAGAAAACGTACCGAGTTAGAGTATAACAAAATGTCTCGTCTAATTAACGAGCAACAGCGTTATATCGACACTCACTACTACGGCAACTATATCAATCCTTGCGGTGTAAGGCGGGCTGACCGTGCTTACCTCGCAAGATTGGTGGCTGCTCAGTTATCAGGTAAGCCGATTTGGACTACCACTAAGCCCGGAGTGACAGGAATACCACGTTGAAAGCTAGTGACATTATAAAAGTTCTTAGCGACGAACGACTCAGCAGGGAACCCATAATGATCTGGGGGCCGCCTGGCGTCGGTAAGTCCGATGTAGTCGAAACCGTGGCTAAGCGTCGAGACTGCCCACTTTGGGACGTAAGGCTTAGCCTACTCGACCCGACCGACTTAAGGGGTATTCCCATTCCGCAAGGCGATAGGGCTTTGTGGTTGCCACCGGCATTCTTACCGGATAGGCCGGGAATTCTGTTCCTTGACGAGATAAACGCCGCACCACCGCTAGTACAGGCTAGTGCGTATCAGTTGATCTTAAACCGTAGGATTGGTGAATACGTGTTACCGGATGGTGTTCAGATTGTAGCGGCAGGCAATAGAAGGCAAGATCGAGCGGTAACTCATAGGATGCCCGCTCCGCTCCGTAGTCGTTTTCAGACTCATCTTAACTTCGAAGTCGATAAGGATGATTGGTTGCGATGGGCCGCGGGTCACGGCATTAACGCCGATATCCAAAGTTTCATCCAAGTCGAGTATGGCAGTGAATCCGCCAGTAGTCGGCCAGACTACCCATTATTCGACTTCAGCGCTACTGACGCAGACGAGTCCTTCCCGTGTCCGCGGACATGGACGTTTGTTAACGACTTAATGAATTTACCGGACTCTAACGTGCGGCATGAACTCATAGCCGGTACTATCGGTGCCGCGACTGCTGCGGGCTTTAGGACGTATATCACTACACTACGGGACTTGCCGTCAACTGACGCAGTCCTGGTTAACGGTGAGACTCCGGAGTTAGCTCGTACTGACATGCGCTACGCTTACATCTTAAGGGTGGCAACCGCGGCAAGTCCGAATCAGTACCCTAACGTAATAAGGTACGCGAATTCACTTGGCGCTGAGTTTAGCGTCTTAATGATTAAGAACATGATCGAGCGTGACTTAGAAGGTATGCGTATTGCTGACGGCTTCGTCGATTGGGCGGAGTCTCACGCGGATATCATGTTATAACCCAAAGCTACCTGTAAAGAGGTAAGGACGATGTATTGTTCTAAATGCGGAACCCGGTTTATATGGTATAAGTGCCTTATGTGCGGAACACCTCGTTAACAGCTTAGCTCCACAGAAGGGGGGTGATCATTACTGACTTTATTCGACCTATTAACTCTTATGAGAGGAATCACTTAAGTTGAAGCCTAGAAAGCACACACACAAACTAGCTGGTAGTGTCCGCGAAATCGTTCGTAGGATGCAACCGGCGGGACACAACCCCATAGCGGTTTACCGGGAAGTCCTCGCCATACATGGTAAGGGTTCCATTTCGGCTAATACCGTCCGCGAGATATTCGTAGAGTTTAACGCTGAACAAGCCAAGAAGCCTGATAACGGCTACGGCCCCGGTAAGAACTCTAAGCGTCCAGTGGACTATGAGTACACTAGCACGGAACAGGAGGATATTGACACTATCCTCTCAGGGCCGAAACCCGGTCTTATGGCCCAGGAGAGCATGGAAATCGAGTCGGACTTAAGGTCTGATTTTGCTGTCCATAACGTGGTAAACGCCGGTGATGTGAGTTTCACGATACCGGGTCAAATCCTGGCACTAGCAAATAGCGGTGCTAACATCCGCATAGAGTTTACTGACTATGCTTTCTCGATAGAACGTAAGGATCGTTCCTAGTCGAAACCGCCTACGGGCGGTTTGTAACGATTAGCCCCGTTGCACTGATGATGACAGGCTAGAAGGGAGTATCAGAAATGTCTACTTGGTTCCCAAGACCCGAAAGCACATGTTGTGCCGTTATCCTGGGTGGTGATGACTCTAACTACATAGGATACGACCCACACTTAGACGTGGTTAAGGGTGACCATTTCTGTGGTAAGCCCGTAGAGCATAAAGTAGACAGTAAGAGCTTTAACACGGCAGTTACGCTTAGCCTATGTACGGAACACTTTGCGTACTTAGTGACTTATTACCTAAAGTGGCCTGTAAGGGAACACCCCAGTTAGGAGACTGTTATGAAACAAGAATGTTGGTCGCACCAGTGCGAGCTAACAGCAAAACATGTAGTTAAGAGTCGAATACAGAATAACGTGAGTTATCCGCTATGTCGTCAACATTACGCTGACCACGTAGCCCGACAAATGATGGTTACTAAGTTGAATGGGAGTTTACGAAATGGACGCTAAGAGACGAATCGAGCGTGCTAGAACGAAACTGCTGTTACGACATCCGTTCTGGGGTAGTCTCGCACTTCACCTTGAACTGTCGGAAGCGAACGAAAGCGTGACTAGCACGTTAGCGACTGATGGTCGCCACTTGTTCTTTAACCCCGAGTTTGTCACCACTCTTACTGATGATGAACTTATCGGTGTTGTAGCGCATGAAACCGGACATTGTGCCTTAGGGCATGTATGGCGTAGGGGCGAGCGTAATCCCGCAATATGGAATATCGCAGCAGATCACGCCGTTAACTACATCCTTAAGCACGAATCTGGGTTTATTCTGCCGGAAGGCTGTTTAGATTCTTATCCGAACGAGTTTGCCGAAAGCATCTATAAGAAGTTAAGCAAGAAAACACGCACTAAGCGTCAGCCCTGGTGCGACGGGTCTAAGGAATTGTGGACTAAGTCCGCTAAAGAGGACGATGAGCCAGGAATCAAAGCTACCGATCAACAGACGTGGGCTGACCTTACGGCGCAAGCCGCTGAGGGGCCGGGTCGTGGCACAACGCCCGGAAGCATGACTACGCTTATAGGTGAGCTAAAACGTCCACAAGTCGATTGGAAGTCATTACTGGCTGATATGATCTATTCGGCCATACCGTCGGACTTCTCTATGAACCCGAATAAACGGCACGTATGGCGTAACATCTACCTGCCCAGCACTAGGCGGGAAGGCGTAGAATTGGCGGTTGCCGTAGATACTAGCGGTAGTGTGTCACAAGATACGTTAACGCAGTTTATGTCGGAGTGTCACGGAATAGCCGAAGCGTTCGGAGATTTCACTATTCACTTTTATGCGGCAGATGCGGAAATCAATGGTTACTGGACAGTGACCCAAACTGAGGATATGCCGGTAGATCTACCGGGGCGCGGTGGTACTGATTTCCGCCCGGTATTCAAGGATATTGAGGAACGAGGCTTAGAGCCTACATGCCTTGTATATCTCACTGACGCATACGGGCCATTTCCCCGATCTGAACCGGAGTATCCGGTGATCTGGGTAGTAGTGAATAGCGGCGGTAAGACGCCGTGGGGATCAAGAGTCGAAGTTAACGACTAACAAACAATAATCAGTAACCCCAGTTAAGAGGTAATATGAGTGATTACACACAAAGAGATTGGCAGGCGTTAGCCTACACTGTCAACGAACTCGTTGTTGACGATGTAAGGATCTGTTTTTCACGACAGGCCCGTAACACATACGTACCAAAATGGTATGTTGCGGTGCTAGGATACAATCTGTCTGTTTACGACATAATAGGCTATACGAAAGACAACCTGCCAATACCAGGAAACAGGGCTTACGGCGTAACGCCGCCCGATTGGGTTTACGAGGAAGCGCAACGGGCTATCGCTGAACACCGGGAACGCTACGAGGAATTGCTTAACCTCATGTTCCTCGACACTCCGGAAAAGCGGGCCGAACATCTTGCTAATAAGTTAGCAGGACGTGAGTCATCCTTAAAGAATAAGGAACAAGAAGTTCATGATATCTTTTTAGAAGGTTGGAAGTCCCGCATAAGCCGTATGACTTCTGATCTGGATTTACGAGATTCTGGGCTGTCTGGGTGGGTAACGCTTGGCTCCCGTCGTCTGAACTTCGATCATACTAGAGGCAGAACATCAGTGTTTTATAATGGCACATTTCTCCAGATGTACGCTGTCCGGGATGAAATAGATCTGGAGGTTAATAAGTGGATTCAGAAGCTTCGGGCATAAGTCCGGTAGATCGGGCCGTTGCAACATTATCGGATAATTACCACATATGCGATAGTCTATGCGCGGTGCCGATTAAACCGGATATTATACTGTGTAGTTACTGCTGGACTGGAGCTAAGTCCATAAGAAAGTTAAATCAACACTTATGCGGTAAGCAAGATTCCTATCACTTGCGATTAACGTGGCCAAACGCCCGCTAACAGCTTAGTGAAGCAAAGCGGCCTCTATCTCTTAACCGGGGATAGGGGCCGTTTTCGCGTGTTTAGCCTAACCAGGGCACTGGGTTTCCATAAATGGGACTTAACACCGGAACCCGTAGCCTTAAGACTTAAGTTCAAAACGTAACCTTAAGGCAGAGTCCAGGAACACGCCAGCAAACGGGCGAAATGCCCGTACTTAGGATAATAGGTTAAGCCAGGATCCTCTTCTTAACGAGTAAGATATGCCGTCTGTAGCTTACACCGCGGGCTATACGCTTAGCCCCTAGTGAGGGCTTACGAGGATCACCGGAGCGCAACGGAACGCGCCCGCGGGACACATTACCCCACTTTACCAGCGCGGGCGCTGTACGGTTAATACCGTTTTGACGTTGTAGTTAGTTACCGATTGTGATAAAATTCACGCATGATTCGTGAAAAAAATCACAAGCCAACTCGTGAAAAATTTCACAAAGTTTTTGTGTGAAAAATTTCACAATGGGGGAATATGGATTTTTGCAAATAGAACATCGCCATTGGGGTTGTCCACGTTTTTCATTCTTATGGCTTTACAGGAGTATTATGTCTTGACAGATAACATCCAGAGTACCCAAAAAAAAGTTACCCGGGTCCCCCAGGAACTCCT
>Ga0080013_1003903_pt1 | contig 15119 bp, 17 predicted proteins | sample ETNvirenome_6_85_FD_69236 | JGI IMG/M metagenome (GOLD analysis project Ga0080013, IMG submission 69236) | Marine viral communities from the Pacific Ocean - ETNP_6_85 (SPADES assembly) (version 2) | ecosystem: Environmental > Aquatic > Marine > Oceanic | place: Pacific Ocean | collected 2013-06-19
TTCTGTTTGTATATCAACAACAATGCTCGATCCTGCTGCTTTTGCTAATTCATAAATTGCGGTAATAGCATTATGAGCAATTTCATCGATGCTAGTATCATGCATTTGCGTAACTGCGTCGCACGGCGTCGTCTCTACTTCTACAGCATCAATTGGCTCTTGTGTAACGATGACATCAGTGTCAATCATTTCATTACAAACCTTACCATAGGCCTCTTCTAAGAGTTTACTTTCTTTACGCTTCTTATCTCTCATATTATTATTTATCTATTATCCCAGTCTTTCTGTAAAATATCAATAACTGCGTCTCTGTTTGTACCTTCAATAAAATCAGGGACAAACTTTTCAACTGCTTCTTTAATGTTACCATCTTTTAGAAGAGGAGCCAGTTTTGATGCTCTTATACCTCCACCCAATGGTTTTACAACATTTTTGATACTTACATTAGGATATTTTTCTTCATTCTCAAACCCTTTATTACGAGCTGCATCACCTGGGCCAGCTCCTATAATAATGTTTGCATTGGGATTTTCATCAACATAATCATAGGTACTCTTTACAGGACTAATAGGAGCAATATGTACTTCTACTGGCTTACCGCCTTGTGTATAAATCTCCCAAATAGCTTTTGATGCTTCAGGTGTTATCCATTCTCTACCTTCTCTATCTTGCTTTTTGCCAATGAATATAACACCTCTGTCTGCATCCCCGAGAAGTTCAGTAAACATTTCAAGATGACCTTTATGAGGAGGCTTAAAGCCACCCGCAAGTAGAGCAACTGTCTCGTTATCTCTTAAGTGTTCTCTATCCTCGTAATACTCTCTAAATGTCTTCATGATCCGGGTTTATCCTTTTGAAAGTTAGCGCTACTGAAATCTAATCTGTTAACAAGCTTAACAGCATTACCATCTCTATCAACTGCTACATATCCCTCTGGAGAAGTAACTCTTAACACACCTTCACCCTCATCGATGAAGTGTTTGGTGTTATAAACAGCATTATTATACTTGTTGATGAAGATTTGCTTGGCTTGCGACAATAAACTACTAACTTTAAACAGATTAACTATGTCATCCTTTTGAGCTTCAAACTGAGACAGCTTTTGCTTGAGACTTTCTTGTAATCTTTGCTTTCCAGTCTTAGATTTTCTCTTTTCTACCTCTTTATTAATCCTAACCGTATACCACTCAATAAAGTTTCTATAAGACTCTTCAGGATCATTTAAAAACTTACCTTCTCTTATTTCTGTGTTAATATACGGGTTTAAAAGGTCGTTAGGCAGGTCTTTGTAATCAATTTTAATAGTATCAGCTGTTTTTATTAAATCTCTAACCTGTTTTACCTCATCATCTGTTAACTTTACCACACCGGTATCATCTTTGAAGTAAGCATCATCAAACCAAACACCCGGAACCTGCTTCAACCGGTTAACTTTAGCACCAAACGCTGCAGGACTGTCTAAATCGCTGTATTCTGTGTGAAAAATGATCCCAAATACAGAGTTAGCTATCTGTCTACCAAGATCTGAATCAGCTTCCACGGCATATTTGATTGTATTGGGCTGAAATGTGTAATGAACTACACCATCTATGTTCTCTTTGTTAACAGACGACGAATCAAACATAAAATCACCCTGTATTATGTTCTTAATACCCAATTTTGGGAGATATTTTAAAGCTTTCTTTAGTTTGTCTGCTAAACCTGGGGCATGCCCATGATTAACTTCAACATCCTGGTCATTATAGTTAATTTTAGGCTCTTTATTGAAGATAGACTTAGTACCAACAAAGAATTTACCGGTATCAGGGTGTTTTCCAGCAAAAATAGCAGGGGCTCCATCCCATTTTACTGTAGTACCGATCTTTCTCTTGCTCTTTCCTTGTAAATGACCAAGTAAATTGGTTAAAAAGCCCTTAGCTTGGTCGTAACCACCCTTACCTCTAGTAAGAATCAGTTCTTCTAAGTGTGTAAGGTGTGTATTAGCCTTACCTTCTTCAAGGAGCTCTAAATAATGCTCAAAATATAGTTTAAAGTTTTTCATTTTATAACATCTTCCTCCATTTATCTTTAAATTTAGCAGATTGATTGCTGCCCGGGTAATTAATATATACTCCATCACCACCTGGCCCGAACTGTATTAACTCTTCCTGAATTGAGTTAAATATACTACTATAATTCTGTACATTTACATATGTAGCTAACTTATAAGTACCCTCTTCCATTCTTGGCTTATTATCATAAGCTTTTGTTGGTCCATATCCTTTTTGAAATACGGCGAGAAGAATATCAAAACCTTTCTTTTCTCGTTCTGATTTATCCTCAGAATCTGGATCACCGTATCTTCCGTAGTGATAAAGCATTAAACCGCCTAATTGCTGGATACGCATATAGGGAGTAAGAGCATCGGCCTTACTTACAAACTGCTCTACAATATCAGTATACTCTAGAGCTTTATTAATTATTGGAGTGTTAAATGTTGCGTCTCTAAGTTTTTTAACTGTGAGTTTTTTTTCTGTTGATAACCTAGTCAACTCCTTAGCATCAGCTGCAAACTTTCCTCCCCGTGCACTTATAATTCTACCCATACCAACCTTTACCTCTATGTTTCGTCCATCTGGAATTTGTAAATCACCTACTGTGCCTTTATAAGCTTCAGTAAATAAACTCAAACACAATTCACCATCTCCAACACCTACCTTACCCTCTTCAAAGGATTTAGCAAAAACTTCATTATATAAACTAACCCGCTCCTCTTCTTCAACAAAATCTAACTGAGGTAATACAATATCATGTAAATTAATTCTACCTATTGGTGGGTCTGCTGGTAAGGCGTCAGTTAACACCGTTAAACCTCTTTTTTCGTCACCTAACTTTTCCAACTTCTCATCATTTACATTATAATCGGGTAGTACAGCTCTCGTCAACCAATTTGCTGTCATATCCGCTCCAAATCCGGAGGCTTCTGCTAATTTTTTTACTGCTGCGATCGCGTCTTCACTCATTACAGGTCCAGCGTGTGTACCCGTAATATAACCTACACCTTTTTCAACTCTTCGTAAAGCCGCTTCAATATCTACATTAGATTTTTTCTTTAAAGCTTCGATTACCGCATCTTCAATTTCCTTCCTTAGATTAAGCTCCCTAACATCATTCTCATCTCGAATAGTCTTACCAAATATCGTAAAATCTTGCTCACTAACACCATATTCACCCATAGGAGGCCTTCGCGCTTGAGGGTCATCCATGCCGAATACCCGTTCACCCAACACACGAAGGTGTCTACGCGGTGGAATCTTACCACGTACCTGCTTTTTATAGATATCTTCTAATGACCACTGCATGTTATTGCGCGTCTAAGTCTTCAAGCTCTTGTTCAACCTCTTCATTTGAAAATTCGATCAATCTTTCAATCGTCTCAATGACCTTTCTAGGTTGCGTTCTACCAAATTCTTTATTCACCTGTGCAGCAATGTTAATATCTTGCATAGCTGGTGCATATATAAAGGCATTAGTTAACAGATCAGCGACATATACCTCACCTTCAGGTGAAATACCAGTAGGCTCCGGTGGAATATCCTCTGCATCAGTAGCATCAGCTTCGACATCAACATCAACATCGACTTCTTCTACCTCATCCTGCTCTGAATAAAGCCTTTTATATTGTTCAAATAATTGTAGTGTCTTTTTCATGATTTATTATATGGTTTATTCCGCGGCTGCAGCACCTTGTATAGCCGTTTTCAACTCCCCGCTTTTCTTTTTAAATACATCAATTGCATCAACCGCTAATTTCTCTCTTTCCTTTATAGCCTTTTTTGCGGCCATGGTATTCTTAATGCCAGATGGAGAAAACTGCATATAACCCTTACCAGCCAAATTACTAACCTCCTTATCGATATCATACTTCTTTGGACCGGATTTAATTTCTGCATCTTCTGAGGGGATTTCAGGGGCATATTCTCGTTTAAAGCTATCAAAAATTTCAAACGGGCTACCTACACCAAATATATCAAAAGCATCAACTATTTCACCGTTAACATCTCTCAACTCCACGGTATACTTATCTTCACCCGGTCGATTCTCTTCTACCAGTCTTAGAAATTTACTCATGTATATATTTATGGAAGTAGTGAGAGTTTTATATTTATATTAGATAGAAACTCCGCTTCAATTTGCTGTAATTCGTATCTTCGAAGGAAGAGTCTAAATTTATAGAAAGAAACAGCTGATGTATCCTTCTTATTAAATGACATATAGTCTCGTTCCTCTAAAAATGTATCAAAACACTCTTTACTGTAAGTAATGTTAGTAGGTAGTGCATTAAAGATACGCTTAACTAGTGTATGTTCAATAGTATTACCGTCAGTTCTGTAATAAAACCACTTTTTATTTCCAGTTTTTGAACAGACATGGATTAGTTCTTTAATTATAAAGTGTATACCAAGCTTATTCTTCTCCTTTCGAGTCAATTTTAGCTCGTTCTCGGTAATATAAAGGAGATATTCGTTAAAAGACTTATCTAAACACTTGTTCAGGTTAATAAATTCAAAACCACGTACAGTATCATTTACGCCTTCCGATTCTGACGTTGATAATTCCATTGTAGTAGTCATCTCTTAGCAATACTTCCTCTTCAAATTGTAGTTTAGTTTCGTGATAACTCAACTCCCACTTGGAATCACACCATCTAAGGATTTCGAACTTAAAATTACCCTTTCCAAGCACTCTTATATGGTCATTAAGCTGATTTGATGAAGATGTGTATGTTTTCCAGTCAGTTTCAATTTCATACCGGCGTTTATTCTTCTTTCCCTTTAAAGGTGGGCGCTTTCTAACGGACCTACACTGCTTCTTACCAATATACTTCATATCATTAGTAAGATTTGTTATCTTATAAATGAAACCGTAAGGTAAGTTTGTACCTTCCTCAAGTACCCCCTCCCAATGTCCTAAATCACTCACTCTTTTTATTTACTTCCTCCGGAACCCCCTCTTCATTTTCTTCTTTCTTTTTCTTTTTTTTCTTCTTACCTGCAGTACCTTTGCGTGTTTGGACTGCTCCAAGAGCCTTAGGTAATCTAGCATCACCTGGAGCATAAGTATCACCAGAACTAATATCATTTGGCGGACTATACACATTATGTGTTGAAGGACCGTCACCAAATGCACCGCCGGCCCCTGCAGACATGTCTTCTTTTATTAGTTTAAAAAATAATCGTTCAAATTTGCCACTTGATTCCATTATACTTATATTTATAATAATATAGTGGAATTGCTAAAAAAGTATATGCAAGAAATTGGTGAAGACCTTGTACTAAACGATCTCAACCTCAAACAACAACAGCAAAGACTCCCAGCTCGTAAGCATTTTTGGGTTGGTAGACTTGTAGAAGCAAAGATTCAACGCAATAAACTGATTGCTCAGAAGAGTAAGCTTAAAAAGGACTTAGTTAAGAAGGTAATTGCTGATTCTCCCGTACGTATCAATCAAGCTTCAGCAGAATCAGCTGCTGAAAGGTATGAATCTGTTGCAAAACTTAACGATAACATAAAAGAGCAAGATACTATTATAGAATATCTTGAGAAGGTTGAAAAAATTCTTAGTAATATGCATTGGGAGATCAAAAATGTTATCGATATGAATAAAATGGAGCAATATTAATGCTAACTTTTGATTACAACCCGTCTACGCGTAAGCTGTTACTAAAAACAGAAGATTTGGACCTGTTTAATCGTATAAGACATCATTTTAGTATTATAAATGATGCTGCTCGGTTCGGTAGAAGGTATGGTCGATATGCTCCACAAAGAAAATACGCTATTACTACGGCCGGCGCGTGTGAAATAGGTTTATATTGGGAGATTAAGAAGTTTTTAGGTAAAGAAGATACAGAAACTACCGATAAACTACAAAAAGTATTAAAAGTTGGTAAAGATATAGAGCTTTATAAAGACTTTGCATTTGATTTACGGGAATATCAAGAGGATGTTATCAAAAAAGCCCTTAAGCTTGGTACTGGTACCTGTGTTTTAGGTACTGGAGCTGGTAAAACCTTTACAACAGCAGCTTTAATTGAAAATTACTTTAGAGATAGTAAGGATAGAGATACATTTAAGTGTGTAGTGTTAGTTCCAGACTTAGGACTCGTTACTCAAACGTATGATGAGTTCTTAAACTGTGGTACTACCTTTAAAATAACCAAATGGACGGGTAAAATTAAGCCAGACTTAACCGCAAACGTTATTATTTGTAATATAGGCATTGTTCAAAGTAGGTTTGAACAAAATGACTGGTTAAAGCACATTGATCTACTTATAGTTGATGAGTGTCATAAGATAAAGTCGTCTAATAAGATTAGTAAGATAGTATCTAGAATAAGAACACCAAATAAGTATGGCTTTACTGGTACTCTCCCGGAGAACAACTTAGATAAGTGGTCAATTATAGGTAAATTAGGACCTGTTATATACGAAAAGACAAGTTATGAGCTTAGAATAGAAGATTATCTCGCTAATGTTAACGTTAAGATCTTAAATTTAGATTATCGTATACCACCGCCATATAATAGTGATAATTATTACAGAGAAGAGTTAGATTACATATATGAGAGTCATTTTAGAAATGATTTTATTACTAAACTATGCTCTAAACTCGAGAATAACACCCTAATACTTGTTAATCATATCTCTCACGGGGTAAATCTATCCGAATACCTTACTCAATGTAAAGATAAGCAAATTTACTTTATTAGAGGTGAAGTTGAAGTAGAAACACGTGAGGATATAAAGAGGATAATGGAGAAAGATAATGACGTTATATGTGTAGCAATGAGTTCTATTTTTTCCACCGGGGTTAATATCAAGAACATACATAATATTATTTTTGCCTCTGGTGGTAAGTCGTTTGTACGTACAGTCCAATCAATTGGCCGTGGTTTGAGAAAGCACAACCTAAAATCTAAGTTAATTATATTTGACCTTTGTGATAGATTGAGATACGGTATAAGACACTGTGAAAAACGTAAAGAAATTTACGATATCGAGAAGATAAAGTATAGTGAAACTAACATTGTTGAAAAATAATAATAATATCTTATAATTGTAAGGAAATGGCCGGAAAAGAGAAAAAACCGAAAAAAGAAAAGAAACCATATTATATAGAGCCAAAGGTCTTTAAAGAATCGTTACAAAAGTACTATGATACAGATATCCTTACAGATGATTTGGCTGAAAACATTAAAAAGATAGCATATGGTTTAAGCTATAACGCGTCTTTTATCAATTATACGTATAAAGATGATATGATTGGAGATGCACTCATTAAAATGTATTCAGCACTAAAACACAAAAAGTTTAACTTTGAAAAGGCTACGAATCCTTTCTCATATTTTACAACTATTGCATATCATGCCTTTATTAATAGAATAAAGAAGGAAAAGAAACATCATGAAGCTGTTACAAAGTATAGAGAACACGTGTATGAAGATTATATGTCTAATCCGGATAACACACACGGGCACGTGTACGTAAAACCACCAGACGAGGAAAATTCTTTTGAAGATTAGTAAACCTAGAGTTGCTATTTTTTCAGATCTTCATCTAGGAGTCCATACTAACAGTACAGACTGGCATAATTACGCCGTAGAATGGGCACACTGGTTTAAGGAAGAGTGTAAACGAAAAAATATCAAAGATATAATCTTCTGTGGTGATTGGCACCACAATAGGAGTGAGATATCAGTTAATACTCTGCAAGTATCTGCAGATATCTTGGATATATTATGTGACTTTAATATTATAGCGATTACAGGTAACCATGATATCTACTATAAGCATAGAACTGATGTTAATTCGTTGTCTATTTTTAAGAAAAGACAAAATGTTACAATTTTAGATACATTTGATACGATTGAGGCTTTTGATCGTACTATTACCTTTTGCCCCTGGAATACAAAAGTAAAAGACATACCTAAAAGTGATGTTATCTTCGGCCATTTTGAGATAGAAACTTTTAAAATGAACTCTTACAAGGTCTGTGAAGAGGGTCTAAAGGTTAAAGATTTACTAAATAAAAGTCCGTTAGTAATTTCCGGCCATTTCCATACAAGACATGAAAAGAAGTTTGGTAAAGGTACTATATTATATGTAGGGAACCCGTTTCAGATGGATTTTGGTGATGCAGGTAATGAGAAAGGTTATTATATTCTTGATTTTGATACATTAGAGTATGAATTTACATCCAATAATATATCTCCTACATATAGAAAGGTATCTCTTAGTGAATTAGTAAGAGAAGGTAGCATAACTAAGAGCGTCATAGATGACTTTGCTGGTAATATAGCTAGACTTAAAGTTGATATGAATATATCACAGGCAGATATGGATATTTTACTTAAAAAACTAACGTTACTTAAACCTGAGGTTCTAACTGTTGACTATGATATAAATTTTAATCGATTAATTGATGATACAGATAATAAAGAAGATCTCTCCGGGATTGACATACCTCAAGCTATAGAAGAGTTCGTAAATCTCCTTGAAATTAAGAACAAAAAAGAGATAATAAAATATACTCTCGGCTTATATGAAAAAAGTAAACTTTAAAAAGCTTAGTATAGTAAATTTTTTATCTGTAGGAGAAGAGCCAGTTACAATAGAGTTTAGTAAAGGTCTTCATGTAATTACAGGTAAGAATAAGGATAAACCTGATCGAAGGAACGCTATCGGTAAAAGTACGGTAGCTGATGCCTTATATTTTGCTATATTTGGTGAAACATTACGCGAACTCAAAAAAGATCTTATACCTAATAATCTTACAAACGGTAAAACGCATGTTGAATTAGATTTTGAGCTCGACTCTCCAAGAGGTAAGAACAATTACAAAATAATACGTACATTGTCGCCTTCTAAAGTTCTTATTTTTAAAGACGGTGTTGATCGAACTAGAGATAGTATCAAAAATACCACTGCATACATTAATCGTGTATTGAGTGCCTCGCCTTCAATTTTCCAAAACTGTGTTATTATGACAGTAAACAATGCTGTTCCTTTTATGGCTAAAAATAAAATTGAAAAACGAAAGTTTATTGAGGATATTTTTGGAATGGAAATTTTTAGTACAATGCTAACAGCATTACGTACTGAGTATAATGAGATATCAAAAGAGCATGATACGCAGTTAACAAAATTAGAGGAAATTGAAAAGGCGTATAAAAATTATGAAGACCAAAAGCAGCGAATCTTACAAACAAGAAAAGAAAAGAGGGAAAAATATCTCGGTCGTCAAAAAGATAATACCCGAGAAAAAGAAAAGCTTGAAAACGAACTTAATGAAGTCGAAGAAGCGAATGTAGATAAGATAAAAAAACAAATATCTGCTTTAGAGGAAGCTGCTCAAGATCAAGATATAAGAATTGAAACAAATTTAGAAGCCGTTGCTCGTAATAAAGCTTTAGCAGCCACAAGAAAGGATAATTATAAGAAGATGGGTACAGATGAAGAAAAGTGTCCAGTATGTCTCCGGGCTATGGAAGAACATGATACCGATCTTATAGTTAAGGAGAAAGAAAAGCTTAAAGAAATGATTCACGAGGCTGTGGAAGATATTAAGAATTATTCTGAAGGGTTAAAGGAACTAAGAATTAAAAAAGATAGGTTTTTAAAAGCTATAAGTCAGTGTCAAAATAAAATATCTGAAGCGAAACTACAAGAGCAAAATAAAAAAAATATCGAACAACGAATAGAGCAGCTAGATAAGTGGCAAGAAGAACTAAAAGCTGATCTTGAAGCTATCGAGTCCACAGATACTGATTTTGACCGGTTAATTGTTGAAACAAAGAAGCGTGTTAATAAGTTAGCTAAAAAAGTAAAAGGTCATAGAGAAGAATTGGCTAAGCTCGACATCGTTAAGTATGTCGTATCAGAGGAAGGTGTTAAATCTTACATTGTAAATAAGTTATTGGAACTCTTAAATAGTAAATTACTTCACTATCTTAAACGACTAGATTCTAATTCTATTTGTATCTTTAATGAGTATTTCGAAGAAGAAATTCTTAATGAAAAAAATAAAGTTTGCTCGTATTTTAACTTTTCCGGTGCTGAGCGTAAGTCAATTGACTTAGCATGCTTGTTTACGTTTTCTGATATAAGACGGTTGCAAGGTGGTGTACAGTATAATATTGCAATTTACGATGAACTTTTTGATTCATCATTTGATGAAAAGGGCATTGAGCTCATTACACGTATTTTACAAGATAGAGTTGAGGAATTAGATGAGTGTTCTATAGTAATATCTCATCGCAAAGAATCTATTAAAGCTGTTACAGGCGACGTTATATACCTTGAAAAGGAAAACGGTATAACTCGTAGACTAGATTATATGGAACTTTAAACTATATAAATAAGATGATAGCTCCGTCACCATACCCACAGCCAATGGCTTTGCCGCAAGCTCCACCAGTAGCACCGCCACAAGGTGGTTCTGTAGGAATACCAGCACAAATGCCAAGTGTAACTATAGGAAATGATCCTGAACCTCACGAACAACATTTACCGCGATATGTAAATTACTTAGCAGATTATTCAGGATGTGGCCACTGGAGAATTCTTTGGCCGGAAGCTGTAATTAATGCTAGAGGGGATGGTATGTCACAGTCTACAACTGCTATGGTAGCAGATCCGAGATGGTATACAGGCGTTAAGACAGTAAAACTACAACGTCAAGCATCTTCTTCACAATTAGAATTTATTAAATTTTTAAAACAAATACAGCAGGAACATGGGTTTAAAATAATGTATGAAGTAGATGATGTTGTATTTAGGGAGGTTATTCCTGATTATAATAAGTTTAAGTTTGCGTTCGATAAAGAAGAAATTCGACAAAATTGTATCGAAATTATTAATTTAGTTGATGAAGTAACAGTGACATGTGACTTTATGAAGAGGCTGTATCAAGAAAAAACCGGTCAGCAAAATATTACCGTTATTCCAAACTTTATACCTAATGGATGGATGGGTCAGCTTTTTAACCCAAGAACGATAGAAAAAAATTATGAACAAAACAAAAGAAAGCCTCGTATATTATACACAGGGTCTGGAGCTCATTATGATGTAGACAATAAGACGGGTGGTAAGGACGATCTGTCTGGAGTACGAGACTTTATAAGAAAAACTGTTGATAAATACCAGTGGGTTTTTGTAGGGGCGTTTCCCCCACAATTAGCTGATTTAGTACAACAACAAAAAATTGAATTTCATAATTGGCAGAATTTGCTAAGATATCCATATTTTATTAATAGCCTGAGAGCACAATTAATGGTAGCCCCGCTCCAAGTTAATGACTTTAATAGAGCTAAATCTGATATTAAGTATATAGAAGGGTGTATATTAGGAATCCCTTGCTTGTGTCAAGATATGGAAACATATAGCAATGCTCCTGAACATCTTAAATTTAGCTCTGTTGAAGAGTTTGAAGCAAAAATAGATCGTATTTTAAATTACAAGAAGAAAAATAAATACTTTCAGAATGTTCATAAACTAAGAAGAATCGGTGAGCAACGAATTCTTGAGTTAGATGAAAATATTGGGGCACATTTAGAAGCCTTAAACACTCCATTTGGTAGCTCTGAGAGACAGAATCTTAGACAGTGGAATTAGGAACTATACTACTATAATAGTAGTAGATGTCATATCGTAATGTTGTTTATAACGGTAGAAACCGTTGCGTAAATTTATTTACTTGGGATAAAGATGGTAAGCGTGTAATGCACGAATGCTCTTTTGAGCCTTATCTTTATGTTGAAAACGCTGCGGGTGATAAAACGTCTATTTACGGTACTAAGGTATCAAAGCGTAAGTTTAATACTAGTTTTGATCGTTCTAGATTTGTTCGTGATTCAAATATAAAACGTGTGTTTGAGAACATGCCACCTGCTCAGCAATTCTTGCTTGATCTGTACTGGCAGCAAAACGAAGAACCAGAATTTAGTACCAACCCGCTTAAGACGTGCTTACTTGATATCGAGACATATTCCCCAGACTCGTTCCCCGATCCAGAAGATCCAACTCATGTAGTAAACGTTATAACCTGTTATGATAACTTTAGTAAAAAGTTTCATACGTTTGGTATCAAACCTTATAATGGTAAAGGCGCTGATAATTTAAACTATGTTCATTGTAGAGATGAGCGTGAAATGTTTATACGGTTTATTGAATATCTTGAAAGTGATTATCCGGATATTTTGAGTGGTTGGAACTCCGAGTTCTTTGATATTCCTTATATTATTAATCGAATCGAACGTATACTAGGTCAAGATTACGTTGATAGACTTTCTCCGCTAGGTAGAGTACATTATAGAGGGGTAAAGGGTAAGTTTGGTAGAGATCTTAAAAGATACTACATCGATGGTATTGCTTGTTTGGATTACTTAGATGTATATAGACGATTTTGTTTAAAGCTTCGAGAGTCTTATAAATTAGATGCAATTGGTGAAATTGAGCTTGGTCAACGAAAGATTGATTACGGTGATACAAACCTTGCAACTTTATCTGATGAAGACTGGGATACGTTTATTGACTACAACATTCAAGACGTTAACCTTTTAGTAAGACTAGAAGAAAAACTTCAATATGTTCCTTTATTACGCAAGCTATCTTATGTTGGACTGACAACTCTAGAAGGTGCGATGGGAACTATTCAAGTTATTAACGGCGCGCTTTGTATTAGAGCGCGACAGAGAGGCGAGGTAATTGCTACATTTTTACGTAATGCTGATACCGGTAAGAATCCCGGTGCGTATGTTGCTGAACCTAAGCAGGGTTTTAAGAATCATGTTGTGTCGTTTGATGCTAACTCTCTATATCCGAATGTGATGATATCTTTGAATACTTCTCCTGAAACTAAAGTAGGTAGAGTTGAAAAAACTACTGACGATAAAGTTATCATACAACATGTAACCGGTAAAGTGTTTGAGCTTGATAAACCCGCCTTTGTAAAGTTCCTAAAAGACGAAGAGTGTGCGCTATCTAAAGCCGGGTTCCTTTTTACCCAAAAGAAAAAAGGTATTATACCTGAGTTTCTTGAGCACTATTACAATCAACGTGTAAAGATTAAGAAAGAATTATTCAAAGCTAAAACTAAGCTTAAAAAACTCAAGAAAGACTCTGCAGAGTATACAGATGCAAAGTATGAAGTTGAAAGACTAAACACTTCGCAAATGGTTATTAAGATTCTTATTAACTCGTGCTATGGATATATGGGTAATAAGAATGCTCCTATTGGTGATGATGATATTGCATCTTCTGTCACGCTTACCGGGCAAGCTGTCATTAAATATTCAAATGAGCTTATCAAGGAATTTATTAAACAAGAAGTTCCGGATATCTCTGATAAAGAACTTGAAGAATGTATTGTTTACAATGATACGGATTCGTCATATGTTTCTATTACTCCTCTTGTTAGCAAGGGCTTAAACTTTCTTGATGGAGACGATGTACATCAAGACACGCATGATAAGATTCAAGAGATTGAGGACTATTTAAATAGAGGGGTACAAGATTGGGCTAAAAAATCCTTACTGTCGAAAGATAACAGGTTCGTATTTAAGCGAGAGTGTATTGCTGATGTAGGGGTCTTTTTGCAGAAGAAGAGATACGTTATGCACATCCTAGATGATGAAGGTATCAAGGAAAATAAATTTAAGTATACTGGTGTTGAGGTAGTTCGAACCACTATGCCTAATGCTATTAAGCCATACGCTAAAAAAATTATTGAGACTATGTTAAGTACGCAGTCTTTGACTGAAACTAATAAAATACTTAATGACACGTATGATATATTTAAAGGTCTATCCCCCGAAGAGCTTGCGTTTGTTATGGGAGTAAAGGGCTATGAAAAGTATGCTGTTAACTGTAATGAATTTACAACTGTTAAGAGTATGCCTATACATGTTAAGTCGGCTTATTTTTATAACTTGCTCTTAGATAAACTTAATACCGGTAATAAGTATGAATCACTAGGTTCAGGTGATAAGGTTCGTTATATGTATGTGGAAAAACCGAATAAGTATGGGTTAGATAGTATTGGGTTTAAGTACGACTACCCTTCTGAGTTTAAAGAGACTTTCAAGATTGATTATGATAAAATGTTTGAAAAAATCTTATTTCAAGGCATACAGCGATTCTATGATTGTGTGGGTTGGAATATTCGTAAACCGGCTGAGAATGTTACAGTAGAACTTTTTGACTTGTTCAGTAAATAAGATTATTATGGCAGTACAACCAGGAGGATATTTAGATAGACCGGAAGACGATAATACCCATAACGCGCATCCTGCGTGGAAGAGGGGTAAAATTGCTGGTATTTTAGAAACATTAGCAATTTTCAAGGATGTTATTACTGGTGCAGATAATGGTTCCGGAACTATTAACTCTCCAGAAATTGAAAAAATTAGAAGATCTATTGTTATTATGAGAGAAGCATTACAAAAATCAGGAAAGCAAGGTACAACGACAAAAGTTCTTGAAGAAGCTATAGAAGTAGCAAATACACTAAGATATCAAAAAAAGTAGTGGACTATTACAAAGTTTAATTTAATATAATATTATGGCAGACAAAAAACCAATTAAAACAATTATCGATCATATCGGACGAACAGTTGTAGGCTCCGTTGTTAAGGAAGACACAAAGACAATTACACTTTTTAACCCTGTAATTATTCATGTGCAGCCAGATCCAAATTCCGGTCAATTGCAAGTTCAATCGTTCCCATATATCTTTATGGAGTTCCTAAAAGATAAGGATAAGAATAACTGGACGTTTTATAAGACGGCTGTTAGTACATCTGATGTTGAGCTTGACGATAGGATTATTTCACAATATGAAAATATTAATAATCCACAACCACCTATTCAAGAAACACCCGCTGAAGAGCCAGAAGTGATTAAGCTCTTTGATGATTAATTACTAAATCACGTATTGTGTAATAAATAATTTTACTATGAAACTAACTAAATACACACACAACCCAATTGCAGAAATCGAAAGAGCCTTTGATGGTTTTTTCAATCTGACACCGGTCTTCCACCAGTTGGAAGAAGTCTATAAAACAGGAGATCAAGTT
>Ga0080013_1003905_pt1 | contig 15117 bp, 13 predicted proteins | sample ETNvirenome_6_85_FD_69236 | JGI IMG/M metagenome (GOLD analysis project Ga0080013, IMG submission 69236) | Marine viral communities from the Pacific Ocean - ETNP_6_85 (SPADES assembly) (version 2) | ecosystem: Environmental > Aquatic > Marine > Oceanic | place: Pacific Ocean | collected 2013-06-19
GTGGAACTTAAGCACAACTTCTTCGTCCATTAGCTCAAGCACCCGAACTTTAAAGTCTTCGTCTTTAAGCATGTCTACAAATTCTGTTTTGCGGAATTTCTTTGACTCTCTACCATCTTCCCAATGAAGGGTATTCCACGCACCGACCGTAATATGATCTGATGTTGAAATTGCTTCAAGCCATGATTCTTCATCCATGATACCTACCTCGTCACCCCAAAGAATTTGGAAGAAACAACGTCGGTACTGTGAACCGAATCTTGATTTTTCTAATCTCGCTTTTACTGTCGAGCCAACTCTAAAGCCTTTGTCATCTTCAACGAAACTAGCCTTTGCTGTTCGCCCGGTTAACCAGACGCGTAGAGAATATGCATAATTTAAAGCCTTACCACCGGGTGTGTTATATAACTCACTGTCGGATGCATATTTTGCGTTTCTCACGCCAATGTTTGTTTTAAGCTGGTTCAATACTAAGAATGTTGCTTCCGCATTAGCAATGGGCAATATAAGTTTTTGTAGTCCCTTTGCTAGTACACGTGGTTTTACTGCCACTGTAGAATTAGGATCATAGTCACCCTCTAAATCTGAGATAGCTGGTGTAAACGCTAATGAATCTAGAATAAATAGAACTCTGCCTTCGCTAGAGCCAATTACTGTCTCGATTGTTTCTAATACAAATTCTACAGAACGGGCCTGTACATACAATAGTTTAGAAAGATCACAACCAGCTTTGGTTAGAAACTCCGGATCAATTGCAGACTCTGAGTCAAAATAGATAACGAAGATGTCTTTCTTTTGTGCTTCGGCTGCAATTTGAGCAGCCATATATGATTTACCCGTGCTTTGTAATCCGGCTAATTCTGAAATCCTACCAATTGGAATTCCGGCAATGCGCCCTCGGCAGATAATCGAGTCAAGCCAACGGGAACCGGTTGGGATCCAATCCACAACTTCTGTTGGATTTTCTTGTGTTAAATCGTGAGCCACCTTTACACCGGCAACGGTATTAACTAAATCTTTCATTGCAGATAAGTCTAACTTACCTAATTTATTCTTTTTCTTTGCCACTAACTAATATCTCCAAATTATCTTCATCTATATAAAAGTATTTTCTATGAGAAAGATTATATACGACATATACAATTCTCTCCGGAAACCCTTTTTTGTGTAGTTTTGTTTTTTCTATAACAATGCCAGCAAAACCCATAAGATTATAAACATCATGTTCGTGCGGACGTTGCAACGATTTTAATTGTTCACCGGGTTTGTCAGGGTCAAAATTTCTACCGCGAAGTAAAATAAAATATTGTTCAATTGGTTCTCGTATTAAATCTAAAAAGCTTTCTTTGCTATCAGAAAACCTCGGCGGTTGTTTATACGATGGAATAACTTTGACTAATTTACCAATCATAATAGAAGGCCCGCACAACCATGAAGACTGTGCGGGCCAGATGGCTTTACTCAGCTAGTTGGTCTAGCTTCGCATTGAGAACGTCCTCCGCACTCTTATCACTCTTACCGTACTGTACGGTTTCAGAAGAATTATTCTCTGCCGCTACGTCGCTTCCGTCTAGAAATGTTTCTAGAATGACGCGTACTTCGTCAGCAGACTTCTTCTGGTGAATGCTGTGAAGATCCGGATAGGCCTCCAAAACAACACTCGCCTTAGACATGTCATCCAACATCGGTGACGATTTACGACGAGGTGTAATCGTTGTCGATGGGAAGCGCATGCCCGGGGCTTTACCATACCTGATTGTCAGATCAGTGCCGGTTTCCGCGTCCGACAAATCCCCATAATCTTTGTTGAGGAAAAGCTCAATCATATTTTCATATGCTGTCTTTCCAAAGCTCCAAATCTTAGGAGTCTCAGACTCCCCGCGTACCAACACCGAAGTGTATAGACGCTGACGTGGGAAAAGTTGTTTGGCTAGCTTCGTGCTATCCTCATCACCTTCGTTATAAAGGGAATTAGCAAAGTTGCACACGGGGCAATCCTCACCAAAATTACGCTTCGGGCATAAGAACCCGGGTACGTTACCTACATTATAATGAAGATAAAAATCAACAAAAGGATCCTCTCCGGGTGGGGGAAGGATACGAATATCCGTTTCTCCGTCCTTGGGCTTCCAAAAATTGGAACCTCCCTTTGAGTTGAGCGCCTCGTAACGAGCGCGAATTTTATCCATATTAACTGCCATTTTTATTTCTCCTTAAAGTTAAAGTCTAGACGACAAATCTCTCATCTAGCTATGTTCAGTATATCACTTGGTTAGGACTTTTTTAAGCCCGGTGTTATTCTTTTGTATTGCTGTTGCAAAGGCTAAACAGTACGCATGTATCTCATTATATTGAGTCGAATATACCCGATAGCTCACGTCTTTGTAAGCCTGCGCCTGTTCTTTTATCTGCCCCATTAACAACATATCATTCTCGATTTTCGTTTCGGGTATACCATAGTATACCACGTGTTGACGCACGTTGTCAAGGTTAAAAAATAAATGAATATTATTATTTTCTAGCTGTGAAACACCAATGGTTGCAATGTTTGCCGTCGCCGGTTTGTCAATGTTTAGTTCTAATACGGGTTTAGAATGAGAAAACACATTTACCATATGAATTGTGTTTACAATCATATCGTTCATTTTGTTCCTGTATTCTTTCAATACCACTTCCCCCATTATATCACATAGGACAGAATTGTCAACTAAAAAGAGGGTTTTAAATACAGAAGATCTCGCATATTCCTGAAGTACATTATACAGCATATTTTCTTGTAGTTTTCTTGTGCCGTGAAGCTCATGAAGCTCGGGTTTAATATACAAAACGCTTATTTGTTTTTTCCCATCATGTAATTGTTGTAATATTTTTAGAGAAGCCCCGGAAATAGCGCCTGCACTGGTTACAAACAATATGTCGTTAGTAGTTTTCTTATTTAAGCCTATTAACTTCTTGGTTTTCTCTTCATATAATTCGGCAGTATGTTGCTTTGTTATTTTATAGTCTGGTTTACCTTCTGAGTCTATAGTAATACATGTGTATTGGGGGTATACTCTAAATTTCTCTACGATGGCACAGCCAGCTTGGCCTAAACCTATTACGGTGTCAATCATAGTGCTAGTTTCTCCATATTCCCATAATTTTTGCCCATACCTATCGTTGTGGGAATGGTACCAATTCTAGTTTGTTCGATTATCTTTTTAATTTCCATTAGATGTTCTCGATCTTCTTTTGAAAGGTCGATTATGATCGCATCATGCATTAACATCGTAATGAAAGACTTTTTATCTTTTAAGAAGTCTCGTAAATCACAAGCTTGTTCTAAAACAATGTCTGCAGCGGTTGACTGTACGGTGTAGTTCAATGCGTGATGTTGGCTCGCATCGTTAATCTCTCTTTCGAATATTGTTTGTACTTTGTTACCGTCCCAATAATATTGAGTTAGTTTCTCTCGATCAAAAATGTTATCAAGTACATCATGTGATTTATCTGGTGAATAGAACCACGGTAACACAGCCTTTTTAACCTCGCTTCGATCAGAGATATTCATTTGTTGGCCAAGCCAGCTATACATATCTCCGTCAGGAGCTTCTTGTCCCAACAATGCCAGAAATACTCTAAGCTCGGCGGCGTTGTAATCTAGTTCTAGAAATACATCGTTAACCGGCTCTAGAATGGCCCGGGCTCGGCGGTCAAACGTTAACGCTGGGAATGAATTTGAGTTTGTGCTTAAACGACCGGTCTTAACTGACCACGGGTTATAATCGATATAATTATCTGTCTTCATAACCTTTTTGATAAAGGGTTTTGTCTGCGGATTAAATTTCATTTCGTTAATCTTCGAGGCAGAAAGATTTAATGGTTGGTACCTAATATCTGCAATTAATTTCTGAACCTTTAACAAAAATTCATAGTTTTTTGGTCGTTCATAGTTCGCAAATACATGTGTACAAATTAGTTCTTTGATTTCGCAGTACTCCACTAGAAATGCGGACGGCACCATCATATAGAAGCAATGCTCACGAAGGTCCACACGTGCTTCCAAGCACGAGCGCGCAAAAGAACGTAATCTGGTATGGACTAATTCCCACTTTTGCTGGAGGGCTTTTGGGCAGATTTCTTTTATTTTTTTTCCCCCCACATAAAGCTGCGCATATTCAATATCGTCACGTTCTGCCAAGAATTGCGCATAGTCCCACGTATGAGTAAATCTGTGCATCTTTTTGGGGAATTTATCAAAGAATAATGCCCCATTGACATATAAACCCACGCAGCCATTTTTGTTATCTAATGTTTGAAAGTACAATTATAAGGTGCTAATGTATTCTAGGCTTCGGTCTAATCCGAACCTCTCATGTAATATAATAGCAGTGTTCAACTCTTTTGTCAAGTCTTTTTTTAGGCGTCCTGTTTCACAAATTCGAATATATAAAAATAATTTAAGCCAATGTTTATCGTTAAAACTTGGCACGATATGTTCACGTCGTACAGTTTTTGAAAGTGCTTGTAAACTTTTACCCTTGGTACTCCCGCCTATCTTATTAAAATCTGCGTTGGGAAAGGCTTCTACAAACTGTTTATAAAACGATGTAATAATATTTTTTACATTAAGAAGTTCACGTGATGAAACTAGTGTATAATATTTTTCAAAGAATTCTGTTGGACTGGTTACGCCTGCGTACTTTAACATAACCGGATTTGTTATGTTGGCAATTAGTCTAGATGGGTGACGGCGATCGACTAAGAACCCAAACATAGCAGCGATCGATTGAAATTCTATAAAGGTTAGGTCTTCTAAAAACAACTTATATTTTTCTAAGTCTTTTGACATGTCGCTGTCGTGCATACTAATTGCTAACCCGGTTGACATTACGGTGTATACTGATGTGCAAACATAACTTGATTCTGTAAATTTAAGATGAATTAATTCTTCTTTGGCAAAGTCTCGCCATTCCTTTTCAAATTCATTAAAAGAAATGATTTTTGAATTCATTAACCGTTCTACTATAAACCTGATATAATGTAATTGACTTTGTGCCAAGTACTCTTGCCGATGGTTGTAATAACCACTAACCGGTTTAATATCATATCTTTTATTCACCGGAATATTGCCAGAAAGCTGCTTTCTTTTTATAAAAGAACGCATGTCACTCCACGCTTTAACAAGGAAATTAAATGCTTCGACTTCTGTATCTTCTATAAATGAAATGAATTGTTGTTTAGGTACAACCGCTCGGCCCTTGTGATCGATTCTGCCATATAACGCGTATTTATTATTCCAAAGGTCTAATGGTTCAGGTATACCATCAATAATTGGAAAACCATTATTGTTATAAAGCAGCCGTTCGTAAAACGAATCTGCCGCGCTTAGCATATTATCTGCTTCTGGTGTTCTATCGTTAAGACCCATCGACTACCAATTCCTTATCTGTGAGGATGTCGCCCACTCGGATGCCGCCGACTGGTTCTGAGCCCGGTGGAGTTCTTTCTTTTAAAATTTGGTTATACCGTTCCGAAGCCCGGGCAGCTTCAAGGGCATTATCATAACCGGCCTCCAGTTTTCTTCCCAAAGCTTTGTAATTCTTATCAAACCATGCGTCGGAGTCTTTCGTGGGAGCTATAAACTCACTTTCAGCAGAAGATATAATTTGTGCTTTTTCTTTCTCGTTGCAACCGTCATACTCTCTGATTACTTTAATTTCTGTTTCAAATGTTGGATCTCCACCGGAAAACAAAGTATGATCAACAGAATGTACTACATAAAACCCACCAATCCCCAACACTCTAGAAAGGAAGTGTGGGTTTTTAATACCAGTTACTTCACCTCTCGGATCTATTTTGATATACATACCCGGTCTAAATAATGCATTGCCAAACATTTTTATTGTAGCATCATATTTTTCTTGCATAAAACCAGCAGCGTCGTCACCTTCTTCTAGAATTCTTGCTTCTCTTAAACCGGGTGCTTTATCTCTAGCAAAAGACATTTCTTTTACAAGTGAGTTAGCTTCTCCATAACGTAAAGTATAAACTCCATTTGCCGCATTTTTTGCTTCCGCCTCCAAAGAAGGATCTAAATAATTTGGTGAGGGGTTTGAAATTCTAAGCACGTAATATGACCAATAGTTGCTACTATTATTAATATTAATTAAATCTAATTTATTAGGAGCTTCAGGGCCTGTGGGAAGTCGTGTTATATCATAATAGCCGGGTTCAATCTTCTCGGCTGCGTTAAAGAATATTACATCAAGTTTAATTCTAGCTAGAGAAAGACCACCCAGCAAATTTCTAAATGCTGAGTTGATTAAATTGTGCAAAAACGTATCAAACAAATCATCGATAAATTCTTGTAGTGTATATTCTGTTCGGCGTCCCGGCGCTATAACATGTTGAACCCAAAAGGCTTGTAGTGCGCCGATGGATACTGGGAATTCTGCTAAACTGGTCATAATAGAACTTAAGTTACGACGGCCATTTTCTTCTGTACTTGTTAATGATAGCAATCCAGACATTGGGCCTAACAAAACCCTTACCTTTTGATTCTCAAGATAGGCTCCACCACCTTCGGTTAGCCCGACTGCTACATCAAGAATATCACCAACGGTTGTAAAATTAACATCCATACCATCAGCGCCGCGAGAAAAGGTACCACCGGTTCGGTTGATCATTTTGTGTAAATTATCCGCAACATTTTGTGCTTCATCCCCTGTCCCAATATCTTTGACAACATCGGAAGTAAACCAATTTAGATATTCAAGCCACCCGTCAATAATTTCATTTTCACTAGTTGGAAATTCTAGAACGCCGGCATCTTTAAAATGAACTTGTTTTACTTTCTCTGTATATTTAAAATCCCAAGATTTTTCTGCGCCATCTTCAAGTTCTACCTCAATTGCGAACGACTTTGTCTCTCCCTCACGTTGAGTATATGTGAATCTTGCTTGATATACACGACTTTCTCCATATAGTTTTTTGAAAAAACTAAGATAAAATTCGTTGGCAACTTTTCTTCTAAAGGTTTCCTTTCTTTGTGTAGCAATTCGTAGTTTATCTGCTTCCGGACTATCTGATTCTTTTGCTGGCGCGGCGACAGCCGGGGCCGAGCCAGAAGGTGTTTTAGGTGTCGTTCTTTTTTCGGCCGGCCTCCTCCAGGCAGCCTGGGGATCGGCTGCAGCTTTTGCGGCCTGGGCTTTACCTGCAGCAGTAACTGCTGTTTTCGCCTGATTTTCGGCAGCTTCAAATTCTAGTGCTTGCGCACGGTTTTCTAAATTAAAAACGTTAAATAAATTTGCATGTAAAGAAGACAGCATTGTTTCTAGCGGAGTAATATATTCTAACTTAACGGTCATTTTTCCATCAGATTTGTTAACCCCAACTTCATAGCCTTTAAGTTGTAAAAACATTGTATACTTATTGTGGATTATTGCCGATTGAATAGTTTTAATATCATCTGGTGATATACCAGCATTTTTAGCTCCGTTTTGATCAAAAACATAACCAATTTGAGCCATGATAGTAAAATAAAATGGATTGTTTTCTTGTACTTGAGTCGGTGTGGGTGGTCTTGGTGCGCAGACATTATCCCAATTAACCGGTGCTTCGGCAATACTATTAATAGTTTTCCCATCAGCCGATGTTACTTGTTTTGTTTGACCAGCAATTTTGTCTCTCGGTGAAAATCTAGATACCTGTCTAATCATATCTGCATATGTAAAAACAAATGAATCTTGTGTATCGGGGTCTATTACTTCAAAGTTTGTAACGAAGGTATCAACAGATGGGAAAACCAACGTCATTGATGTTTCTAAAATAGAATCTGCTGTTGCTTCGTCTTTACCCAACATCTTAATAGACACATCTTGAATACCAACTTTTGAATATATACCAGTTTGTCTGAGTATTTGTTCGAATTGCGTACCTTCTCGCTGGGAAACTACTTTTGTGTTTTTAGTATCAACATCACCCAATGGAATCTCTACAATAAATTTATCGCCAGCGCCTGCTTGGTCACGGTGATAAACTTTAAACAATTGAATATTAGGACGCATGAACATTCGTACGAGTTCATTAAATGGAAAGTCATCAGTCCAAAACGATGCGCCCTTCATTCTAAATAATTTATTAAGCGCTGTGGCATCATCGTCATAGGTTAATGCGGTTACGTGTTGATAATTAAAACGCTTGGTATTTAAATTCGGGTCTGCGCGTCGGTTGGACTCACTGGTTTTAGATATCGCATCAATAGGTTTTTTGGTTATAGTCGGACGAGTGCCGGTATCGCCCGGTGTTGGTTTGGGATTGGGCGCGTCGGGTTCAAAGGCTTTCGGGCCGGAAACAGCCACTTGTTTTCCGCCATAATTTTCTTTTGAATTAAACAAAGCTAACATCACTGGTTCTAGAAACTGAATTAGATAGCTTTGTGCATCAGCATTGAGTTCTAATACTTGTTTGGCTTTTGCAGCACGAGCGTCACGGGCTTCTTTTTCTTGTTGTTCTGTCAGGGGGGCCATGAGTTAAACCTCGTAAAGCTGGAGCACACGGTCCAAGGGTTTGGGTATTCTTATTATATCACCAAATCCTACATGATGTTCAGTTGGAGTTTGATTAAACCATGCAATAATCCACCAATATTCAGAATCTCCGTAATGTTCATAAGCTAATTTGTAGAATCGATCACCCAACACCCACATATGATTACTAATATGTAAAAGCCTTGTTTGTTTAGCCGTTAAAGTTTTAAGTGTCGGTGTCGGATATTGATTAATAAACGATTTTTGTTTCTTTTCTAATACAGATCTGTGTTGATCGGTTGCGTTGTACACAACTGGTTTTGTCTCGTATCTAGAAGCCATTAGCCACCCCCCAATATGGTTTGTTTGGCAGCTTGTTGTAAATTAGTATTAACCGGTTTAGCTGCGGCTCGGGCTCTAGCAGCCTGTACAAGTGCTAGGTTTCTAGCTTGGCGTTCGGAATTATCTTTCTGTGCTTGAGACAACGCGCGGTCGAACTCCACGGCCAGGCGGTCCTGCAGCCCGTCCATGCTGGAGATCTCTTCAGCCACAACAGCTTGGCCTGCGGCTGCGGCTGCTGCCAACCCATTAGCAAGTGCCTCATCGAAGGTTGCGCCCACACCACCGAGAAAGTTTCCTACAGCATTACCAAGTTGTCCACCAAGCTCTAAAGCTAACTCTTCTGTTTCTCCAGTTGCTGTGTGAGTTTTCACTAGTGAGTCTGCGCCTAGATCTGCAAAATAAGGATAATTAACCCATGGGCTATCTTTTTCTTTGGCATCAGAATTGTAAGAAGTACTGCGCATATTTAATGCCGCAGCGTTCATTGTAAGACTTAGTTCGATTAGCTTAGGATAAATTGTTGAATTAACACCCAAAGTATTACCGGGTTCAATAAAATGACCGGGTTTCATAACCGGGTTAAAGGTAAAATCTTCTATATATACCGGCAAAAAACCGTCTGTTGTACCGGCTCCCTTTCCTTGGAACCCTTTAGAGAAATTAATCCAGTTTGCAAATCTAACGCCTAAAAATGTAGAAGTCCAAATACGACCACCACGATATGACGGATACATAAATTTAGCTAAGTATTGCATATGTTCTAAGTTTTGTTTGGCCTCTTGTAAATTAAAAGCTGGAATATCTAAACTAACTGTAATAGAGCGCGTAACACTTTTTTGTGCAACCACGGTAGGACCAACACTAAATGCATTGGTATCCGCAGACCACTCGCTTTTATGAGAATCTGAAAAGTCTTTAATAAAAGATTTTAGTTTAACCACTTTCCCCGATGGATAATGTTTTATTTCAAAAGGATATCTTTCCTTGAGTTTGTTTGTTACGTCTACCATTAAATCTTACTCCCCAGTTTCTTATTTACAATATCTAGTACACGCTTTTCAAATCTCTTCCCGCCGCCTAGATCAACGACAATTTTATCAGTAACAAGGACGCCTTCCTGATCTTTCTTGGCCCTCTTGTCTAAAGAAACATCCATAAGGAATGTGGCCATGGCCATTCTTTCTACATCTTTCGCTAATGATGTAGTATCGACATCAACGCTAGCTGCTCGGGTTGTGGCTTCTAATACCGAAGTCAGTGCGTGAGCTTTTTCTACTGGAATTTCTTTCAAAGATTGTGCTATAGCATCGATTCCAAGAGCGCTGAACACTAATTCAAAGTCACCCGAGGCAACTTCGTCTATTTCACTAGTTAAATCGGTTAGCGCTGAGATAAAACCGGTGGCTGATCCATAATCAATATCAGATAAAGCTTCCATAAAATTAGTAAATTCGGACAATGTTTTCAAATGTATTAATGCTAGTGCGGCGGATAACATTAACATCGCACCCGAGAACACCACTAACCCAACCGCAGAAAGAATCAGCCCCGGGCCAGCGAGCGCTGCTGTGGCCAACAATCCCATGAGTGGTAATATTAATGGTGATAATTCGCCTGCGCCCCGGGCCATTAATAATATTCCTTGACCCATTAACCGAATACCTGCGCCAGCTAAAGCAATACCTGCGCCAATCATCAACAAGCCTAGGCCTAAGAGCGCAATCGGACCAGCGGCAACTTTGGCTACTAAAGCTAAGCCTGCGACGGTGAGAGCTAACAGACCCATGCCTGCAGCTAGTATTCCAAATTGATTCCAGTCCATATCTGCAAAAGCTTTAACCAGCATTGATAATCCCAGGGCTGCTGCTCCAATACCAGCACCGGCAAGAAACATATTCTTGGCCCACGACGACGCACCTTTACTACTTTTTGACATACCCTTTCGAAAACGCCCGATCGTGCCGGTAGTTTTCTTCAAGACACCGCCCCATTTTATCATTATGCCGGTAAATGTAGCAACACCACCAGCCATGGCTAAAGGAAGCTGCCAAGTTGGCGGTGATTCTCTCTTACGGAAAGCGTTTCCTATCGCAACAATACTGGTTATAACAAATTGTGCGACGGCGGCCCACTTATTAAATGGTGCCATGGCAAACGCTATAGCTGCCCCGAAAGCAAAAAACGCTACTTCACTTTCGTTTAATGCAGTCACAAGCCAATCTAATATATCAATAATTATTTCAAACGGTAGAGCAAATTTGACCATCAGGTTGGTGAATTTTTTAATAATCGGAGTAGCATCAATGGCCATTTTTTTAAGATCATCCATCGTTGAATTAAAAGCTTGGTTTCTAGCTGTCATTTCGTCCATAGTATCTTCGCCGCGCATGATTTTACCCATATCTACAACGTTGAGGCCTGCTTGTTCTGCAATATATTTCTTTTGGAATCGATTCATTGTACCCCAAGATTTACCAGATTCATGCAGACCGCGTTGTAACAATTGTACACGTTCAGACTCGGTTGCTCTTAACATTTCTAGTGTATTAAAATATGGACCCCTAAGCATCGCATTTAATCTACCAACTGAATTGGCTGCGCCTTCAAACGTATCAAATTGGCCCATAGCTTTCCCTAGCGTACCCATATCGATGCCTAGATTTTTAGATAAAGCAGACATATTGGCAAATTCTTTTTCTAATTGTGGGCCGCTATACTGAAAGAATAATTCTGCGTTTTCGTTTAACATATTGAATGCTTGTTCGGTGTTAAACCCCATATTATTGGCAGTTTTTGTTATTCTCGCCAAAGCACTGTCGGATAAACCAGCAGATTTCGTAACGTTTGTTAACGCCGTTGCAAAAGACGTGCCAGAAACACCTAGGTTTTTATAAATCATAGCTGATTCTGTTAAACGCTTTTGTGTAGCAATGGTTTGGTTAGAAAAGTCTGCTAGACTACTATGTAACGCTCCATATGCTTCTGCAACCTCTCCAATAGATTGACCCATTTCAAGATTCCCATAAAACGTTGTTTTAACCAAATCTTCATGAGCTTCACTAGTAACACCGGTGGTTCTTGTCATGCTGGTAAAAGCTTCATTCGCTTCTGTAACCATTTTATATGTTGATTGGAAAACTTTGTTAAGTGTGGCTAATAATACCGTTTCGGGGGTGATACCCTCTTTAAGTTTCTGACCTAAAGAAGAAAAGGCATCTTTTATTGATAGCGTTCCCTTAAATATGTGGCCGAGCGTGTCGGATAATTTGGTTTTTTTAATACCAAAGATTCCTAATATACTACCAGCTAAATCACTTGTACCAGAGTCTAAGTTTGAAACACTTGCTGTCAGCTCATCAGAATTTTCTTTAGCATCGCGAATGTTTTCTGCATATTCTTTAGCATTGGCGTTTAGGTCTGTTTTTACAGCAAGTAATTCATTTTGATTTTCTAATTCTTTTTCTCTTCCCTTTTCTTGTTCAATTAGAAGCGCATATATACCTTTTTCTTTTTCATTAAGAGCATTAAGTGTGAATCCTTGCATTTTGCGCAACTGATCAACATCTGATGCCACTTGGTATTCTTTCATTAATGTATCTGAGATTTGTTGGTCGCGTTTTTCCCAAATGGTCAATTCTTGTTGGAGTTGTTTTTGTCTAGCAATACTGTTGTTTAATACTTCTTGAAGCATTTTTACACGTTCTGCTTCTACAGTCGCGTTGGCTTCTGCAAGGGTTTTAATTTCTCCAGATGCAACTTTTTGTTGAAGTAAAAGATTTAGTTCTGATTCTAATGATGTTACTGTTTTATCGTGGGCTTCCCCGGCCGATTCACGTAATTTGTTATACTGTTCGGCTAAATCACTTAACCTTCCTTGTATATTTTCTAAATCACTTAAGTTAATATCATCTGCCATAATTTATTACTTCAAAGGCCATATAAGATTAGTTACTTCTTCAAACTCTGCAATTGCCTTATATAATTCTTGTTTTGCTTCTCGGGTTCTGTCGTCGCTAAGTCCGTGTTCCATATAGTTTACCATATAATCTTTTTCTTTGGCTAAAGTTTGGATTAATTGATCGATTTGTGCTTGGGTACCTTTGATAATTATGTTTGACTCTTGTGACTCTTTCATAAAAGCTTTTCTCAGGTCAGCAATCTGTGCATCAGAAGGCATCTTCCCAAACATTTGGCTCAATATATATTTGATAGCTGTACCAAACATTGTTAGCCAGCTTTCATTTATTGTTTCCACGCTTAAATCGACTACGACGGTGTTTTCCATGTGTTTATCCTCTCATGTAATATAATTAGCAATTTAAACAAAAAAATAGCCAGCTATGGCTGGCTATCTCTACTTCTTTTTTCTTGCCTTTTCGTGTGCTTCTTTCTCTTTTTCAAATTGTTCGTTCAACATTTCGACAAACCATGTTCGAAGGCCAACCGGTAAGTTATAAGCTTCTGTAATCGAGACACCTAGGTGATATTTCAATTGAAAAATCTGCCTATAGGCTAATTCTGTATACTTACTGCTTAGGCCAAAAAAATTCGGCCGTGACCGGTACCTCCAACTCCGAACCATTAAAACAATTCGGACATTCGAAGTGGTGGGTCATATCTAAATCTGGAACAATTTCTTTATAGGCTTTAAGTAATTGTCTGGCGTCGGTGGCTGGCAAGTTTAATACACATTGATTAATTTTGCCTCTGTCTTCTTCTCCGTTAAGTGACACAATAATAAACTTGAGTTGATCGGTTCGTGTTGTTTCTGCCATTCCTTTTTGTTTTTTGTGTTCGGTGGTTTTTAGTAATCGTTCTTCATCACCAGCAGTTAACAAACGTACTTCTGCAGTCAATTTGGTTTTTTCTAATTTAACTAAGAAATTGCCAGCGGGTGTACGATCATATTTTGTTAAGTTACCGTTATACACGCTTAGTGTTCGTAAATCAAAATCATATTCTGTAGGCTGTGTACAGATAGGACATTGAACTCGACTTTTATAATCTGCACCATAAGCAAATATACGTGTACTGACCAGAATCATATTCTTATCTCCAGATAATAGATCGGCATATTTTACCGGAGTTTCTAATACACTTTCAATAAGCCGGGGGATTGCCAAGCCTTTTTGTAACAACGTTCTGGATGTAATTATATCTTCATCCTTTGTTGTCATGTGTCTCACCTCTACGTGTTCACAATTATAAAGAGCGTGATCTTCTGGATAAAATTGTCCTCTGGATGGTAAATCTACCAACTCTTTGGGGACAATAAAATCTAATAGGTTTGTTGCTTGTGGTGGATCGTTATCCATAGGAGAATGCGTATCGGCCAGATCAGCCGTGCGGCTTTTATTATTACGTGACATTTATACCTCTTGAGTCAGAATGATATATTAAGTATAATATAAGGAGAGAAAAGTATTAAGCTTAAAGTTGAAATTGTTTTAGAGAGCGCCAGCTAATGGGCCTGAGAATTGGTCTTTCTGGATAACTTGGTTGGTGTCTTTTCCTAAATTATCTGTGGAAGCGTCCCCTGCGAACGTTCCATCATTACCCTTATTCAAAGAAGCCCAATCATAACGTAGTGTCATAGTAATTTCTGTCATTTCGTCTGAGCTATAATCTAACTCGCCAAACTTAAGACTCTTAACCCATGGGTTGTGTAGGGTCCATGTTTCTACGGCGAAACCCTCTGCATCGATTTGGCTAATGGCAATTTTATTAATGGCATCAACACTAGCGTTTTTCGAAATACTAACCCACTGGTTTGTATTCTGTGAATGGGGCACGTGATACCCACTGTTTTCTACCAATCTAGACAAATACTTGGTTGTATCTGGATCCATTGGGTCAACCAGTGTTACATCAATGGTGGCCCATTCTACACGACCCGGGTAATAGAATGTATGATTCAAAAATTGATGTGACGTCTCTGTGATATCAAATCCCGGTTTTGTTACTTTTTTAATGATCCACTCTTCAGCGGCATTAATATTCATAATCCATCTATAGGCTCTTTTTGGCTCGGTAACACTACCGCCGTCAAACCCACTATCTCCCCAAAATGCCATAACTTAAGTTCTCCTTATAAGCTCTACTAATATATAGTAGCTTTAGCACATTATGTGCTTTAAAATTCCCAAGGGTCTTTACCTTCTAAATGATCTATATATCTATTAACTGCATAATAGAATGTTAAGTGTGTTTTATTTATAGTCATCATGGCCGCTTTTTATATCTTTAGCATATTTCAGCATGTTTT
>Ga0080013_1003906_pt1 | contig 15112 bp, 26 predicted proteins | sample ETNvirenome_6_85_FD_69236 | JGI IMG/M metagenome (GOLD analysis project Ga0080013, IMG submission 69236) | Marine viral communities from the Pacific Ocean - ETNP_6_85 (SPADES assembly) (version 2) | ecosystem: Environmental > Aquatic > Marine > Oceanic | place: Pacific Ocean | collected 2013-06-19
TTCAGTAATATTGCAACCTTCCATTGGTAGTGTGTTACCTGTTGAATGTATTTTTCTACCATTAACCATGTAAAATGTATCTCCGTCATTAGGTAAATAAAAGACATCTTCATATTCATCTTTGCAATAATCGACTAATTCATCTAACTCATCGAATCTTTGAACGTGGTTTTCTACTAAATCTAACATATTATTCTCCTTGTGTTTCGTTAAAATATTTTTCTAGATCAGATAAGGCATCATGTATTCTATTATATTCCTCATCTGTCAATTTAGTTTCTAAATCCGCCATGTATTCCTTGACATAACTTATTGCATGGGCTGGATTTTCTACATAATATCCCATTTATCCTCCGGTTAATTCTTTTGTTCTAGGTTCTTGTGTTACTCGGTAAGATGCCGCACATGTAGGATTACAGAACGGTTTACCGCCTTCTCTATGAATAGGGCCGGGTTGCAGTCTTGCATCTGCTCCGCACCATCTACACTTTTCTTTTCCCATGACTATCCTTTATATTATTGATTTCTAATGTAAAATATTGATCTAATAATTCTTTTAATATAGATACTTGTTTTTCTAATACTTCTATCCTTTCAAATGCTTTAGTTCTATTCTCTACACCTTGATCTAATCTGGCTATAACTTCTTTTTTCCAGAGTTTTATGGCATATATATCATTTGTATTTTTAAGAACTTTCTCTTTAAGTGTATTTATTTCTCCTTGCATATTGAGAAATTTTATATTGATCTGATCATCCATTTTAATACTCCCTATGTTCACGTAGTTCTAATTGGTTATTGATTAGTTTCTCTAAATAAGGTTCTACACAGTCACAATCAAAGTCTGTTTGAACAGCTTCTTTGATCTTTTCGATCTCACTATTGTCTAAGACATTATCTTCTCCTAGAAAGTCATCTGCGAAGCCACTGATAGTAGATGTATCTATATCTATTTGGCACATAAGTTCCTCTTAGTTTAAGGTTTCTGTGGGTATGTTATTTGTTATACGAGTTTGGATGTCTTTGATTTCACTAAGATAATGTGCAAAATCATCTACTCCATCACCTGATCCTTCTTCATACATACTCTTGACTTGATCATATAATGTATTTAATGCATGTCCCATAACTTCTAGCTCTCTGTCTGTAAATTCCATTTTATCTCCCAATTGAATTGTAATTTATGTTTAGTTTTTACCCAAACACCCCAAAAATTCACAAAAGGTTAAAAAAAAGAAAACAAAATTAGCTTAAAAACCCCCTTAACACCCCCTTAACATCTTCTTTTAATCCGTTTAAGGCTTATACGGATAGAATCGTACATATTATATTTGAGTTTGGCTTGTTCTTTGCTTGTTATGTGTTCGGTACTCCCTGATAGGTGTTCGGTACTTCCTCCCACTCTTAAAAAAAATGTATTCCTGTGCAGAAGTTTTTAGCTCCTACACAGGTTATTAACTTAGTTATTAGAATTTACACAGTAAGCTATATACTGCTTGGTGATTTCCAACATCTCAGGTTCCTTTTTCTGAGGTTTATGGCTTAAGTTCCATAATTTGAAAGACTTTTTCATTACTTTACCTTTCTATTATCGTTCCAACCTTGTATGAAGGGTGCAACAGTTAAGCCTATTAAGATACGCCATATGTTCTTTAGGGTATCAAACAATAGTATTTGTATTGCATATTTATACAAATTAATTTTCCATGCAAATAAACAACATACTATGAAACCTAATACAACTCTCCAAAGTGGCCTCTTGCTGTTTTCTCTTTTAACAGCTTTAGTAGCACTTTTGGCTTTCTTAGTTGCACTTTTTACAAAGTTACTGTTTTTAGCACCTTGCATTAATGAACGAAATTGCCCATTGACAATCTCAACTCCGTCTGTTGGTTGTATCATTATCGCCTCTTTTAATATACTTTGTTGACCATCTGCCTAGTAATGTGCCTACTACAAGCAATACTAAGCTGTTGAAAGTGAGTACCAATACTACAAGTAAAGGTACTATTATGAACCATAATACTTTAGAACCTAAGAGGTTCTTCGGGTTCCGGTTCATTATCTTCAGCCCACTTACGCATCTCATCTTCAGGGCAGTGAAGAATGTGTTGTCTAGGATTGATTTGTAGTCCATGTTGTTCCATATAAAAATACATATTAGTTCCTATGTTGAGGTTTAAGGGAGGCTGAATGCCCCCCTCTAGTTTATGATGCACTAGGTACATCACCTTGTTGAGCTACAGGCTTCTTTGTAGCTTTAATGTCGTAACGAGCTTTTCTTTCAAAAAGTTCTCTAACAGCTTTATTTGAATTTGTCTCTTCCTCAGAATGGACATATTCTTTTGCCGCTATTAAAGTATTATTATCTTTACGCAATAATAATTGTGCTGAAAAGTTTAAACTTGGAATAGCAAGAAGAAACTTATTTGTTTTATGTATTCTCTCAGCAATAACTTCAAAAGGGAGAGTAACTTCTTTAGCATCTAATTTGCCTTGAAGTTCATTAGCCCTATTGTTAGCTTCGTCACGCTCTGTTCCTGCTGTTTTAGCCATTAACAATGCGTTATCAAATGCTTGTTGCTCTGTTTTATTCATAGACATATTGTTCCTTATAATTAAGGGTTATGTCTCTCACTACATGCAAGAGACTAGGTTATTTGTCCACATGAGATACATCACGGATACGGATGTCCAGTTTTGGCAATTATCTCCATTGTATCGGTGGAATTTGTTCTCATGTGGGGTTTCGGAACTCTGAGTCGCCTAACGATCTCTCCGAGAGTTTTAAGACAAAGGGATGTTTTTCCCAAACACCCCAATTATCTTATTAAAGGTTAAAGAAAAATTATTTCATATTTCCTCCTATCTACCAGTTAATTCACATGCTCTGTCATAGCCGACATGTTCTTCAATTTCACAGAAATTTTCAAACTCTGCCCAATCGTCTATTTCTTGTATTTCATTTAATACTTTCTGATGAGCATCGCTGTAAGGGCGTTTGTAGCCATTAATTACCATATTGTCATAGCCCTCTTGTGTTATACATAGTTCTTCTTCTAAATCAGAAGCACATGTATCTAGCACTATATGCATTGCTTGCATTCTTGAAAATGCCTTAATTTTATATGTTATTGTTGCTGGCACTTCAACTGTGTATTCTTCTTGAATGTCCATATTTTCTCCTATATCAAGTGTTTAATTATTAAGTAAGCAACACCAATAAATGTTCCTACCATGTAAAGATCACGAGCAAATTGTAAGATCCAAGACTCGTGTGTTCTTTCGTATTCTTCCATCAAGTTGTTGAACTCTTCTTGTTTCATACTTCCTCCATTGTGTCTAATACTCTATTGAACTCAGCCATGTCTTCTTTGTGTTCCTTATGTAAAGGTCGTAAACCTTTCATTAATTTGTTCCATTCATGACCAGTGATTTCTCCATTATATATCTTGTAGAACAAGACTTCGATTAATGTATCTGCACTAAAGTCAGATATGCGAATTCTAGGCATCTCTGGCATTCTTACTGAAACACTTCCACCTCTATTACAATATAAATCATCAAACTGCCAACGATCTTTTTTGCGGGGGAATAACTTCTTTAGTCTTGCTTGCTTTGCTTCTCTTTCTTCATTAGTCATTGTTCCTCTTTTTATTATTAGTTAAAATAAAACTTGACAATGACTTTTAAAGTAATCATTATCAGTGAATCCCTTTACTATTAAATAACTAAAAGCTATTTAACCTCCATTAAGTACATAGGAGTGATTGGGGAGTAATATATAAGTATATACTACTATAAACATTAGTTGTTTAGGGTAACAGGAAAGACATCTAATACCCCATTAAGGACTTAACTTGTTAAAGTTTTTAGATGAAAGAAGCAACTACCATTGCTCCAAGCGCACCGCATAGTATTGGATGAGATAAGCGCAATATAGTTCCAACTACTAGCATATAACCTCCTACAAGTCCTTTAAGTACGTTGATCATGTTATTGTAGTACCTGAATTTCTTGTTGCTTACGTTGATAGTTACTAAGTTCTTCATAGTCCTTCTCCTTCTAGATTATTGTTTATTGTTGGTGAAGACCATCTTCCCCAAACACCCCAAATTCTTACCCTAGGTTAATTCTTTTTTTTAAGATCATGTACACCCGGGGGGGTGGGTCACAAAACGTGGTTTTGTTACTGTATGATCGTCCCTTCCCTCTACGCAGGGTAACATATAGTGTTTACATTTGGAAACTGAATATTGGGAAAAAAATTTTTAAGATTGCAATTAGGAAAGAGATTGCTTAAGTTTAGTACGAACTTAAACTCCCAGAGATAATATGCCTAGTACAATTTTAACAACAGGAGTAAGGCGATTTGGTATAGCATTTCTTTCCAAGCGTTTACAAAAAACCACTGAGAAAACAGCCAAAGTAAAGCATCCTGAAAGATCGGCTCCCTTAACTGCTATTGAAAAGAAGCAATCAGACAGGAAAGCCTTAAACAAGTGGTCTAGGAAGCAATATAATACTAGCGGTAAGTATAGGGCAACCCATATCCCCCCACCCGGTTTAGGAGTAGAACCAGATCATTTAATGTTTATGTTCCGAAAAGGAGCTAAAGATTCTAACCCTATCTTTAAAAAAATGAGTCAAAAATGGGGCAAATGGTATTATGATCTTAAGCAAGCTGGTAGGGAAAAAGGTAGGACTAAAAAAAGAGATATAGACGAAGCAAGGGAAAAACTTAGACTTAGTGGTGATGTTTAATGGCTCTTAGTACAGAAAAGTTTATTGACAGTTTTGTTGAGACAGGAGATTATCTTGTAGCAATGCAAGATGCTGGTTCAACGGAAAAGAACACTTATAAAGCCAAGTTAAAGGGTAGAGAGCTTTTAGAAGCTAACCGAGATGAGGTTGACAAGAAGTTCAATGCCCGGTTGAAAGAAGGTGGCCCAAGAGCATTAGGTGTAATTGAGCGTTTAATGGTTACTAGCGATAGTGATACTGTAAAGCTCAATGCGGCAAAAGAAATGCTTGACAGGGGTGGTCATAAGATATTTAATGAAATGGACACAGGACGTACCATAGAAGAGCTTAACGCACAATTAGTTGCCCTAGTAGGTAAAGATGGTGCTAAGATGCTTGTAGGTGCGTTTAAGAGTAGGAAAGTAATCTCAGGGCCACAACTAACGGAGGCATAATGGCAGATGAAAAAAAACTAAGGCGAGCTACCCTTCAAAGAAAACACCACGAGAATTGGCTTCAGAAAATTAAAATCCAAAAATCAGGATATGAACGATACCCCGAAACATGGAGAGATTTTACTAAAGCTGAAAACTTAAAACTTATACAAGGTTCTCATGAAGCAGGGAAGCACCGTACTTTGCCTAATACGACAAAATTTTATCGTACCGCAGGAGGAATGGATGCTATTCAGGGAAATGTTATCCAAAAGACAAAGGCGGCTGGTACGTTCAGTAAAGATACTTTAGGTGGTTTGACAAGAAAAGGTGCGGCACGTTTTGCTAGAAGTCAAGTTCATGCCCAAATGGGGGGTCTGGAAGATGATCAAATTATACAAGAAGTAGCTAAATCTAGAAAAAGAGATAAAGCGGCATTACCTAAAGTCCAGACTAAAGGAAAGAAAACTCTTCTTACAAATCAACGAGTTAAGAGTAAAGGTGGTGGTAAGTCTGGCGGTGGTGGAGGCGGTAAATGGGGTTGGATTAGGAGAGCAATAAATAGACCTTCAAGCCCTTGGAGTTTACTTAAAAATGATAAGAATTACTGATGCATGAAAATTCACAGACATGGATTCATAAAGGTCTTGCAGAAGTAAGGAAGTATCCTTCAGATAAGAAGAAGCCTCAAGGAGAGGTACTTAGACGTTTTAAAAGTGAGTATACTGCAAATAAGTGGGCAAAGTATAGATCAGATAATTACAAACGAATGAAGAAAATCTATAATAAATCACTATTGACTGATGGCTAAAAAGATACTCTTTACAGGCTTAGACAAGGCTCAGTTTAAAACAGGCAACAAAATGATTAAGGTTGTCCGTGAAGCTGTGAAGAAATATGGCAAGAAGAATGTAACTCTTATTCATGGTGGTAGACCTAATAAGAGTGTAATAGATAAGAATATCATAGACTTAGGCAAGTATACAGGGGTTAAGGTTGAAGCTGATCCACTTGATTATTCAATTCCAAAGAATGCCGCTGGTATTAGAACCCAAAAAAGAATAGATGATCCAAATCTAGAATGGCACTCATTTGATTCTAAAGGGAACTTGTCACAGAAAGATAAGTACCAAACTTATTGGAAGAACAAGTATGGCGATATTGGCAAGGAAACAAGTGGTGGTAAACTCAAATTTCCACGAAGTACAGTAAAAGATGGCAAAGTAATAGGCAAGCAGACAAAAGAAACCTCCAAGTTCAAGACCCTCCTAGATGAAATAGAAGATGATACTAATCCAGAAAGACAGGCTTCTGGTGTTAGGTACGCAAAGAACCTAGATAAATGGACTAAAGAAAATCTCGGTGTCAATATGATAACTGAGAAAAATCAGAGTCGTATTGATTATCTTGAATCCGGTGGAATTATCACTAAAGAGTTTAATAAAGAACTTGGAATAAATGAACCAAAATTTATTCGTGGATTACCTACAGGAAGCACGGAATATAAGGCAATTGAAGATTTTGGTGAAAAAACATATATAGAAACAGATAGAGATAGTCTCAATACTGCTGGTAAACCTCAAATTACTAGGATTAAAAAAGGGACTACTTCTCCTTTTAGTGGTAAAGATATATCTGGCAAATCTTTGTCAAAAACAATGAAAGTTAAAAATAGAGGCACTCTATTAACTGAACCTACAGTTGTGTCTGTGAATCGTACAGGCGATATGACCGACAGACAAATTGCCAGTAAAAATCCATACTCACAATCATCAATGTCTCAGCTTGGTAGTAATCAAGAACTTGATGATTTCAAAGGTCAAGGAAGAGAAGTAACAAGAAGAGTCGAACTAAAGGATAATCTTAAACAATTAACAGATCAGACTGATATTACAGAAAAAGGTTATGGAGAAGATAAATCAAAAAGTGGTAAGGGTATTGAAAGACATACAGCAAGTCACCTTATAAAAGAACAACCAATAAAAGATAGAGTTGAAATTAAACGAACATTGAAAAAATATGCACCAGTATTCCAAAGAATTGCAGAAGCAAAAGTAACTGCAAAAAAATCAAGTAACATCCCAAGAAGAGTTAAAAATCTTAAAAGAATTGATAATGTTGCTAGAAATCTTGCGAAACAAATACCAGACAGGCTTGCTTTTGATGCGGCACAACCTTCAGATACTTCAACTCCTGCACGTTCTACAACTGTTCAATCTTCAGGACTAAAAAATGTTCCTGTTCCTAAAGCTACTAAAGTAGAAAAGGTAAAAGCAACTAAAGCTAAGATTGCAAAAGGGCCGTTAGGGGGTAGAAAGGCTAAAGGTACAGGATGGTGGGAAGGAACACGCAGAAGAATTACACCAGTTGGAACAGGTAATTTCCCTTTTGCTTTGAATATATTCTCAACAGGAGTTGGCATTGCAAGAGCAAGGAAAGAAGCGAAACAATATACACAGAAAAAAGATCCAAGTTTCTCTGATACAATGTCAATGATGTATCCTCATGTTCTTGGCTTACCTAGAAAGAAGCATGGTCTTAATTTTGGTGATTTATGACCAATAAGGCAGAAAAGGCAATTGAGATTGCAGAGAAGATTACTGATCTCTATGAAACCAATAGACTGCTGGAATATGATCCATACGAATACCAGAAGCGGTTTCATGATGCAAAAGACATGACAGGTCGCCTTGCTAGGCAACGTCTTTTGATGGCGGCAAACAAAACTGGTAAAACATTTTGCGGTGCATCTGAGATGGCATTTCACCTAACAGGGCGATACCCTAAATGGTGGCAGGGTGCAAGATTCAATAGACCTATACAAGCATGGGCGGCTGGTAATACTACAGCAAATACAAGAGATATAGTACAAGCAGAATTACTTGGTGAACCCGGTGATGAAGATGAATTTGGTAAAGGAGCAATACCAAAACAATATATCGTTGGTACACCATTAAGAATGCCCGGAGTTCCAAACGCATACCAGAGTTTGAATGTAAAACATGTATCTGGTAGGAATTCAAAATTGATCTTTAAATCCTACGAGCAAGGAAAGATGCAATGGATGGGGAAAGCGGTAGATGTCACATGGTTAGATGAGGAACCTCCACAGGATATTTACTCACAGGCTCTTAGAGCGGCCTTAAAAAGTGGAGGTATAGTCTATATGACCTTTACGCCTGAAAGTGGCATGACGGAAGTTGTAACGCAATTTATGACTAAGTTAGGACAGTCTCAGGCTTTGTATCATGCAACATGGGATGATGCTGTACACTTAGATGAAGATGTTAAAAAAGAAATACTAGCCGCACTTCCTCCGCATGAGAGAGATATGCGTTCTAAAGGGATACCAGTTCTAGGTTCTGGACTCGTATTCCCTATAAGTGAGGATGATCTAAAAATAGAACCATTTGCCATTCCTGAATATTGGCCTCGTGTATGTGGTATAGATTTTGGTTGGGATCACCCTACAGCCGCAGTCTGGATAGCTTGGGACAGAGATACAGATACTATTTACATATATGACTGTTATCGTAAATCTGCTGAAACACCAGTTGTTCATTCTGCGGCAATTAGAGAACGTGGTGATTGGGTTCCGGTAGTTTGGCCTCATGATGGTTCACAACATGATAAAGGTTCAGGTAAACCATTAGCAGAGCTATATCGTAAACAAGGTGTTAATATGGCACATAAACACTTTGAAAATCCTAATGGTGGTATATCTGTAGAACCGGGTATAATGGATATGTTACAAAGAATGCAAACTGGAAGATTTAAAGTATTTAATTATTTAGGGTTGTGGTTTGAGGAACTTAGGATGTATCATAGAAAAGAAGGTAAGATTGTAAAGGCACATGATGATCTTATGAGTGCAACTAGATATGCTTCTCAATCCTTGCAATTTGCATCTTTGAGTCGTGCTAAGAAAATGCCTAGAAGGGCTATAAGTGAATATAATCACTTTGAATACCATGATAGAGCATATGCTTAAATTATTAACAATTAAATAAAAAAGGCAAATATGAGTATATTTTCAAGTTATGTAAAAAAAATTATGGATAACAATAAAGATATATTTGGCGGTAGTCCTGAGACTGTAGTTAATGAAATTGGAGAAGAAGCATCTAAAGCAATTGAAAGGATTCCTCCTCCAGTATTAGAATCTTCTGAAGTTGATCCTGATGCAAATCTTGATGCTTATCAGCAAAATCGAAAAGGTAAAAAAGGAAGAAAATATGCAAATCTCGCACCTGCATCTGGTGCTTCTATATTAACTGGTTAGTAAAGGAATAATATGAAAGTTTATACAGAAGTAAACTATATCTGGAAAGATGATAAGTTAGTACAAACTGATTCCAAATCCTATGAGTATGAAGGTGATGTAGAACAATGTCATAAAAAATGGCATTGGCATACTCATGCATCAATTGGTACAGTAACTAAAAAAGTAAAAGATACTGTAAGCAAAGGCCCGGGTGGAGATATAAAGAAAGTAGTTGATAAAGTTTATGGAGGTGATACAAAAGCGGCAGTTACTTCTGTTCAAGAAACATATAAAGATTTTGAAAACTCTTTTAATGAGACTAAAGATGATATTGCACAAGTATTATTCAAGCCTGTTAAAGATAAAATAGAGGAAGAAGCTACATCAATTATAACAGCTAATAATAGTAATAATAGTGATACTAATAATTTAGAGTCGAACTATCATAGTGGTGATTCTTCTGCATCTACTCAAGCTGGAGGATATAAGAAAAATACACGTAGTAAACAATCCAGAGGTCAAATGAATTTAACATCTTCTAAGAGAAAAAGTCTTTTAACGTCTTGATAAGGAGGGAATATGATGCCAAGATTTAATTTGCCTAGACCAAGGCCAACTGTTGCGCCAAGACCTACATCTACTATAGCGCCTAAACGACCTGATCCGCTACCTACGAAAACACCTGAAGTAGCAAAACCGCCTAAAACGACTATTGCACCCAAAAGACCTGATCCACCAATAGTAAAACCACCTAAAACAACTATTGCACCAAAACGACCTGATCCGCTTCCAACAAAGCCGCCTGCAGTAGTAGCACCACCTCTAACAACTTGGATGAGGCCACCTCAAGGTACAGCAACAGATGAAGGTCTGATGCCGGGAGATCCGGGTTATGTCGATCCACATGCAGGAGTAATGGCAGAATGGGAAGATATAGATAAAGGTTCAACAGGTGGATTTCGACCAGATGGTACTGTAATATTACATTCTGATCCTGACTCTGCTCACTCTCTTAATAATAATGCAAATTCTTCTGCATCTACAGATACTGAAAATTCTTCTGCATCTACAGATACTGAAAATGCTTTAGGTCAATCACTACTAACTTCTAGTAAATCTGGTGTTAGTAGATCAAGATCTGTTGGTGGAGGTTATGGCAAACAAAGAGTTGCTGAACAGTCAAGAAAACAGATGAATCATACATTTGGACGTAGTAGAAGTCTTTTAACAACTTAATCGTAAATCAATCTTAATATAGAGAGGTATAATGGGAAAAACCCTCATAAATCCTAAGAACCAGAAAACGTATGGTGGTGACGACCCAATTCCAGATGAAAACTACTACAATGGAGTTTTCTTTTCAAATCCAGCCTTAGCTCAGATGTTCAGAGATAACAAATGGAGTACCACATTGAAAGTGGGGACTTCTCCTGATGAGCCTGAATCTGATGAGGTGGGGATTTCTCCTGATGAGCCTAAACCTGATGGGCCTGAACCTGATAGTTTGTTAAGTGATGCAAATTCTTCTGCATCTACTGAAGGTGGCGGTTATGGGAAAAAGCGTAAAGCTGATTTCTCTAGAAGACAAATGGATCTTACAGGTTCTAAAGGTAGTACTATCTTAACTTCTTAAACTATATGGCAGATCAAAATACAGATTTAGGTGCTGTAATAGACAGACACCACGAAAAACTAAAAAACAATCGCAGGACATGGGAGCGAGAGTGGCAAGAGATGGCAGAATATGTCCTCCCTCATCGTTCTGATTTTACTACAACTCATTCTAAAGGTGATAATAGAATGGGTATGGCGTTTGAAGGAACGGCAATGCGATTATTGAAACGCTTTGCATCTAATATTCATAACGTCTTTACACCGATGGGTGCAGAGTGGTTTCAATTAACCACAGGTATTGGTCAATTAGATAAAAATCGTAATGTTGCTTTATGGTTAGACGAAGCTAGTAACATAATAAAACATCATATATCAAGACCAGCATCTAATTTCCAAAGTGCAGTCTTTCAATATTATTTAGAAGCAGGATCATTTGGTACAGGTATTGTTTTTGTTGAAGATCAACCGGGATTTGGCCCTCGGTTCCGTAATTTCCCTCTATCGGATTGTGTATTGGGGTCTGGTAGTGAAATGGAAATTGATACGATTTACAGAAACTACAAACAGACAGCAAAAGATTTAGTTTCAAGATTCGATCCACAAACTCTACCAGAACAAGTTGTAGAGAAAGGATTTGGAGATAAAATGCTGGATGAATACGATATTGTTCATGCAGTATTCCCTTCTTGGACAGTACAGAACTTCTTGCCTGAAGGGTTTATGAAACCTTTTGTGTCTATTCATTATCTGAAAGATAAAAAACAAATTTTAAATTTCAGTGGTTATGAAGAGATGCCTTATATATGTGCTAGATGGGAACGATCAGACAGGGAAATTTACGGAAGAGGGCCAACTTGGGAAATAATGCCAGATATTAGGCTTATTACTGAAGTTGATAGGACATATTTAAAGGCTGTTCAGAAATCGGTATCACCGCCTCTATTTGTACCGGATTCTGGACTCTTAGACCCCCTAGATACTACCCCGGATGCAATAAATTATTATTCCATCGGGCTAGGGGGCAAAGATATGATATTTGAAGCTCCTACAAATGCAAGACCTGATTATGCAGAGAAATTAAATGCAAAATGCACTGCCGCAATCAGGGAAGGTTATTTTCTTGATCTATTAGAACTACCCGGCCCTGTTGCTCCAGATGGGGATGTAATGAGGTTTAGTGCTACAGAAGTGTCTGCTCGTATGAGACAAAAAATGCCGATACTTGGGCCAATTCTTGCTAGACAGGAGGCAGAATTTCTTGATCCACTAATTAGAAGAACAATTAATGTATTAATGAGATCATATCAATTACCTGAAATGCCTGATGAAATGGAAAATAATTTTAAAATAGAATATATAAATCCAGTTTCAATCGCAATGCGTTCAGGAGAGATAAATTCAATGAATCAGTTGTTTGAGATGATTATGCCACTTGCTCAAATAGATCAGACTATACCGATGTACTTTAATACTCAGCAAATACTTTCAAATACTGCTGAAGTCTTACAAATACCTACATCGAATCTTAGAACAAAAGAAGAAGTTGATGCAATGGTTGAAGAACAACAAAGGCAACAACAAGAACAAGCTCAAATGCAACAAGCACAAGTTGCTGGTCAATTGAATGAATCAATGGCAAAAGCTGAATCACTTAGGTCAGAAGCGGCATGATTTCACGATGGTTACAGGAAAAAGGAAAGCGTAAAAGTTTTAAAGAGGTCTTTAGTGGTGAAGAAGGGCAGGATGTGATTGCAATGCTTGCAAATGCACATTATGTCTTTCGTACTTCACATGCTAGTGACCCCTATACATCTGCATGGCAAGAAGGCCAAAGAACTGTAGTAATGGAGATTATTAATCTCGTTGGTGCAGATTTGGAAGCCATAAGAAAAAGAATTGACATGCAGGAACAAGCTCGTGTAGAAAGACGAGCGTAACCCTAACAATAAATAGATATGGCAGAAGAAATGGCTCCTGTAGAAGATTCAGGGCAAGCTGATGTAGATTCTACTATTCAATTTAACGCATCCTCTATGCCAGTAGGCTTAAGGGATGAACCTAGTCTCCAAACATTTGACTCTGTAGACAAACTTGCTAAGTCCTACGTTAATGCAGTCAAAATGATAGGAGGAAACCCGGATAATCTCGTCTCCCTTCCACAAGAAGGAGAAAGTTGGGATGAAATCTATAATAAACTTGGAAGACCAGATCAAGCAAATGGTTATGATTTTGGTGAAGATGATGAAGGTGTATTGGATGATTTTAAAGATTTCGCACACCAGAATAATCTTACTCAAGATCAAGCAGATAACTTGTTAGGTCTTTTTGCAGATATACAAGAGGAAGAAGCCCAAAATGAGGAAAAAGCTATAGAGGACTTAAAAGTTCAAACTACTATCGGACTCCAACGAGATTGGGGGAAGAATTATGATGGTAATTTGGATTATGCCCGAAGAGCTTATGCCCAATTTGGTACTCCTGAATTGACTCAGGCAATGGATGATTCTGGTTTTGGCAACCACCCTGAAGTGATCAAAGCCTTTTCAAAAGTCGGTCAATTATTAGGAGAAGAAGCACTTGCGGTAGGCACAGGATTAGGTCGAAATCAAATGTCTCCGCAAACAGCGCAGGAAGAGATTCAGGCTCTTTATGCTGATAAGGATTTTTCAAAATCATATCGTGATAATAAAGATCCTAATCACAAAACTGCAATGAATAGGATGGATAGGCTATTTAAACAAGCATATCCACAACAAAAACGAGTACGATAATATCACCCCTCCATAGTGGAGGATAAAGCCGAACAAGAGATAATAGGTAGATAACCAACGGCCTACTGAATATTCTCTTGAGACCCTTTATGGATAATCTCTAGGTAAGAGTGAGTTTAACTTTATGCACATAACGTGCATGAGATTTCTATAAAAGGTACAATATGGCTAATTTTTATGATATTGAAACGTCGTATATACATCGCTATTCCGCTGATGTATTACATGCGCTTCAACAAAAGACAACCCGGTTACGAAACTTTGTAACCAATAAGCCAAACTGTCAAGGTGTTGCCGAGTTCATTGATAAGATCGGAACTAACGAAGCACTGGACAAAGTTGCACGTTTTGCAGATTCGCCAGTACAGGCAATATCCCATCAACGTAGGAGAGTATCAGCACAGCCTAAAAATGCTGGATTCTTCGTAGAAGGTTTTGATACTCGTAGAATGAACTACGATGTGTTCCAGCCTTATGCAGAAGCTACGTCAATGGCTATGGCCCGGAAAATGGATACTGTAATCATTGATGCCGCATTTGGTTCAGCATATGAATCAGATGGTGGTGTAATGGACGGTGCAACCGAAATAGTTTGGAATGATACTAATTTCCCAAATCAATTTATTGGTGTTGATTTTCAAGTAGGTACTGCAACTGTTGACTATAGTGGTATTGATAACACTGCCGGGAATCGCAGAACATTATCAATCGACAAGTTGTTAAAAGCTCGCAGGATTCTTTCTGAAAATGAAGCAGATCAATATGATGAAGGTGGTAATCCACTATATTTCATTGTATGTTCCGCATCTCAGATAGAAGCTCTACTCCATTCAACAACAATTCAAAGTGCGGATTATAATAATATTCGTGCATTGGTTGAGGGACAAACCAATTATTTTGCAGGATTCCAGTTTATTAGGCATGAAGGTTTGCCTACTTCTGGAACAGGGGATACGCTGACAGAAAAAGTGTTAGCATTCCATCCTCAAGGTTTGGCTTTCTGTTCTTGGGAAGAACCTATAACCGAAATTGAACGACGTTCTGACAAATCTTTTGTCCCATATGCATATTTTGAAATGGATATTGGAGCAACTAGAATTTGGGAAGAAATGGTCATTCAAATTGACTGTTTCGTAACAGCTTAACCCAAAACTTGAAAGGACAATATGGCTAATGTATATGCAGTAGATTATGCAAAACGATTTTCAACCCTTCCAGCTAAGCTAACTAATGTAGCTACGCAGGGTGGTAGAATGCGTGTTTTGTATGACACTTACACAGTAGT
>Ga0080013_1003907_pt1 | contig 15109 bp, 32 predicted proteins | sample ETNvirenome_6_85_FD_69236 | JGI IMG/M metagenome (GOLD analysis project Ga0080013, IMG submission 69236) | Marine viral communities from the Pacific Ocean - ETNP_6_85 (SPADES assembly) (version 2) | ecosystem: Environmental > Aquatic > Marine > Oceanic | place: Pacific Ocean | collected 2013-06-19
ATATAAAACAACATATTATGCATACATCTTTAATTACAAAAGCTAGAAATGAGATGATTAGTAATTTTATGAATAATACAGATTTAGATTATTTTATATTTATAGATGCTGATGTTAGTTTTATAGCAGAGGATGTAGTAAAATTAATGAATTATGATAAGCCACTTGTTACTGGTACTTATCCTAAAAAAAGTTTAGTATGGGAAGAAATCCAAAAATGTATTACTTATGATACTCCAGAAACTAGCAAAGAGCTTTTAGAAAAAACCAGCGAATATACTATTTATCCAAAAAAAGATGCAAAAATAAAAAGTAATGATAAATTATTAGAAGTAAATAGAGTAGGAACGGGATTTATGATGATAAAAAGGAGCTTAATAAAAAAATTAGCAAAAAAATACAAAGAATTAATATATAAGGAGAAAGATCAAAAGGGATATGGTTTTTTTGAAACCGCAATAATAAATAAAGAGTTATTGTCAGAAGATTATGCCTTTTGTGAAAGAGTAAAATCTATTGGAGAAAAGGTGTTGGTTGATCCAACTATAAATTTAATACATCATGGAGGAAAAATAAATTTTTATGGTAATTATCAAGCAAAAATAAAATATGGCAATAAAAAATAAAGATTATGCAAAGTTTGTTGTTCCAACAGAAGAAACTACAAATATAATTACTGGAGAAATTGATGAGCTAGAATTTGATTTTTCGGATGCAGAGGGATCTGAGGCGGAAAAAAAAGATGCTAAAGGAAATATAGTATCGGTAAAAAATTTAAAAGAATTAAAATCAAAAATTAGAGAAAAAAAAGTAAAAAGATTAAAAAAACATAAAACAAAAAAAGTAGTATGGGGAGGGAAAGCATTAAGATATAAAAAAGGCCAAAAAGATGGTAAAGGCGGCCAAATAATGCCCAGCGAAGTGGCAAATGCTTTTAGGAATATAGCAAAAAAAGAAAAAATAAGTATAAATAAAGCAATTACAAAATACCAAAACAAAAAACCTACCGCAAAAACCAAACAAAGTTTTGGGCAACATGATTTTGATTCTAAACTATTTGGAATAACTAATAAAAATTTATTGGTAAAGGTAAAAGATAGTAGTGGAAAAACTTATCGTTTTAGAGGAACGGGAAAACAAATAATTAAAGATCCTCAATTTCAAAAAATAAAAACTAGAAACTTAAATAGAATTTATAAAGCTATTAGCCCAAGTAAAAAAAGGAAAAAATGATTACTTTAAGATCTACATATACTGGAGTAAAAGGATTTATAGATTATCTTAATGCATGTAATTATTCTTTTGTTTTATCTACCACTACTAATTCTAGTATTATTGTTTATTCTGATTTATACGATAAATACAAAGTAATTTTTTCCGATGGGGTGTATATGAGTAAAAAAGAGATGATTTTGCAAAAAAAGTTAAAAAAAGAAATTGAAAAAAATACCAAAGACAAAGAAATTACATTTAGTAAAGAGAAAAAAATACATTTTTTTGAATTTGATAGTAGTTTACGATACATGGTTGAAACACAAGGAGATTGTGTAGATATAGAAAATGTTATTGAGATGGATATTACAAAGGCCTATTATCAAATGGCATATAATCTGGGATATATATCTAAAAAGTTTTTTGAAATAACTTTACAACTACCAAAACATATTAGGTTGCGATTATTAGGATCCATAGCAACTAAAAGAATAGTAGAAAAATATAAAAATGGAAAAGTAGTAGAGATGAAAGTAATAGAGGATGATCGAATGCGAGATATTTGGTTTCATATATGCTATAATGTGGGCAAAATAATGAAAGAATGTAGCGAGGCAATACAAGATTTTTTTATTTTTTATTGGGTAGATGGGATTTATTTCCAAAAACATCCAAAGTTTTCTCCTAAATATGATCCTACCAAACAAATAATACAAAATATATTTGAAAAAAATAATTTAAAATTCTCAATAAATGAATTAGAAAAAATATCTTTGCAGAACTTAAATGATGAAATTATGTTAAAATGCTGGAAAGATGGAATGGTAAAAAGCAATTTTTCGGTACCACACAAAAAAGTCAAAAAATACATTTTTGATTCTCAACATACACAAGTTTATGGTTAATTGGGAATATATAAGGGAAAAATATCCAGAGGCATTAAAACAGTATCTTTCTAAAAGCTGGACACTAGAGGAATTTTGGGATGCCTACGAAATTTATGTAAATGTTAGAATAGTAGAAGATAAAACAGGAACGGAGTTATGGGATTGGACAATAAGAAGTAAATTAATTATGTATTCCTCCGTATGTCAAAAATCGGTTATAAGAGGTGGTAAAAGAATAACCATTTTAACATTTGATGATATTATAGAAAATAAAATGAATACTATTTTTGAAATTATAGAGAAACAAATAAAAAATGATAATTATTTAAATAATTAAATGGATCTAAAAAAAAGATTATTAGAAAAAGAAAAAAAAGATCCCATAGATATTTTAGAATTATATACCAAGAAAATTATTAATAGAGAAAAACAAAAACAATACCTCAAAAAACATCCAGAATTATGGCTAAAAAAAATGAACAAAAAAAAGGACACAAAGAAATAAGCAAAAAAGCTAAAAAAATAAAAGAAAAAATAATGAATAAAGTAGAAGATCAGATAGAAAAAGAACAAATAAAGGAGGAAGAAATAGATCAAAAAAATGCTCAAAAAATAGAGCCAGAAATAGAAGAAAAACAGCCAGAAAATGTAGTAGAAGATGCTCCTATGGATTCTGTTGGTACGGATGAATTAGTTAATGTGTTGCGAATACCTATGGAGGATGCAAAAACGGATCATGAAGAAACAGAAGTACATAGTGCTATGTTCGATTCAGAAAAAGAAGAAGAAGAAGATACCGAAAATTTAAATGATAGGTATTTTGAAGATGAAGATGGAAGAAAGGCCGAGGATGATTTTGATAATGAATTTTTTGAGGATGAAAAATTAATGGCCGAAATTGGAGTAGAAGTTATTGATATTGGGATGGGAAGTTTGGCTCAATTTTTAGCTCAAGATTGGGATAATCCCGAAAAATATCAACTTAGCGATTACAAAAAAAACAAATTAAAAAAACCATTTGAGGCATTATTAAGAAAGAGGGGTGCAAAAGTATCTCCAGAGGTTATGTTTGGAGTAATGTTATTAGTATTATATAGCCCAATGATGATAATGGCCATGCAAGAAAGAAAAAAGAAAAGAGAGGCACAACAACAGCCAGATCCAGCCGAACAAATTCCAGATCATATCCAAGAAGTAGATCCTGAAGAAAGTAGAGATAGAAGAAAATTCCAGATGCAAGATTTAAATGCTCCAAAACCAATGGTAGTACCAAAGAAAAAAGGTAGGCCAAAGGGAAGTAAAGACACTAAAAAAAGATCTACAAAAGGATATAAAGGAAATACAAATTCTCAATAATGCTGGTAGATACTCCTATATATCATAAAAGAATAGATATTTGTAAAAAATGTCCAGATGTTAGGAATAGCAAGGGGATTGGATTAACATGTGGGATTTTTTTATTAAAAAATGAAATTCCAAACACTTGTGGTTGTAAATTGAGTTGGAAAGCCAAATTGAAAAATCAATCTTGCCCACAAAAAAAATGGTAGATATATTAATAGGACTTTTTATTTTATTTGTATTACCAATTTTATGTTTTTTTGCTGGTATTGGTATTTGGGATTTTATAAAAAAAATGAAAAAGTGGAAACATAGACAAAAGAAAGATGAGTTATAGACAAAGTTTATTTTTTATTATTGTGGGTACTAATGGAACAGGAAAAACCACTTTATTAAATAAGTTAATAGATGAAAAGGGAGGTAAATCATTAGTTATTGATCCCGATGGGATGGAATGGCAACATATTGAAGAAATCCCTCCAGAAAAATCTGGAGAAAATTTTAGTGGCCAAGCCAAAATTTTAGCTCCTACAAGTGAAGATCTAGAACATTTATTAGATTTTCAAAATGGATCATTAGTTTTAGATGATTGTAGATTTTATTTAAAAAGTAGGATGGAGGAGAGCATACGAAGAATTTTAATTCGGAGGAGGCATAATTCAATAGATGTTTTTGCAGTAGCTCATGGATTAACTGAAGTACCAGCATCTTTTTATACCTTTGCTACTCATTTAATTTGTTTCAAAACCAATGATAGTTTAAAAAGATTATATAATTCCACCGATAAAGAAAAAATAAATAAGTTAAGAGTGGCTATTGATGAGATTAATCAACATCCCGATCATCATTATTATAAAGTATTTAATCTTGCCGATATATAAATTCTTTTTAGTTTTAATTTATATTTTTTAATTTTTTTATCCACTTTATTTTTCGAGTTTTGCTCAAAATTAATTTTTTATGTCTGATGATGTTGAAAGATTGGAGGATTTTCCTACGGAAGATACTCCAGCAGCAGAAAGCGGGGATGTGGTTACAAGAAATTTAAGCCCCGAATATATATATACTACTCCAACTAATGTAGAAAATTTTGGAGATGTACCCTTTTCTCCTATCAATAAACAGCGAAATGATTTATCTCCTCCAGAGGCGTTCAAGCCCCGAAAACCGCAAAAACCAAAAGGATCATCTCCTTTTTGCGAAGATAATCCAAATGATCCAAATTGCATAAGTGATGCAGTTGATTATTGCAGAAGAAATCCATCTGATCCTCGTTGTAATGATGAAACAAATGTATATAAAGATTTAGCGTTATTTTCTGAACAAGTACGTTATATATTTGATCCCTCAAAGAGATCAGATGAAAATGTTACTAAAAAACCTGTTTCTACTTTATATGAAAGTAAACAGGATAATGTTCAAATGAAACCTACTAAGATAATTAGATCTGAATGTAGATGTAAGGATGGGAGAGTAGTTTTAGGATATTTAGATACATCAACAGGACAAAAAGATTGCAGCCCATGTCAAAATAAAGGGTATAGTAATCCAAATCTGTATAAAAATTATAAGACAAAAAAACGAAGAACAGAGTTTACCGATAAAAAAGTACCTCTACGACAGCAAGTAGGCACATCTCATTTTGGCGATGTAAATATGAAAGGTTGCCAAACAGGGAATGCCGAACAATCATTAGAAAGCGTAAATGCAGTTAGTACATTAAATAAAGTTATTAATACCGATACAATAGATAGTAGAGGAGGTGCGACTATAACAGCTACAAAAAATGTGAAAGGGTTGCCAATTACTTTATATGATGATGCTTCAATGAATGTTTATCAAATTTAAAACAATTATTAATAATAAAAAAAAGGAAAAAAAATTATGAAAACAATTTCTAATCAAGATAGTGTAAGTGCATTTTCAATTACACTTGACAATTCAGCAGTAGCAAGTACAACTCAATATAGAATGTTTGATAGCGATTTAGTATTATCAGCTATTAATGGCTCTTTATCTAGTGCTACATCTACTACTATTGAAACTACAAATACGTTAGATGCAATTACTAATACAACAGATGCAACTCCGATTGTTGTTTCTGGATTCAACTACCAAACAACTTATGATGCGGGGCAATTTAGCCAAACTTTTGATATTTCAAGAGGATCTATTGATGGTAGAGTAGTTAAGCATCCAAACATTATTGCTAAAGCTAAAAGAAATACTCAATATGATTCAAAACTATTAACTATTGATGAAAGATTTGTTGTTGATGGACAAACTGGTATTGAGGTTAATGTTCAAGCATCTGAGAAAGTGATTTTAACTTTCTTTGTTGAGGGCTTTTTAGTTTAGTCAATAATTAAATTTTTTTAAAATGGCAAATGGACAAGGGGGGGCTATGAACTCCCAACAAATTATTGATCTGTTAAATTCAGATTATGAATTTGGTATAAATTTTATAATAGATAACAATCCACAAGCAGTAGAAAGTAATATCTCCTCTTTGTCTATTCCATTACCTCAAAATCCCTCTAATCTTCAAATTAGAGAAGTGATTGATACATTATTGCAAGATGGTACTAATGATGAGGCAGTATCGCAAATTACAGAAATTTTAGATGTTCAATATATAGATACAGCTACCAATTATACAGGTGGATTTGCATCTTATTTACATTCCCAGAAACCTCCATCTCCAACTGGAGAGGCAGAAAGTGGGGGTGTGGTAGTTGCCCAAGTAATTAGTAATATATTAGGTGCAGTAGGTAATGTATGGAGTGCTTATAAACAAGAAGATTTATTAGAGCTTCAACAAGAGATGATGCAAGAGCAATATGCATTTGAATTAGAAAAAATAGAAAAAACGAAAATTTTAGGGATTCCACAAGCGGTTTTTATTTCCATTATAGTATTTATAATGTTTGTGGCTCTAATTATATTTTTAAGTAATAGAAGATAATAAAATAAAATTATGGCAAATTTAAATAAAAAGTATTGTAATTGTACGGGTGTGTATGTTGGAGATCCAGATGGTACTGGAACATGTCAGCCATTAACTCCTACCAGCCCAGATCCTTGCCCAGCAACATTTTGGAGTACAGCCGCAGGATGGGATTGGGGTTCAATTTCAGCAAATGCATTAAATTGGAGTTATGCATTAGGATTTTTAACTCCTCCAAATCAAAATTTGGAATTACAATTATATCAACAAGAGTTAGAAAGACAAAAAAGACAAAGCCAAATGATTATGATAGGAATGGGGATTTTGTTAATAGTAATTGTTGCCATAGTAGTAGCAAGAAAAAAATAACTAAACAAAGTAAGTAACGAATGCCAGTAGAATATAATGTAGAAGAAAAATCATCCACAAAAGATCAGCTCGTAGGAGTTTTGGTATTAGTGGGTATTTGTGTTTTATTATTATATGTGGTGTTTAAAGTAAGTAGAAGAAGAAGAAAAAAATAATAACAATAATTAATTTTAAAAACAAAAAAAAATGGGAAGATTATTTAATACAACAACAATAGTAAGCGTAATGGTAGCGATGTTAGTTTATTTCATGGTGGTAGCACCAATGATGGTTAAAAAACCAGCCGCTTCAACTAATGGTAATGGTAATGGAAACGGAGCCGCTTAATGAATAGAAAAACGATCATTACTTTTTCTATAATTTTATTAATCTTTTTATATTGGAGAAAAAAGAGAAGTAAGATAGGATTGTCTTGTGCGGAATTATGGGAAAATATGGCTAATGATAGAGCAGAGGAATTATTTGTTAATACCTTGAGTATGGTAAATAATGATACTGATATTAAAAATTCTATACTAGCCAAAAATCCAGATGAAACACAATTAGATTATAATAAATGTTTATATGCAGCGAAATATCTTTATGAAAGAGAAATTCCAGCCATAACATTATTAGAAAAGGGGAAGATTGAAAAATGTATTTGTGAAAAACATAATGTATAATGGCAAAAACGAAACTTGCTTTGTTTGAGGGATCATGGCAGAAAGTACTGATAAAGGTAATTTTACTTTTATTAGTGCTTTTTGTTGTGTATCGTATTCTTAAAGGAGTTGCAGATTGGGATCTGTTTAAAAAGAAGCCAAAATCTCAAGAAGAAATTGAGGAATATATCACAAATGTATTACCAAATACAAATCCGAATGATAATTCAACTCCAGTAGATCCAGATACTATTTCAGATGCGGATGCCGAATTAATTGCTAATTCTATGGAAACTAGCATGATTGGTACTGGAACTAATGAGGGTGCTATGTTTACAGCATTAACGGGTGTAAATGGAGAAAATTGTCTTAATGGTGCATCTTTAAATAAGATATATGCAAAATTTGGAGTAAGAGATTATAATGGAGAGATGTTAGATTTATATGGATGGTATGGGCAAGAATTAGGTAGTGCCTTATTTGTTACTAATGTTTGGAGTAGTGATTGTGTAGATGGATGTACAAGTTGGTGGGATCATTGTAGAGATTTAGATTTTATGAGAGCAATATGGAATAAATCTTCAATACCAGTAAATTTTTAAAAATATGGATAGAATAACATTAGGGAGAAAAAACGTAGGAAAAGAACTCGGAGGAGGGAGTGCGGTATGGTGTGATTGCCCTTCAGATGCGAATTATCCTTTTCGTACTGGTTTCTGGTGTAAAGGAAAGCCCTTAGTTAATGGGCAAAATTGTTGTGAAAGAAATGTAATGAAGATGTGTTATACAGGAAAAAAATCACAAGGAAATAAATTTAGAATTAGTCAAACATTACAATCTCGAACAAGAATACCAAAAAGATACAAAAATATAAGTAGAATTAATAGAAATATGTATAATTTATAGAGTATGGCAGATTATTTTATATACGATTGGAACGATGGCAGTAAAACCGAAATTTTATTACCAACCGAAAAAGGTACGGGGTGCCATACTGGGAGTGTATCGGCTGCGATGAATGAGTTTAGCGGCTATATGTTGGGAGAGGCGGGAAATAGTCAAGATTTACAAGATGTAGAAAGCTATATACTTGCAGCTCTCCCTGTAATGCAACGATACTACAATATCGCATCTGATATTAAACATTATTGGGATGTAATAGAGATAGATTGTGCCAAGTGGCAAAATTGGTGTTGTCCAGCAAATTGGTATTGTTATAAACATAGCCGATTTTGTTATAAATCAGAAAATACATTAGAGGAGTATTACTATCATTGGAAAACAGTACCAGGAGATATTTTGGATGATATAGCTTCTATCGAAAACTATCTACTCCAAGTAACAGCTCAAATTTATACTGATCAGCAACAAGCATTACAAGAGGCCATAATAAATCAAATGATTGCCGAAACTAATAGCATAATGTCTATTGTAGCGTATGAAAATGAGCAAAGAGAATTAGCAATAACGAGGAAAAAAACAGCCGATATTTTTGCTCCAATGATTATTTTATTAACCATAGTGGGTGTAGCCCTCTTTTTATATAAAAGTTAATTATGAAGAAAATACTTAAAAGCCCATTTTTTTGGGGAGCATCGATTTTTTTAATGATAATGTTTATTACATTAACAAAAACAAATTTGCCTCAACAAGAATATGCATAAAATGAAGAAAATGAAAGGGAAAAATATAGTAGCGACACTTATATTAATAGCAGTAGTAGTATTGGTATATCGTAGATATGGAGGGAAGAAACAAGCTCCAGATATGAGCCATCAATATAGTTCGCCATCCTTAGAGCCAGAAAGCTAATGAATAGAAATACGTTTTTGATATTGGTAGTTGGAGTATTAATCATATTAATTTTATGGTGGTACTCGGATGATTTAGGATTATCTAAGCAAGAAGATGATTCTTATAGTCAAGGATATAGTTATGGAAGTTTAAATCCGAATTTAACAGGACAAACTATTGCAGAGGGATGTACTAATGAACAAGCATTTAATTATAGCCCACTTGCAATACAAGATAATGGATCTTGCATTTTTAAATTTGGATGTTGCGATCCACAAGCTAGTAATTATGATCCACAAGCGGATAGCTGCGATATTCCAGATAATATGATGCTATGCGATTTTGGATATGGTGTTGGATATGCTCCAAATTACTGGAACTGGACAGGAGGGGATATTGATCCTAACCAACCAGAAGTACAAGCGTGTCAAACAGGATTTGAAACCGCAAAGGGTAGGCCAATGGGAGTTTTTGAATATATTTCCTTTGTGATAGCCGCTATGTGGGGAGATTTATCTCCAGGAACAGAGGCGGGGAATTGGATGGACACTTATTGCCCATGGCATCCTGGACAAGTAAATGGATATTCAGCTCCAACAGTACCGCCAGAATATTTAAATCAACAAGGATAATTAACGAATTAATAATATGAAGAACAATAAAAATACACAAAGGATAATTATAATTTTAGTAGCAGTTTTGCTTATTTACATGATGTGGAAAAGAAATCAAGCAGCAAGATCAGGAGTTCCAGCCGAAGAAGATCCAGGGGTGGGAGATATTCCAGGATGTACTAATCCTATGGCTACTAATTATAATGCAGCAGCAACAGTAGAAAATGGATCGTGCCATTATATGACACAAAGTTGTTGCGATAATACAGCTAGTAATTATGATGGTGGATGTTCGGGAGATCCAAATTGTCAATGTAGCCAACAAGTATGTAATATGCTAACAGGTAGAACAGCGTGTTGTGATACCTTAGCAACAGAATACGATCCTACATGCCAAGGAGATCCAGATTGTAGTTGTGATGCGAGTTTATGTTTAACAACGATTCAAATTGGAAATAGAACATCTTGCTGTACTGTGGGGAGTGTAAATTATGATAGTACATGTAATAGTGATCCATATTGTACCTGTGATAATAGTACATGTCAGCAGCAGCAATCAGCTCATACATGTTATACTAATTGTATTGGATCTGGTTTTCAAAGTGTATTAACAACATTAGCGTGTGGAAGTGGGGCGGTAAGCAATTATCCTCAAACTTTGCCTCCAGTATGTGGCGGCTCCCAAGCGTAAAAATTAAAAATTAAAAAAAAGAAAAATTATGTGGAATAATTGGTGTACTAAATATAAAAGCTACTCGGCAAATAATGATTATGTTGGAATGATGGCTATTTTAAATCAAATAATTGCTCAAGGATATGCAGCGAATACTTATAGTGCTTTTACTACTTTACAAGCTCGATGTTTAGAGGCGGGTTTCAGAGGAGCAAATACATGGACTTATCCAGGAACAGGAGAACAACGATATTTATGTGAAAATGGACAATGTTATCAAAATGCAAATGGAAATTTTTTATCCCTGGCTGCCTGTCAAGATGCATGTACTCCAACTGGAGGCCATAGAGGACAAAAAGATTGTTATAATTGTGAAGAAGAAATAATGATGAGAATACCAGCAACACAATCTTGCCCAAAATCTTGGTTATCATCTCCTGTTAATCCATCGACTTTATTAAGTAAAAATCCATGTTCTCCAAAGGCCAGAGTAACACAAAGCGGAGGATTTTCTAAAGGAGGTAGAGTAAGAGGAGGATTAAAACAACCAGAATTTTTCAGTAGGCCTACAAATAAATTTGATGCCTATAATAATGGGAGTGGAATAGTAAGTGATCGGCCAAAAGGAAGTGGGGAGCCAATTTCTCCAACGGATCCAAATTCTCCAGTAAGGAGCAATTATAATGGCTGGTATAATGGAGATTTTTATTCTATGGGTACTAGAGTTTCTAGAATGCATCCACTTGATATATCTGGAGTAAAGAGAGTAATAGGATCAACATACTGGGATGCGTGGGCAAATAATGGTAAAGGAATGTGGAAAGAAGATGATGGTAGGCCAAGAGGAATAGATCCCGATACTGGAAAAAAATTATGTGGCGGAAAATGTAAAAGAACAAAATCATTGTGGGAGTGGATAAGTGGATCTGGATCAAGTCAAAAATGTGATTGTGATAGATCTGGAAATGGATGTGCGTGTGCTGGATGTATGGGAAGTACAGAATGTTAAAAAATAAAAAAGTATGAAGAAAAAACAACTGATAGTTGGATTAATTATTTTAATAGTTTTATATGTAATATATAAAATTATATCTCGTACTACTTATACTCCTAGTAATAATCCTTTTTTATCCGAGCCAAGGCCAGCGATGGATCCATCTAGTGTAGAAAGTGCTTTAAAAGGGAGTTGTGTAGAGCCAGGATTTGCCGATGTGGATATAAATGGCAGAGAGTGTGCTGGAAAACAAATAAACGAAAATCAAATTTTAAGATTAGGAGATCAAGGATGTGATGTTTTATTATTACAACAAAGATTAAATAATATAGAAAGTCAAGGAGAGATATTAAGGCCAACAGGGAGATTTTGCTGTAAAACAAAAGCTCGATTAATGCAAGTAATGGGAGTGCCAGAAATAACATTAAATCAATTCCAGCCCGAAAATCAAGGAGGATTCAATGAGATGGAGGGCGGAACTCACTTAACGAATTATTCGTATATGGATGCAAATAACTTAAAAAAATAAATTATGCCACAAGGAGATCAAAATCAAACAACCCCCGCTACAACTACCGAAATTAAATGGTTCGGAGAAGAAGTTTTATTTCATATAGGAGCTAGGCCAGTAAAAATTTGGGAGTTAATAGTAGGATTAATAGTTTTATCAATGCTTATGCCCTTATTAACTAATTTAACTAGGGGAGGAGGCCGAAGAAATGGAAATGGGAGTAGAAGATAATTAAAATGAGTAAAAAACAAAAACAAAGCAAAAAAATGAAAAACAATGGACAAATGGATGATATAGAAATCATCCCAGATTTAGAAAATGAAATGATTGAAGAACAACCAAGCCAAAGCCAAATGCCGCCCCCTCCTAGAAAAAAAGGTGGATGTGGATGTAATAAAGGACAAGCACCTCCTCCTGTAAATAAAGAGATGATGCCAAATTGTGTTAAGGTAGCTCTAGTTTTAGGAGGATTGGCCTTATTATATTTTTTATTTAAAAATAAGAAAGGTAAGGTAAAAGTACCAAAGGTAGAAGTTGGAGAATAGTATTAATATAAAATTAAAATAATGGAATTTTTAGATAGTTTAAGTTTAGGAACAATAGTATGGAGTTTAATTGCAATTTTTGAGGTAGTAGTACGATTAACACCAACGCAAACAGATAATTCTATTCTTAACAAAGTAATTTGGATAGTAGAAAAACTAATACCAAATAAAGATAAAGATAAAAAAGGAGTGTTTAATTTATTTAAAAAGAAAGAAAATGGCTAATGGAGTTACAACAGGAGATCCTTTCCCGCCAGTAGGGGATCAAACTTTTTATGATATAATAACTGGTAGAGGATCAATAAGAGTTTCAGTTGAATTGTCTATGCAAACGATTTTTATGGTTTTTGTAGCATTTGTTTTAGCTGGAGTAGTTAGTCGATTATTAATTAAGTAATGATATTAAAATTGGAAGATATTATAGATTTTAGTTTTTTGTCTTTGGCATTTATATTGTCAATGTTTATAACGGAAATTAATACTTTTTTGAGTTATATTACTTTTGAAGTAATTAGTAATGGATTAAGTATTGCTATCCAAATTTTGGTTTTAATAGGATTAATTCATAAAGTAAAAAAATTTAGAAAAAAAGATGTTTAATACAATAGAAGATTTAACATTATATTTAAAAAAGCATCCTACAAAAAGGTATGCATTTAGAGATACATCTACTGTTGATCGCATCGTAATACATCAAACAGATAGTGAAGATATGGGGGATTTTAGCCCTTATTATACAGCTAATTATCATGTAGATAATAACGATTGGGCTGGTATTGGCTATCATTATTATATTATAGATGATGGAACGATATACCAAACAAATCCAGATAATGTAATTTCTTATCATGCCTCTGGATATAATTCCAGAAGTATATCGGTAGTTATAACAGGATTACATCGATGTAGTGCAACTGATGAGAATTATGAAATTTTAAATGATAAAAAATACAATGCATTAATATATACATTAGCAAAATTAAGTAATAGATATATGTTGCCCAGCTCGGCTATTATAGGGCATACTGAAACGGGTAGCCCTAAATCATGTCCGAATTTAAATATGGATCAGTTGAGGGCTGATGTAAAAAAAAAAGGGTACAAATGGTGGGAGGAAAACTCCTTATCGCTTTGTGCTTAATTGTTTTTGGTATATACTTAATGAGAAAGCAAAAGAAATAAAAGATTATTATAATTATAAAAAAACATTAGAAGATGGCAAAAACTAAAAAAATGAATACAACCACAATGATACTAATCGTAGTAATGTTAATAGCATTTGCGTGGGTACTATTTAGATCTAGAACTAAAATGAAAGTAGGAACAAGTACAATAGGAGGAGAGGAAGCAACTACTGGTGGGAGCTTAACTGGACTACCTGCGGGATGTTTCCCATTTGAAGAAGTACATGAAACAGGAAATCATCCAGGCCAGATGTGGCTATCTATAATTCCTTTTTTAGCAGATGGAGAAACTAGAGTGCGGCCAAAAGCTGATGAATTTGATATAGGAGGCCAGGTAGAAGTAAATGGAACGGGATCCGCATTAGATGGAGTTTATACGATTCATAATATCTGGTACGATAGTGTAGGAGATATTGGAAGTTTTAGAGTTGATGTTCCAGGAGGATATAATTTCAGTTATAATGCTCTCCAAGGAGGAAATCCAAGAGATATGACTTATTTTGGAATAGGTAGAATTTGTAAAGTTAGTTAATTAATTAAAAATAAAAAAAATGGCAGTAAATTATTATGTATGTCAAGGAGCATGTGGAAAATCTGGAAACTCTTATAGGAATGATCCAACATGTGGAGGAGGATGTGGCGGCTCCTGTACTTGTGATAAAGGAAATACAAGAACACAAACGAGTGGTAACGGATTATTAAATACTAATTTAAGAGATCAATATAGTGTATTAGGAGGAGTGGTAGCTCCAAAAGGGAGTGCTTTTACTATTAGAGGAATGCAAAATCCATTAGCTCAAGCCCCAACTAAAAAGATCGATAGATCGCTACCATCTTTAAGAGATAATAGTGCGGTATCAAGATTTAATGATTTTAATCCGTATAATACATCTCCAAGAAAATCTCCAGAGCTTATCCGTAATCAAATGGGATTTGCTAGGAAAAATAGTAGTGTTATATTTAAAACGAATGTAAATACATTCCAACCAACGGGATCCCCAGTATTAACAAGAAAATATAGCTCATGAAGTTAGTAGATTGGCTCAAAAGTAAAAGAGGAGAAGATTTTAGATTAGTTTTAGATACCTCCGTAGGAATTATGTTATTCTTATGGTTAATTAAAGGAAGAAAATAATATGAAAAAAATAAAACCAATACATTGGGTAATAATTGCAATAGCAATTTATTTCCTATTTATTAAAGAACAAATTGATTTTTCATGGGAGGATGATTATGAAAATGGTAATGGATCTTCAAATGGAAATGGCCAGGCAAATGCTCGAATGATGATGGCTGATCCTCGAGTGGATGGAGGTTATCCAGGAGAAACTCCGAATACAGGAAAAAAATTATGTTCTGGTAGAAAATGCAAAGCTGTACGGAGGAGAGGATTTTTA
>Ga0080013_1003908_pt1 | contig 15109 bp, 17 predicted proteins | sample ETNvirenome_6_85_FD_69236 | JGI IMG/M metagenome (GOLD analysis project Ga0080013, IMG submission 69236) | Marine viral communities from the Pacific Ocean - ETNP_6_85 (SPADES assembly) (version 2) | ecosystem: Environmental > Aquatic > Marine > Oceanic | place: Pacific Ocean | collected 2013-06-19
ATCAGAAGAGGGACATGAAAATTATGTTTTTTGTAAGCCAGAGTTTTTACAACTTCTGCACGACTCTAAGTTATTAAAAGACGGGCCTTTTACCCTAGTTACTCACAACTCAGATATTAATTTTACTGAGGAGTATGTGGAGGCTGTATTAGAATTCTTTCCTGAGATTGATCATTGGTATACTCAAAACTTACTGTGCGAGCATCCTAAAGTTTCTCCTATACCTATTGGTATAGCAAATCCTAAGTGGTCTCATGGAAATCAAGATCGCTTCAAAAAAATCATGGAGGAGCATAATGAAAAGGATAATTTATATTATGCTAACTTCAATGTTTCTACAAACCCTCCAGAGAGGGTTAATTGTTATAAACAGCTACGCATCGAGCCGTCAATTGATTACCCAAATGCAGCCTCCATAGAAGATCACGATAAGTTTGTAAATGAAACTCAAGACGACTACTTAAGAAACATATCAAAGTCTTTTTTCGCCGTTTCACCTGATGGTAACGGCAAAGACTGTCATAAAACATGGGAGGCTTTATACATGAAAAGTATACCGATTGTTAAGAGGTGGCATGGAGTTGAACGATTTAAAAAATTAGGCACACCCATGCTAATTATAGATGACTGGCCTGAATTCAAAGATCTTCCCTTGTCCGAAGAACTATATGATGATCTTTGGGAGAATTTTAATGTTGATGATCTGGCATCTATGTTTTTAAAATGAAAAGCACCATTAAAATAAATTTCGTAGATTTTTGGTTTGATTTTGATAAAAAAAACAATTATTTTTATCATTTGTTGTCCAGTCAAAACGAAGTGGTTATAGATGAGGAAGATCCCGACCTTTTATTTTTTTCTGTAGACTATTCCGATGTCAGAGAAAGGGAAAAATATAAAGACCACCGTTGCAAAAAGATTTTCTTTACGGGGGAAAGCGTTTCTCCCAATTTTGATTCTGATGAGTCTATAAGAATGAGCAATCATCAAGCTCACTATAATATAGGGAGGTGTGACTTTGCCTTTACCTTCGACTTCTCGGATGACCCTCGCCATTACAGGCTACCTCTTTGGGTTCTCCATATTGACTGGTTTGATAAAGGTGGTTACGGTAACCCAGAATTTATTCTCCCCCCCTCAAAGATAGAAAACAATGAATTCATCTCTCATCCCAAAGATAAGTTTTGTGCATTTGTATTTAGCAACCCGACACAAAAAAGAATAGAAACCTACAATCTATTTTCCTCATACAAACAAGTGGACGGATATGGCAAGCCTTTTAATAATTGGTCTTACGGTGAATCTATTAAATATAACAACTTAAAAAATTATCGTTTTTCCATTTGTTTCGAAAACAGAAAGCGCTCTGGCTATTATACGGAAAAACCCTTTCACGCGAAAACCTCTGGGACCATACCAATTTATTATTCTGATGAGCAAGTTTCCCACGATTTCAATGAGAAGGCTTTTTTAAATTTAAATGATTTCGACTCACTTGAACAGTTACTAGAGAGGGTAAAGGAGGTGGATCAAGACGAAGAGTTATATCAAAATTATTTTGACGAGCCCCTGTTTGAAGGCGGCAAAATAAAAGAAGAATTTGAACCCTCCTCTGTTTTAAACTTTTTTAACCACACTATTTTAAAATGATAAACGTTGACAGGGTATATGTTCTTCACTATACAAAGCTTGAAGAGAGAAGAAAAAATATAGAAAAATCTCTTAACTATTTTGGGATAGATTATGAATTAGTAACTGATTTCGATCAAGAAGCCCTTTCTGAAGAAGTTATAAGCGAGTGGTATTCCCCTAATGAGGGGGAATATAACTCAAAAATTGATCCGCTCTGGGGCGCAGCACAAAACCCCTTTAGAAAACTCAACTTAGCAGAAATTTCTTGCACCATTAAACATTATCTATGCATTGAAAAAATAGCAGAAGAGTGTCCCAACTATGGTTTGATTTTAGAAGACGACGTTTTCTTTGTAGAAAATTTTCCCGACATCTTTAACCATTTCTTATCTAAAACCCCCGCAGACTGGGGTGCGATCTTTATGGGGTGTTGTGCCAATTTGCACGTTCCCCCCCACTTACTACAAAAAGGAAGGTGTGCATACCCAGTAAACCACCCCGCCTCAAGAGGAGGAGATTCCTATATCTTAAGAAAGGATGTGGCTAAAAAAATCACCTCGACAATGAAACCGTTTAATACTATAAGTGACTGGGAGCTGGCGTGTCAACTGCACCAGCATAATGTTAAAACCTATTGGTGGGAACCCCCCCTAGTAACTCAGGGATCGGAAAATGGAACTTACAAAACAACTCTCAATGATGATAAACACCGAGAATTTTACGGAGGGGCTTGTTAAACAAATTAAATCATAACAAACTTAGCATTTATGGATATCCAAGAAGTAGCAAAAAAAAACAGGGAAGCACTAAGCTCAGTAGATTGTTTTATTACCGATCAGGACTACAAAAATAGTCCAGACAATTACGGCTTGCCTTCTCAAGTCAGGCATTTAATTGATTTGCCCATCAACGAAGATTTGACCTATGTAGATATTTTGATGTTTTTGAAGCAACATCTAAAAACCCAAAAACCTAAGTATGTAGAAATAGGAGTTTCTGTCCTTAAGACGTTTTATCAAGTTGCTAATTTTCTTGAGGATTGTGAATTATATGCATTTGACATTAACGAAATTAATCCGACTATCGCAGATAGATTCGCCCATACAGAACAACGTTCTCAAGTTAATAAATACAACTATAACAACAACAAAATAACCCACTTTAGAGGAGATGTTTTCGAAAAAGAAGACTTTTTTTTATTTAAAAAAGAAGTGGGGGCATCTGCAAACATAGTTTTTTCTGACGCTCATCACACAGGAGAGGGGCTAAAAGCAGAATATGACTCTTACATTGAGGAAGGACTGTCTGATGATTTTATTTTGTATTACGATGACTTACACAATCCTCCAATGCAGCAAGGTTTTCTAGAAATTTGTCAAAAACATAAACAAAAAAACCCATCAATCACAAGTGCGCTCCTTCAGGCTAACGGGTGGTTGGGTCAACATGAAAGCGCTCACCTTAATGGCATCATTACCTCCGTTGATATGCGTAGAGTTTTTCCGCTTATCAACTATATACCATAACAAAAGTCATGAAATATTTAATTAACTATGCAGATGGAGGCTTCTATAGGTCTCAGGCACTAAATTCTATTTCAGGAATATCGGCTGGGTTTGACGCTATTATTCAATACAAAAAAAAGGATATAGATAAAAAATTTCTACAAGAAAACTCGAAAATCTTAAGTCAAAAACGAGGAGCTGGCTATTGGCTGTGGAAACCATATTTTATCTGGCGCACTTTACAAAACACCAATAAGGGAGATATAGTGTTTTACTCAGACAGCGGGGCGCAGTTTTTGAAACATATGGACCCTATTTTTGAAAAGATAAAAAGAGCCGATAGAGGGATTATTGTCTTTGAACTGGCGGGGAATCATAAGGAAAACGAATATTGCAGAAAAGCTGTTGCCGAAGAGATTGTTGGATGTGATAAGGAAATCATTGAAAGTGATCAACGTATGGCTAGTTTTTTAGGGGTATATAACTGTGCAGCCTCTCTAGACATAATTAAAAAATGGCTGGATCTTTGTACAAAAGAACACCTTATTTTAGATATGCCCCCTCAAGATGATGAGTTTTCTGTCTTTAAAGATCATCGTCACGACCAGTCCCTCTTAAGCCTTTTAAGCAAAAAACTAAACCTAGAGACAGCCACCGATCCATCTCAATGGGGTCTTATTCACAAACAAACAACAGAAGAGGATTACTTTATTAATCATCATAGAGACAAGCAATGAAAAAAAAATTATATATCCATCATCACTTGGGCTTAGGAGATCATTTTGATTGTAATGGAATGGTCAGGTATTTTTTAAAAGAAAGCCCGTTCGATAAAGTCGCTGTTTTTTGCAAAGACTCAAATTTTTCTGTGGTAGAACAAATGTATAGTGATAATGAAAACATACAAATAATTCAGCTAAAAAGCGATCCAAATTTGTATGGGAAATTTGATGCCAACGAATATTCCCAAGTCGCAGAAATTGTTGGGGAAAAGGCTGCTGTGGTTTCCACCTTTCCTCAAATTATTGACTCTTACAATAAAAACGAGCAAACGTTGCTGGTGCTCGGCCACAATTTTCATGTTGGGGCCGAAGGTAAAAATTGCTGGGAAATCTTTTATGATCAAGTAAACATTCCTTACAAAATAAGAAAAGATTCTTTTTATGTAGGAAGAGACACAAAAGAAGAAAGTAGATATTTTCATAAGAAAAACCCTAACGGAGAGCCTTTTATTTTTATTCACGAAGATAAAGAAAGAGGTTTCGAAATAGACAGAAAACATTTGACAAACAAAAACTGTTTAGTGATTGAAAACGATACCTCGGAAAATATTTTTAATTTTATTAAAATCTTAGAAGAGGCCGAAGAAATACATTGCATGGAAAGCTCTTTTAAAACCTTGGTCGATTTATATTGCGAGCAAGAAAATTTATTTTTCCACGACTTTAGAGGACACCCTCTAGGCTCTAAAAGTAACAAAAACTGGAAGACTATTAAATATGAGTAATTTACATTTCATTAATTACAACTGGATGCCCACTGTGGCAGATCATGTGTTAGATTTTGACGATTCTTTTTATATTAACTTAGGCATAAGTAGACTCCATAAAAAAGACGACCTAGATCCTTCTAAAGTAAAAGAGGGGGACATTGTGTTTGTTAAAACAGACTACATTTACCATGGTGAGTTTATTAAAATTCTAAAATTAATTAAAAACAAATTTACTTTAATAAGTGCGGGTTCTTCTTATAATGTAAGTTTGGGACATCCTTCTTATCTTGATATTTTAAATTCGGATAAGGTTAAATATTGGTTTTGCACAAACCCTCCGAACATAGATCGCCCAAAACTTATAGCGATGCCCATAGGTTTTGAAGAAAAAGAAAGAGAGGGTGGTGATCAAGAAGTCATAAAAAAACATTGGGATAATAAATTAAGATGGGAGGACAAAATTAACAAACTTTATTTATCTTACCACACTTTGGGCAATAATCCCAATAGAGACAAAAATATAAACCACTTAAGCTCTTTAGATTTCGTCCATGTTGAGCGAAACAAACTTCCTTTTGACAAATATCTTGATGAGGTGGGGAAATACAAATATACTATTTGCCTAGAGGGATCGGGGTTTGACACTCATAGAAATTATGAGTCTTTACTTGTCGGCTCTATCCCCTTAATGATCAACAGTAGCGTGAAAAAAGTATACAAAGATTGGAATTTGCCTAGTATCTTTGTAGATGAGTGGACAGATATATGTTCTAATTTGGACCTTGATAAATATGACCAGTTGAATAAACTATCTAGAAATGTCGCAGACTTCTTAAAAATCGAATCTCATAAAGAAAAAATATTAGAATACGCCTCTAACTAAAATTAGCCATGAAAGTCCCAGAGTTTTGGCCAGAAAACGGTCACTTTAATTTAAATCAATACTACTATGTAAAGTCGCTAGTGGAGGGCCGAAAAATACAATATGCTCTGGAAACAGGATTTCATACAGGCAGATCAGCTTTGTCGATTTTGAGCAATTGCCCAGATCTAAAAACAATGATTAGTATCGATATAATTTTTGTCGAGGAAAGAAGAAAATTGCTGGAGGAAAAATTCGCTAATTTTAGAGGTATTGAGTCTGATTCAAAATTAGTTTTAACCGAGGACTTTTTCCAAACTAATTATCCAGAAGGAATAGACTATTGTTTAGTAGATGGAGATCATTCGTATGGTGGCTGCTTAAATGATTTAAGATCAATTTTGCCTCACATGAAGGTCGGGGGTCTTTTGGCCATAGATGATTATGAATCAGGGCCACCAGACGGCTGTCCCATTCCAGAAGTCACAAGTGCATGTGATAATTTTTATAGAGAGAACGCCGACAAACTATCAAGAGAAAAATGGCATAAATCGGGCAAAGGATTTTGCGTATTCACAGTTAAGGAATGAAAAAACAAAAAGTTTTAATTATAGGGAATAAGCAATATCATAATTTTCAATTAAATGATATCCTAGATAAATTTGACATAATTTATAGATGCAATCTCGCTTTTGTGGGCAAAAATAATGGCACAAAATTTGGCAAGCTAGCGATGTGTGGTCACATCTATCACCATTTCGTCAAGCATTCTACGGACAAAGAAGAAATAATGAAAATATATAGCGAGGAGTATGATGCTACATATTTAAGTGATTGGTATGATTTTTTTCAAACAAATAAAGAAAACTTTGATGAGATATTTTATCAAGATGAAAACAATTGGGGGGAGTGGAACAGAATGCTTGAAAAATATGGTAGCCCTCATAAATTTTCAAAAATGGCCTCCACTGGGTGTTCTACTATTTTTAAAAATCTATCAAATGATAATAATGAAGTATATATTTCAGGTTTTACTTTGTGCGATGATGAAATTAGAGAATCAATAGGGGATGGAGATGGAACTGCCCTAGCAAGAAATCAAGAAGGGGGTTGCCACTCAGCTTCTGATGAAAAGAGCATCTTAGCTTGGTTACATAACAATAAAAAGATTGATGCATCACTATGTATGTTGGATGACGCCAACGAGATCAGCGGTAATATAGAACCTTCAGAGTTTATACTCGACCTAATAAAAAATAAGCAATAAACTGATATGGCGACGCAGGGCAAGGTCTGGGGCAAGACGCAAGACATATTTAAAAATAATAATTTCGAACTTCACAGAATAGAAATTAAGAAAGGCGGTTATTGCTCTAAGCATAAGCATGAACACAAATTCAATGCTTTCTATATTGAGAAAGGCAAGTTAAAAATAACTATATACGAAACAGATTATGACTTAGTAGATGAAACTGTCGTATCTACAGGAGAGCTTACAATGGCTAAACCTGGGGCATATCATAAATTTGAGGCGCTAGAAGATACAATTTGTTATGAAATTTACTGGACAGAGCTAAACCATAACGATATAAAAAGAGAAGATGCTGGAGGGTATAAACGGTAATATGAAACTAAAAAATAGAGAAACCAGCTATAAGCTACAGAACAGGGAAGTAAGGTTTGAGGTTACAAACCACTGTAACGCGCACTGCGTTTTTTGCCCACGGGAACTACATACCAGATCACAAGGTGTTATGAATTTAGATTCATATAAAAAGTGGGTTGATGAAATTTATGAAGGAGATTATGGGGTTGATTTCATTTCTTTAGAAAATTATGGGGAGCCATTTGTTGATCCTCATTTATTTGATAGGGCTAGATACGCGAAGGAAAGAGGTTTCTTCACAGCGACAATCTCCACAGGCTCACTTTTACATAAGAAAAAAAACAAAAGATGCAGTCTAGAACAAACCCTTGAGTGCATAGACAAGCTTAGGTTCAGTTACTATGGGCTAACAAAAGAGGTTTACGAAAAGCTCCAGAGAAAACTTACCTTTGAGGTCACGACCAAAAATATTCACGACCTTATAGAGATGAAAGCAAAGAGAGGGGGTATAACTAGGATTGAAATGTATTTCCTTCTTATGCCAGAGAATGAGCACCAGATGGAGGATTGGATAAAAAAATACGAACCTTTGGTTGACGGGATATCTGTTTGGAAACCTCACAATTGGAGTGATGGCAAAAAATACAGAGAAATAGATGACAAGAAGAAGGTTTCTTGTGGTAGACCCTTCAATGGCCCTATCCAGATTCAATGGAACGGAAAACTTACCCCCTGTTGTTATGATTATAACAATGCTATCGTTTTGGGAGACGTATCAGATGATACAATACAGAACCAAGTAGAGGGAGAGAAGTATGAAGCCTTCCGCGATTCTCACGCTAAAGGAGAGTTTCACAAATATCCATTCTGTGACGGCTGCGACCAACTGAAGAAGAGGGAGGATGTTTTAGTTTACACTAATATTAAAGAGGTGGAAATAGGGTCTGTGAATACAAGTTACGATGATTTAATAGACCCAGAAGAAAAACGAACCGAATGGGGTAATAAGATAGAGAAAGAGATAGCCGACAGAAACAGTTAATACTATAATGGCAAAGAATATTTTTAGAAACCATGATAGTTAAAAAAGCATATAAATGTTATGCCGAAAATGGGAAAGGCGTCAAATTAATTGACACTACAATGGGCTCAGGCGCTCAAATAATAGGCCACAATAATCCCTTAATTAAAAAAATAGGCGAACAGATAAAAAGAGGGACGATCTATTCAATACCTAACCACCATACAAATAAAGTAAATTATTATTTAAAAGAATACATAAACCCCGATTTTGATGAGCAATATATATTCTGTAATTCGGGCACGGAAGCCAACATGAGGGCCATAAGATTGGCCCGTGCATACACAGGTAAAAATTTAGTTGGTAGATTTCATGGAGGCTGGCATGGTGGGCTAGATGGTTTTCTAGAAGAACACCCTGACAGTAACGGCGTCCCTTCAGAGACTAACAGCTTGTTTAGAGTCTTACCCTACAATGATGATGGGTGTTTCGAGAAGATTACTTCTGGCATGGCCGCTGTAATAATAGAACCTGTGCAGGGATCTAATCCCAGATCTGACATCAAACCGTTTCTGCAAAAATTAAGAGACCATTGCACCAAAACAGGGGTAATATTAATATTTGATGAAATCATGACGGGTTTTAGACTATCAGCGAAGGGGGGCGCTGGTGTTTTTGATGTCAGACCTGATATAGTAACTTATGGTAAAGTTTTGGGAGGGGGATTCCCGATAGGAGGGGTTGGTGCAAAATCAGAAATTATTAAAACAAAAAATGTTTTTTATGGGGGGACGTTTTCTGCAAATCCGTTAAGCATGTATGCCGCTAAACTAATTCTCGAAACTATTTTAGATAAAAAGCATATAAGGTATGATACAATAAATTGTTCTGGTAAATTATTTAGAGATGAATTAAATGAGTTTTTTGTTAAGCGAGACATAGAAATGAGAGCGATAGGTTGTGGCTCACTTAATAGAATCATTTTTACAGATAAATTTATTAGGAATAGAAAAGATAGAGATGAACTTGAAGATGAAAATGCACAGAAAAGCTTTTCTCGCCAATTAAAAAGTAAAGGCATATTTGTTAATGAGAACGGCCTATACCATTTTTCGATGAGCCATACTCCTCAGGTTGTCAAAAAAATTATTAGCACAATTAAAAATGTTAGATTTAAGCATAGAAAATAATCCGTCTTTTTATCGTGACTACAGGGAGGGTTTGCAATACTTGCGCGACATAGACGGAAGCGAGCATGAATATCCTGAAACCCAAACGATATTCCATGTCTATTCTGAATTTAAAACGCCTAAAGAACTTATGGCTCTCAAGTCTTATTTGGCTACGCAAAATTTAGAAAAAACAAAATTAATTGTATGGTCTGATTATGACATATCAAATCAGGAAAACATACAACCTTATAAAGATTTAGTTGATTTGAGAGTTTATAGAGCAGAAGACCTAGCTAAAGACACACCACTTGAAAACTCTAAGATTCATTTCTCCTTAAGTGGTGATCAAAATCACTGGATGCATAGTGGCATAATGAGATTTTTAGCTCTTTACAATTTTGGTGGAATTTATTATGATATGGACATAATCTTATTAAGGGATTTTAAGCCTATGTTAAATCAAGATTTTGCTTATCAGTGGGGTGGCGCTACTGATTTTTCAAAAGAAAAAAGAGATCTACCTGATTGTCATGGCCCTTGTGCGGCCTTAGTAGGCGCTCGGCATAAAAGTGAATTCATCGAAGAATGTATGCAGAGGCTATTACTTACACCTCCATCTGGAGGCACTTGCTATGACGAAGATATGCTTTCTTATGTATATAGAAAGACTAAATTTACGGTATTCCCCTCTTCATTTTTCGACACCCAATGGCTCATGAGCAAAGTCAACGTCGAGGATGCCGTCAGGGCAAACAAGGAAATGTTTGATATTCCAGTAGAGGATGAATCTTGGTTATTTTTAGAAGCCTTTGCTTGGCATTGGCACAATTCCTCTAATAAAAACAAAACACCTGTAAAAGATTCAAAATTTTATGCTTTAGAGCGGTTAACTGATCAAAGATTAAAAGAAAAAGGAATATAACACCATCATGAAACCATTATCCCAAATTTTCCAAAGATATAGAACAGATAAATTTCAACACGGCTACACTCCTATATACGCAGAACATTTCGAAAAATACAGGACTCAGGAAATAAATTTTCTTGAAATAGGCGTTTATTATGGCTCTTCTATCTTTTCTTGGCTTGAATATTTTCCAAAAGCCCAGATATTTGCGCTGGACATTTATGACAAAAGCCATTTACTTAACCATCCTAGAGTTCACTTTTTTCAAATGGATGCCTCAGACACAAATTCTATTAACGAATTAATGGGGGAGGTAGAAAGAAAAACAAAAAAAAGAAAAATAGATCTACTGGTGGATGACGGTTCTCATTTTCAGTATGATCAAATGACAAGCTTAGGAAAAATTTTTCCGCATATCTCAAATGGTGGTATCTATGCTATAGAGGATATATGTTATGAAAGAAATTTGAGGAAAGGTTCTCAGTGGTGGGGGTATTCTAAGGAGGCTCATCATAGCGTAGCTGGAGAGTGCCACTTAGGATCACACATCAGACCTGACGAAGAGTGGCTTGCTGGCGATGAAATCAACTATGATAATTGTAGCGATGCTACATTAACAAGATTTGTGAAGACAAACTTATTTAGTAGTAAATATTTAACAGAGGAACAGAATGAGCATATTACCCAAAATACTGATAACGTGTCTCTGTATGATGATCAGGTGTTGACCTGTTCATCGAAGCTATGTATAATTAATAAAAAATGAAAACAATAGCCTTTTATCAGCCTCACCTTGACATCCAAGGAACTGGCGTAAGCAATTATGATTATGCACATTTCAACCAAGTTATTCTCGGAAATAAATCTTATATGATTTGTGATAAAGATTGTAAACACACTCACCCCCTAGCCGTGGAGAAGTTTAAAAAATCCATGGAAGTTATTGAACTGGAGGGCGCACAAAATATGCCTCTGCTAGAAAAAAAATTAGAGGAGCTAGATGTGGACGCTGTTTATATACAGAAGTGCGGGAAAAAAGATGACGGTCGATTTGTTAATAATAAGCCAATGTTTATTCATGCTGTGGGGTGCGAAAACGACCCCCATGGGGAAGTTTATGCTTATGTTTCTGAATGGCTCTCTCAACACTCTTCCAATTCCGAACACCCCTTTATTCCTTATATGTTAAATCTCCCTAATGGCAGCGAAGATTTTCGGGCTAATTTAAATATTCCCGAAGACGCCACTGTTTTTTCTCGTCTAGGGGGGCATTATGGGTGGGACATTCCCTTTGTAAACGAAGCCATTAAGGAAGCCTTAAGGTTAAGGGATGATATTTATTTTATTTTCGCGCAAACACCACAATTTTTGAATCACCCGCGAGTGATTTTTGTGGAACCTTTCGCTAATTTAAAGACCAAAAGAAAATTTATTAACACCGCAGACGCTATGATTCACGCTCGGGGCATAGGGGAGTCTTTTGGCATGGCGTGTGCGGAGTATTCTTTTTGCAATAAGCCTGTCATAACTTTTGATGGGTCTCCCGAAAGAAATCACATTGCCACCCTTAAGGACAAGGGAGTTTATTATAGCAATGGGATGCAACTGGTGAATATCTTTAAAGATTTTCGCAAAGAACCCCAAAAAGACTGGAATGCCTATAAAGACTTTAGCCCCGAGAAAGTTATGGCTAAGTTTGACCAAGTGTTTTTGAACCAACTATGAAAAAAATACTTATCACAGGATCAAAAGGTTTCCTCGGCCATCATTTAGTTAAAAGACTAAAAGAAAGTTATAATCTGCTGTTACCGAGCAGCTCAGAGGTGAACGTAAAGGATTGGGAGAAGCTATATGGTTATGTGTCCGATACTGCTCCTGACACAATTATCCATCTTGCTGCTGTTTGCGGAGGGATTGGGGCTAACCAAAAATCTCCCGCAGATTTCTTTTGGCAGAATTCCCTAATGGCCCTAAATGTATTAGGAGCCTCCTCTTGTTTTAAAATAAAAAAATTGATTACACTGGGGAGTGTTTGTTCTTATCCCAAGTTTACCCCTGTTCCATTTAAGGAAGAGGATATTTGGAATGGCTATCCCGAAGAAACAAACGCTCCTTACGGAATAGCTAAAAAAAATCTTTTAGTTGGATGCCGAGCATTCAACGAGCAACATGGCGACAATTTTATTCACCTTATTCCCGTTAACATGTATGGGGAGCATGACGACTTCGATCCCCAAAGTTCGCATGTGATTCCCGCTTTGTTGCGAAAATTTATAGAGGGAAAAGAAAACAACAGTTCCCACATAAAAGTGTGGGGGGATGGTTCAGCTTCTAGGGAATTTCTATATGCTGGGGATTGCGCTGAAGCTATTGCATTAGCAATTGAAAACTACAATTCTCCAGAACCTCTCAATATCGGGACGGGCAAAGAAATTTTGATTAAAGATCTTGTCCACATGATTCGCGATGTGGTAGGGTTTAAGGGGGAAGTGGTGTTCGACCCCACAAAGCCAAATGGTCAGCCCAGAAGGTGCCTAGATACATCACGGGCTAAAAAGGAGCTTAACTTTACGGCGACCACTTCTTTTGAAGAGGGATTATTAAAAACATATAATTGGTATATTAACTCATGAAAAAAATATTAATCACTGGAGTAACAGGTCAGGATGGCAGTCACATGGCCGACTATCTACTCGCAAATACAGAACATACCATTATAGGGGGAATTAGGCGGTTAAGTGTCGAAAACCACAAAAATATTAAGCACCTCAAGGACAACCCAAGGTTTTTTCTAATCGATTTAGATGTTTCTGATCCTCAAAATACCGAAAAGGTTATAGCAAAGCATAAGCCTGATTATTTTATTAATTTTGCTGCCAATTCTTTTGTCGGGAGCAGTTGGGACATGCCTTTTAATCACATGCAAACAAATTGTATGGCTGTTCTTCATCAGTTAGAAGCCCTTCGAAGGCATAGCCCTCATTGTCGATACTACAACGCAGGTAGCTCTGAGGAGTTCGGGGATGTGGTGACTACCCCACAGACTGAAGACCACCCGTTGCGCCCCAGAAGTCCGTATGGAGCCTCTAAATGCGCTGCTAGACATTTGGTTAAAGTCTATAGGGACTCTTACGGTCTCTATGCAGTTCAGGGCTGGCTTTTCAATCATGAGGGGGTGCGGCGTGGAGAAGAATTTGTTACTCGTAAAATTACTAAGAACGTGGCTAGAATTTTAGGGCATTACGAAATTGGTAAACCAATCGTCCCGTTACAGCTGGGTAATCTAGACGCAAAAAGAGACTGGAGCGATGCCGAAGATTTTGTAGTCGGTGTCTGGAGGATGCTTAATCAAGATAGAGAAAATCCAAAAGATTATATTCTTTCTTCTAACGAAACGCATACCATTAGGACGTTTGTCGAGGAGGCATTTAATTTCGTAGGTTTTCATCGCAACGAGTGCCAATGGAAAGGGGAGGGAAAAGATGAAAAATATTTTCATGGCAGTGACTGCTTTGTGGAAATTAATCCAGATTTTTATAGGCCAGCAGAAGTTAATTTACTCTTGGGAGATTCAACCAAAGCTCGCAAAGAATTAGGTTGGGAGCCCAAAACAAACTTCTTGCAGCTCGTCAAGAAAATGGTTGACAACGATGTCGCATCGATTATTACTTGGTAGTGGCAAAGTCCAAAGGCCCCAACAAGCGCAACATTATCTTCCGTCTTATAGAAGTTCCCGATAAGGGGAGGCGACCGTTTTTCGCTAGGGAGATGAAGCTACTGAACGATCTTTGTGATCGCTATTCCCTAGAGTTTATGGATATCGTAAACTTCGGTAAAAAGTTTGACTCCCTTGCTTATCTTGTCAGTCCGAAGCTGAAGGATGCGCTGGACGAAAAGTTCAGAGCCTTCAATTTTAAAGTTGATTTATCCAAGTATGAGACCTATGATATAGGCGAGAAAACGGGTGAAGACGCAATCATTTCCCCTTCTCAGAAAACAATAAAAGATTTTTTAGATGAGCATTGACCCAGAAGAACTCCTTAGCAATTTCTTAAAAGCCCACAAGGGCGATCATTTTAATGACGAAAAGAACGTAGATTACAAAATCTCCAGTGGGTCGCTTCAATTTGACATGCTTTTGGAGGGGGGCTTCGGACCTGGGCTGCATCGTTTTACAGGCGTAAACGAAGGCGGCAAAACATCTGAATCCCTAGAAGTAATGAAAAACTTTTTGGGGTCACTCCCAAATTCGCGGGGGCTGTATGTCAAGGCAGAAGGTCGGTTAGGCCCAGAAGTTCAAAAGCGCTCTGGCGTTAAGTTCGTGTTTTCTCCTGAAGAGTGGACAGATGGCACCTGCTTTGTTTTTGAAAGTAATATTTACGAAACAACAATGGGGTTAATTCGGCAGCTCATTACCAATAATGAAGAGAACACCAAATATTGTTTTGTTTTAGATTCGGTAGATGGTTTGATCCGCAAAGCAGACCTAGATAAGGATTTTGAAGAAAGCACTAAGGTGGCTGGGGGTGCCGTTATCGCTTCTAACTTTTGCAAAAAAACAAGCATCGCCCTAGGTAAGCGCGGACACATGGCTATTTTTATTAGTCAAGTTCGTGCTGATATTAAACTCGACCCTTACTCCAAGGCTCCCATTCGCCAAAATACCGCGACGGGAGGAAATGCCTTATTGCATTATGCAAATACCATTATGGAGTTTGAGCCTCGCTTTAGGGGGGATTTAATTTTACAAAACCCCTCCCTTAAAACGATGGATGCAAAGAAGAATCCGATCATCGGACATTTTGCAAAAGTAACTATTAAGAAATCCGCTCATGAAAACACTAATACAGTGCTTTCTTATCCTATTCGTTATGGTCGCGCAGGAGGCACCTCTATATGGGTGGAGAAGGAA
>Ga0080013_1003910_pt1 | contig 15108 bp, 17 predicted proteins | sample ETNvirenome_6_85_FD_69236 | JGI IMG/M metagenome (GOLD analysis project Ga0080013, IMG submission 69236) | Marine viral communities from the Pacific Ocean - ETNP_6_85 (SPADES assembly) (version 2) | ecosystem: Environmental > Aquatic > Marine > Oceanic | place: Pacific Ocean | collected 2013-06-19
ATAGTAAATCACAAAGAAAGAAATCAGAAAATAGTAGATATTGTAAATACCATAAGGAGTAATCATGACAATGCGCGTATACTTATCCTCGTCAACAGACTTGAACACGGTCAAAACCTTCAATCTCTTCTTGGAGGCTCATCTTTTTACCTTAGAGGAGAAGATGACATTGGGGAAAGGTATTCCACGATCAGAAGGTTTATCACTTGTCCAGGGTCTTCAGTCTTACTTGGCACCCGAATACTGGAAACAGGAGTTGACATTCGTGAGATTACACATTTCATCAATGCTAGAGGTCTTAAAAGCCCAATTGCAACAATTCAAGCCCTGGGACGATCTCTCCGCTTGCACGATGATAAAGACCAAGTTTTCATCTATGATTTCATGGATTCAGGACGATATCTTACAGCACATTCAAGAAAACGATACAACACCTACAAAAAAGAAGGACACGAAGTAGAAATATTATGAAAAACCCAGATTACAAAAGTAAAGAACAATTAGAAAAGGAATGGGCAGAACTCTCTGAGCCAGAAAGAAATATAATTAAACAATTAGGTAAAGATTTTTTAAGTTTTCATAAAAACAGAAAGCACATATCTCTAGAAAGTTTAGATACTTTACAAGGTCACTTGGATACTTTAACTATATTCCTTAAAAGTTATAGTAAGAGAGTTATTACCTTACTTAAACAAGGTAATAAGTTAGGCTAGTTAATTCTCTTACAGGTGAATGTAGAGCCCTTCTCCATTCTAACAGTATTGTCTCCATCTAATTTACAGGTAAAGTTTGCTGCTTCACAGTACCCCACCCATTTGATCATTATATCATGAGGATCTATATTGGTTCTGATTCTCTGTAACTTATCTATTTTTTCGACTTCAGCACCACCTAGCCCTGTTGTTTGCACTATAGAAGTTGTAACATCAGTTGGGCTGGACCCAACTACAATACTTCCCTGCATCTCAAATTCGTAATACCCAGCACTTGCGACAATAAAATAACTTCCAGCAGAACTCCAGGTTATATAGGCAGCGTCAATCTCTGTTTTTAAGTGGCTAGATCCTGAAGCAAAATAATAAGGATCACTAGTATTCTGTCCATCATCAGCGGTTACTTCAACAAAAGACCAAGGTGGTGGAACTGGACAAGAGCTTACTGTTATTGTAGAAGGATCAAACTGCACAGCAGCGTTTGCATGTGCGCTAAGGCTATTTCCTACACTAATATTTCTGGTAATAATATTTAGATTAGTTCCACTAAAATTACTATCCCCCATATTAAAATTAGCTCCTGTGTCTACGACCCAAGCTTCTGAATCCTCGCCCATTTCATTTTGGGTGAAAGCCCCTTTCACCCACATCAGTCGCTGCGAAGTAGTGTTTATTGCTAACCTAGATCCATAAGCAGGAGCAGGGGCAGCATCCCCCGCACCAAATCCAGAAACCACAACACTAGAGCCCATATAGACCCCTACTCCACTCGCAATCGAGGATGCCCAAAAAGCAGATCCATTATCTACCGTAGTTTTTGTACTATCCCAACCAGCAAACCCTAAAGCAGAAGGACCTCCTATAGCAACAACATCAGCGGAGGTTGTTAAAATGTTAGCTCTATCCCCGTATATAACATTCCAGTTAGCAAAACCAGTAGCAGAAGGACCACCAATAGCGACAACATTAGCAGAGGTTGTTACAATATTGGCTCTATCAGCATAGATATCATTCCAGTTAGAGTAACCTAAAGCAGAAGGACCTCCTATAGCAACAACATCAGCAGAGGTTGTTAAAATGTTAGCTCTATCCGCATAGATAACATTCCAGTTAGCAAAACCTAAAGCAGAAGGACCTCCTATAGCGACAACATTAGCAGAGGTTGTTAAAATGTTGGCTCTATCCCCGTATATAACATTCCAATTAGAAGCCCCCCCATCAACTGTAGTTTTTGTACTATTCCAACCAGCAAAACCAGCAGCAGAAGGACCACCAATATCACCAACACTAGTTTCAACAGAACCAGAAAAACTCTCAAGGGTAGATGATGCTTCTCTTAGATCTGCTGAAGTATCTCTAGTAACAACATAAGTTTGCTGCCAAAGACCAGACACAGCATCAGTAATAGTAGCTTCTCCTCCAGTGTTCCAAGTTCCAGAAGTAGCAGAAACACTGTCAAAAACTGAGATCCAAAATCCTGAATTATCTTTAGAAACATCATAAGTTTGCTGCCAAAGAGCAGACACAGCATCAGGAACAGAAGCTTCTCCTCCCTCGTTCCATAAACCCGAAGTAGTTTCAACCGCTGCAACAACATCTCTGACACCAGAAGGAAGAAGACTACTAACAATAGTATCTCCTGCCTTAAATTCTCCTATACCAGAAGGATCCCCATCATCATTAAATTCTATCTTAAGAGGATTATTATCTGCCATGATACTTTATTATAGGTTCTGATTTTGAGCTAATGTATTATCTGCTCTGTTATTTCTATCTACAGAACATCCGTAAGTTATATAATAATAATCAATGTCATCATCTAGATTTCTTATACTAATAGAACTTACTGCAAAAGACGAGGGTATTTGAATAGTTATGGGTTGTTGGCTCGTTATTCCTACGCCAGGATCAGTAGTATTATACCAATCAGAAGTTGGGTCTGTATAAGGGGATGACCCATTTACCCATCCATCTAAATAAACAATACTATCACCGTCCTTTACTCGTTCTTCACTAAAAACTTGTATCCAATTAGCATAACTTCCAGTCCCGTCAGTTCCACTTAATATATAAGATATTTTAGTTCCTACACCCCCAGCAGCAGCACTAACACATAAAGGAAAAAAGGAAGGACCCTTATTAGTTTTCTTTAAAGACATTTCTTACAAATTCTGAGACCCAGCGGTAGTATTAGCTGCTCTCGGGTTAACATCTCGTACACAACCATAAGTAATATACCAATCGTCAGCACTTCCTCCAGCCAATGCTGTCAAGGTAATACTACTTAAACTAAAGTTTCCAGGGATTTTTATCTCTAATGGGCATTGGCCCATAACTCCTGGCCTAGCCCCTGTGGAGGTTAAATCGCTATAAGGGTGACTTCCATTTACCCACCCGTCTAAAACAACTAAAGTGTCAGTTTGTTGGACCGCATTATTTTCATCTATTCTAATAAAATTAGCGTGAGATGCTAAATTATTAGTACCGCTAAGAATTACACTCCCAGCAGCAGCACTAACACATAAAGGAAAGAAAGCTTGATCACTCATTAGTATTCTTCCTCATCATTTTCAATTTCAGTTCCGTTTACAATGTCGGAGATGCTTTTAACAGCTTTCATAACTTCCGCATCGCTCATTTGTTCAGGGGGATCTACTTCTTCCTCTTGAACCTCTCCAGACTCCCCTTCGTCAGCTTCAGAATCCTTTTCTTCTTTTTCTTTTTCTTCTTTTTCTTCTCTTTCGTCATCAGTAGGAGAGTCCTCACCCTCTTGAGGCACAGGAGCCTCTTCGTCACCTTCATCATCCTCTTTAATAATATTCTCTACTAACACTTTAGATTTTTCAAACGCTGCCTTCACCTCATCAAAGGAAAAGAGTTCCATTAGTGGAAGATTTTCTTGCGAGTATTCTGCGTGTTGGAATATTTGCTGTATAACATTATTAACATCCAAACTCTGTACTCCAGTCTTATCCTTCATGTGAGTAGATAACTCAGAGAGGACTTGCTTGAGAACACTATTCTTTGGAGTTATTCTAGAAATAGCTTCAAACAGTACACGCTGAGTATTAATTAAACTCTTGAAAGAGTATGATTCCTTTAAGTACTGAAGATTAACACCATACTTCTCACCAAGGAGAGTTGTAAGCTGTTCTTTAGCTGGTTTCTTCATCTCGAAAAGAAGACTACAGTGAGCCTTTAATTCCTTTTCGGAGATATGTTCAGTGGAATGACCTAAATTCCTGCTTAAGGTCTCAAACAGCTTTTTCTTAGATAAGAGCGCAATATAAGGAAGTTCCTTTAAAGCCTCAGTTAAAGCAACTCCAACCTCTTCCTGGGGAGCATACACTTTATTAGCCAAACTATCTATAACTGGCTCATGAGCCCAAACTAGATCAAATGAGTTTTTAGCTTCTAAAAGCTCTTTCTTGATAAGTTCTTGCTGACAAATCATTTCATAGATAGATTTTTTAAAATTGTCCTTAAATTCAAATCTACCTAATTTTTCTAATTCGTCAGTAGTAGTCTTTGGAACACTAAAAGCTTGAGAAACAGCTTCTGATAACTTTAATGAGTTAGTTATTTCTGGAACTTGAGACTTTATACTATCTTGATTCTCGGCTAAGAAGGTTACTAACTCAGGTATAATCTCAACAAACCTACTAAATTCCTCTGCTTCAAGGATGTTGTGGGATTCATTAAAGATTTGAGTCTTCTTCTTCAGCTTAGATGCTGTATTATCATAAGAGCTTCTAGAAACTATTATATCAATCACATCTGTAAATTTATCTTCAGCGGAGGTATACTCATCTTGGTACAGCCCCTCTAAAAACAAAGAGATTTGATCTTTTACTTTAGAATCAAATCTCTCGGTGTCCGTGAATATGGAAGAATCTTCAATATTTATGTTTTCAAGAACATAGTTATTATCTTTGACGGAATAATTTCCCGAAATAACTTTATCACTCTCGGTAATATAAGTAACTCTCTTCTCAGTATCTTCAATCGAGAAAAGTTGAAGGTTTTCTCTTAATGAGTACCCCAAATAGTCTCCTAGTTTAACTAAGTTAGTGATATTCTTATTTCTAGACTCAAATATTTTTAGCATGTATATAGACCCCAACCATTAATAGGCTTCTTTATTATATAGGATTGTTTTTTTAATAATATTTATAAATTTTCCAATTTTAAAGCATTTATAGACTCCACAAGAGACATTTGTTTGCTTTTTTTGCCATATTTGTTAGATATATAGGATTTTACCCTCTCAATATCTTCAGCGGTGGCTTTTGTTGCGTTAGGCTCTTCTGGTGGAAGGGGTGCCTGCCCAGCGGGGCCAACATTTTGGTTACCTGCTGCTGGCCCAGGCCCACCAGGATTTGTGGCAGCCTGCTCTACAGCCTGTTGGTCCTGAATCTTCTGAGACTCTTCCTGTTGTTCCGCTTCCAGCTTCTCTTTTACGACCTCAATCTCCTGATCAGTCATGTCATAAAACTCTTTGTAAACCATCTCGGTAGGGAATAATTTAGTTCCTAAAACAGCCTGTACAATTCTAGCTTTTGCCTCATCTAATTCTAATTTTCTCTTAGTAAAAATATCAGACGGGTCTGGTAATTCTATAAAAACTTCATTAATTAAAGTTTGTGGGAACTCTTTTAATTTTAAATGTCTTTTAGCTATGGAGGTTAGCCCTCTACACACACATTCCTGCACCCTAACTATGGTTCTAGCAAATTTCACATCTAGTTGTGCTAAGTTAGCCTTTCTCTCAGGAGACTTATCAAACTCTACCACATAATCCTTAGGTATTTTCATGGTTGCAAGAAGTTTATCTCTAAAGTACTTAACATCATCTACTTCCCCTAAGTTTTCGGCACCCTTAAGAGTATCTATCTTAGTGCCTTCCCCACCTCTAACTGGAACGAAATAGTCCTCATCTGCTGCAAGAGGGTTATATCTGGCATCAATTTTACCATTAGCGAAAAACTTCTCTTTTTTATATCTTTGTTTAACATCTTCCATAAAAGATTCCGCTCTTGAAGTAGGTAAATTACCCACATCAATATAGAAGATGCGTCTTTCTGGGGCTCTTGCTAATCTATACACCAACATAGCATCTTCCATTAATTTTAATGATCTGAAAATACTTACTGCCCCCGCTGCTATAGATTTACCGTAAGGGTAGTACTTAGGATCAGAAGTATGTAACCTAAAATGAATTATCTGATTTCTATCAAGTTCTATATACTTCTCATTTCTTTGAAATGGCTCAGGTGCGCTCTCAAAAGAATTACTCTCTGGTATTTCTTGTAGAAATCTTTCTAAATACCCATATGCATTTTCTACTCTAATTATATGATTAGGATTTAATATCTTCAGTCTACGCAACCCTGACTTAGGTTTATTAACATCAGCTATTATCTCCATAAAGCAGTCCCCGTACTTTACAGTATTCCTTACTATATCCCAATATATACTTTTTAATTTTACTTTATTAAATAATTTATTTACTTCTTCAACAACTAGCGTACTATCGGAAAGTACTTTCCATCTTCTATTCTTTGTATCCTTCTGAGTAGACTCATCTGAATATATATCAAATGCAGCAGTTATCTCTGGGTAATCATCCATTCTCTCATATTCAGAATATCTCCTCTTCCTATTAATTTCTATCTCAGGTAAGAATGGTAACCGTTGATGATACCCACTAAACATCTTAGGAGGTCTAATGGGTTTTTCTGGATTAATAAGGGTATCACCAGCTAAAGTCTCCGCATCTTTTAAATATGGGAGCGCAGGAGTAGCAAAGAACTTAGCGAAAAACTGACCTATCTTACCTCTTGGGTAAGCATAGGTCATTCCCTGACCAGGACCACCAAAAGTAGTATATCCAGGACCAGCATCCTCATTAAGTTTATTTTCATTTATTTCAGAAGCCATGAGATATCCTCTTCTACAGTACCACCATAACTTTTAAGATTTTTAAGCCTTACAGGGGCTAAAAGCTTCTCTGTTGGTGTTTTTCCGTGCCTGTCAATAAAACTAACAGGTATTGTCTCTAAATATGTAGTCATCCCAAAGGCGCAAAGAGCTAAACTAGTTACCAAATCATCATGTTTAGACTTTTCTGCCTGGGCTTTCCCTGCTAAGGATACTATGAAAGTGTTCAGTTCTCCTACAGTTCGTTTAGAGTTAATTTTAATCTTATTTAGTCGTAAGCACTCTTCCATCATAGCCAATATTTCTTCTCTATTCTTAGTTGTTACCTGAATTCCAATATTTCTTTTATCATCAAAATACAGGTTCTCGTATTGTAATCTTTCAAATAAATGATCTATTAAGTTATGCCCAATAGTATTACGCTCTAAGAATATAACAGCTAGATTATATCTCTGACCAACCACATTTAAAACTTCTGCCAACTCATTAATGGGAGTTGTATTTGAGTAGTATTCAGCTACCTGCTCCCCACTATACGCATCTAATACATGAAACGCCGAAAAATCCCGCTCCCTACCTAGAGATACATCCACTCCTATGATATACTGCCTTGACGGTTGCGGGTCTTCCCAAACATACATCCTGTTATTATAAGTTCTATATAAAGGCTTCTTCACTCTGCTATCCATATTGGTAAGAATAGTCCCTTCTATATAAGTCTCACCAGTACCTAAGAACTCACACTCATACTCCTGTAGCCACTTCTTGTGACTCATATTAGACCTAGTAGTTTCTTCCCACTTATCAATATTGATAGGAGGTTCTCTTTGCTCCATAGCTTCATATAAATGATCGTACCCCTCAATTCTAGTATACTCAGGATGATCTTGCCAATTAATCTGTATAGGGTTAAACGAGTTAGCTCCTTCCATAGCCCTGTACCAAGCATCATAATACCAGTTACCTACACCATTAACAGTAGACAGTACAAACGCTCTACCACCAGTAGAGATGATAGGATAAACAGCAGCCCAAATACTTTCAATATGTTCAATGAATGCAGCCTCGTCAATAAACAAAAATGAGCCAGCAAGAGATCTACCAGACTGCTTGCCTGATGGACGAGACTTAATAACAGATCCTGTACTAAGTTTTAAGTTGTGCATGTTCTCCTGTAATATAGTAGGCTGTAGAAATGCAGGAAGTTCATCAAACATGATCTTAATTCTATCCAAAATCTCAGTAGACTCCGTATCTCCCACAGAAAGGAACACAATGGTTTTATGCTCTTGAAATATAGCCATCCACAATGCATAAGAAGCTGAGATAGTCGTACATCCAGCCTGACGGAACTTACGAAGAATATTAAATCTGTTATTTTCAAGACAATCAACAATCATCTTTTGAAAAGGATACAGTTTAAATGGCACTAATCCCCTTACTGGGTGTACAACTTTGATATAATTAGATATAAAGTATATCGGATCAGACTTACACCGTTTGTATTCTTCTTTTATTTTAGCTAGTTGAGATTTATCCATGAAGATATTTGCATTTATATGTACCCGTAAAGAGCCTTTACCTAATTATACACAAAAATTAGTCTCCTATTTATCTAGGTGCAAAATAGAAGTAAAACTTCTAATTGATAAGAAAAGTATATTTGAAGCTTATTCGGAAGCTGTAGGAAACGAACTAATAAAGGATGAAGATATTGTAATATTCTGTCATGATGATATTGAAATTATCATGGACCCACAACAATTCATAGATGTTTTAATTAAAGCCTCCAGGAAACCTAACGCTGGATTCTTCGGTCCTGCTGGAACAACTAAATTATCTCAAGACGCAGTATGGTGGAATCAGAATATATGGAGGGAAGGAGGACATAGAGGTTTAGTCATACACGGAACCAATATTACAGAAGGGCAATACACTTTCTATGGTGCGCCAGGAAGAGTAGCATGTCTAGATGGATTATTTTTAGCTATAAAGGGAAAAGCACTTAAACAACTAGATTTAACTAAACCAGAGTACTTCGAAGGAGAGTGGGATTTCTACGATATTCATTATACTATACAAGCACATCAAAAAGGGCTCTATAATACAGTTGAGCCTATCTTTTTACTGCATAGATCTATAGGGGAACTAGCTGGTAGAGATTCATGGCATAAGAACAGAATAGCATTTATCAATGCTACACAATTACCAATAACCGTATAATGGAATCATTAAGCGAGAAGTACCTAAAACTATTATCTGAGTACGAAGAACTACTAAAGAAGTTTAAAAATCTTCCTCCTCCTCAGGAAGCTTCTTCCCAAGATACAAATTGTGAACAATGTGAACAAAGAGTTCAAAACTGTTCTAATGCATATTCTACCCTTTATAATGCCAATAGACAATTAGTACAAGAAATTACCAAATTGTATAAGATGGGGGTACCCCCTAGAATAAGTTCTTTCTTTTCTACAATCATACCTTGGATTAAGAATGGCTTTAAAGTATCTACCTCAGCAGAAGATAGGATTTCTATGTGTAAAAAATGTGATCTATTTATTAATGATACTACATGCCAAGCTTGTGGATGTTATATGATAGCAAAAACTAAAATACCACAAGCATACTGCCCAGTAGGAAAATGGAAAGCTGAAAAACCTAAAGAAGATTAGGAAAGTAATTTCGCCATCTTAGGATAGATAGTGTGTGCAGCCAATCGTCTCTTACTAGAAGAAGATCGACTACTGCTTTTAGTTGAAGAACTAGAAGATCTTCTACCAACAGGACCAGGACCACCCTCTAAATCACTCGGATGTGGGAACCTAGTTTTCTTTCTTCTAGTAAATCCAGATCCCCCAGCACCAGATTGACCACCACCACCACCACCTAGAGCAGCCAACGCAAGGAAAGCTCCCCCTTTAACTAACTTTCTCTTCCATTTGCTTTTTGGCTTTTCGTCTTTTTTCTGCCCTTCATCACCTTTACCTTTCTTACCCCCACCCTTTCCAGAAGTAGTAGTAATTTCATCATCTGGCATTTGCACGGGTCTTAATCGTGAACGAGGTGCGGCTTTAGCGGCTTTGCTACCTGATAATTTACCTGCTGGTTCTACACCAACCTCATCATCTGGCATTGGTATCTGTCTTGGGTTTTTTCCAGGAGCAATTCTAGGCTGTCTAGCTGGCTGTCTAGCTGGCTGTCTAGCTGGCTCTATAGCTGGCTCTATAGCTGGCTCAGTTGGGTGAGGTATTTGCCATGGGTTTGTACTTGGGCCTGGAGCAATTCTAGGCTGTTTAGCTGGATCAGGGAATTCCTCAGGAGTACCCATATCACCTTCAGGAGCTTGAACAGGTCTATTTGTTGGATACACTTTACTTGCTGGTCTAACCTGAAGTTTTGGGTTATCAGCAGCAGAAGTAACTTTTCCTGGAGTCGTTGAAGTCATGGTATGACCTTTTCCTCCAGTATGACCAAGTTGTGGTGCATCAGCAACAGAAGTAACATGAGGTCTTTGAGACATACGCATAGGACTAGCTGGAGCAGGATCGGCAGAAGGCTTAGTAGCCCCTATATCACTTGATTTATCACTTGGAGCATCTATCTTAGATGGACCAGAAGGAGTTCCTTGTGGTTTATCAGATTCTTGATCAGCAGCAGTCTTAACAACAACACCCGCAGCAGTCGCAGCACCCGCACCCGCAAGAGCGGTTCCCACCCCAGGTCTCCCACCCGCAGCAGGTATATCTATTTTGGGGGGATCAAAAGTATGAGCCTTAGGCTTAGGAGCATCTTTTACTAGTTCTAACTTGCTAGGTTTCTTACCAGACATGTAACTAAAATCATCAGATTTACTTACTACTTTTGGTGCATCTGGGACTTTTCTAAGACCCTCAGCGGTATCTGAAACCGCATCAGCACTCTTCCTCAACCTATTTGCTCTCGACCCAACTTTTGCAGCTAAAACACCTTGTCCCAAAACAGGAATAGCCTGAGCCGCTCTCACACCAGCATCACCCAAGTTCCCCCGCATGCCCGAAATAAGCGCATTAGGAACATCAGCCACTGCCCCAACCGCAGGCCAAGCTCCCGCTACATCCAAACCTGTTTGAATTTTATCTAATGTACTTCCCGTAGATTTACGGCGTGTTGCAAAGTGACCTGCACCAGTATGTCTGGGAGACACTGGCCTACCCTCCTTCCTCGCAACCCTAAATTGAGCCCTCCCAGCTTGAGATAGAGTAGGTCCCGCACCAATTTGAGCATGAGTACCTTGCTCTAACAAACCAAATGTTCTTTCATATACTTCATTTTTGGCTGCTTTAACAGCCGCCCTTTTTTTTCTAGCAGCTTTATATTTTTCGTGAGCAGCTTTAGCAAGTTCTGTCCCAGCATAGGCTCCTGCTCCAGCTATAAAAGAAGTACCAAAATCTTCTTTTAATCTCTTTTTCTTAGCTCTTCTATATGCTGCTATTCCCTTTGGCGTATAGTCGTAATGATCGTTTCCTAATTTTGGCATAATTTATTCCTCTGCTTCCACACCCTCTAACTCAAATATCCAATCAATTCCTTTCGCAATCCCAATTCCAGCACCAGCAACAAGTCCAAGCAAAACTACAATCTCTGCTAAACTCATCTTATAAACTGAGAAAGGTGTTCTAAACCTGTCTTTAAAAAATATTGACCATATTGGATTCATTTCTTACTCCCTACAAGTTCCTCTTCTTTCCCTTGTCCATTTTCCACGATTCCCTTTAAAATCGTACTCAGATTCGTCACTACCAATGTGATTAAGCCCGCAACCACCGCTATGCTTTCTGATGGAATAAATTTAATACTACCTATGAACGCAAGTACGAGAATTAATAAGTATAGCCCCGCAAATTTTGCGAGATGCTTAGAAGCAGTTTCTTTGGCACTTTCTTTAATTAACAATTCTCTGAACTTAGCGTCAGATTCCGCATGCATCTTATCTACTTCAACTCTGCCTTCAGCCTCTTTCAGCCTTAAAGCAGAATTAACATCAATATAACCTTTTCCATCAACCATTGGAGATTGTGCCATAATATACCTCTAATGTATTTAGATCACTTCCCAGAAGAGATATACAAAAAAAGCTCAGACGCAAAAATTAGCTAGATTCCTGCCCCAAAAGATTCATCATCTTTTGCCTTTTTCTTAGCAGAAACTCTCTCTATTGCTGGTTCTCTATCTATTGCTTGGTTATTCAAGCTTCTTCTAGCTTCTGCTCTATCTCTAACTTGTTGTCTTTCTTTCTTAGCTCTTACCCTAGCCATAGCGGGAGATAATGTAGATGGATCAGCAGTCATTACATCTTGAGTACCCATAGCAGGAGCTTGTTCAAAAGAATCTCTACGCATAATTACTCTAGCTTTTCTAGCTCCACGAATAATAGATCCTAAAGGACTCATTGGAGTTTTATCTCCTATTCCTGATTCTCTACTCATAGCTTTAAGCTTTTGTTTAAAATCAGCAATTCTTCCTTCTGCTATCAGTAATTCTTCCATTCTTGTGTAATTTAAGTTTTTCATTTAGTTATTTGGGGAAATTAATTATTGCTTTAGCTTTTCTATCTGCTGCGGCTCTTTCTGCCTTTGCTGCGGCTCTTTCTGCCTCTCCTGCCCGTATAGTGGCACTCCATTTGTGCCTTAATCGGGCACTAAGCTCTGGTTTAAAGTCACTAAAATTTACATTTTTCTTTACATCTCTCTGTTGTCTCATTACATCAGAAACTCTAGCTAATTGTTGTTGACGCTGTTTCTCAGGATCAAATTTATCCGCATGAGACATTCTATCTGATGTGTCTAGATCACTTTTCATTTGTGCTATTAGTGGATCATTGGAGGGATTATCTCTTATAACTTGAGCTTTATCTGGAGTTGGTCTGTATGTGGGAGATACCGTATCACCAGGACCCCTATAAGTTTTATGTGGATCATCGCCACTACCTTTCCTTCTAGCCAACCTCCCCAAAATCTCTCTATTTGAATAGTCTCCATACGGATCTGTTGAAGTTACTCCAGGCCACCTAGGATCTGGTTTTTCTCCTTGTGTTCCTTTGAAAGCGGAAAATCTCTTCGGATTAGGGTTCGTGCTTACCCACCTTTGCCAGTTAGGTGCTTCGTCGTCGCCAGCATTCCAGGCACCAGTCTCACCTCGATTGGCTGGCACTACCTTACCAGACCGTGCTGTTTTTCTCCATGCGTCAAGTTGATGTGGACCCAAACTTTGTGGTTCGTTCGCCCATCTTTCGCCGTCTCTTCCCCCGTACCTTCCAAATTTATGCTCCAGATCCCCCACAACTTTAGATTTATATCTACCCATCATTCCAGATATTTCTTTTTTTTGTTGAGAATTCCAATTAGGATCTTGACCTTTAGAAGAACCAACACTAGATTTACCACTAGAACCACCAATTCTTCCACCAGCAGTAGATTGTGCCCCAGCTAAAGTGCCTCTAATACTAGGAGCTTTAAATTCATTTATTAACTTTCTCCCAACTTGTGTAATGTAGTAATTCACTGGTGAGGACCCTCTCTAGCTCTTTTTGCACCTTGTTCCGCTCCTGCCCTAGCTGCTCCCCTAGCTTGTTTTCTACCTTTGGGGTAGGTGAATTTTCCGCTGTCATCATAACCCATTACTGGGTTATCGAACTTACTTTTTGGCTTTCCACGAACCTCTATCCACTCCGATTCTGGTACTTCACCTCCCCCAGGCAAAGCTCTAAAATCGTCGTCTGAGTATTTACCCTTGGGAGTCCTGTCATCTACGCGAGGAACACCTTTTCTACGCACCCCTGCGGGAATATATTTATGGGCTATTCCATGACGATCCCCCCTTGCTTCTCTTTCTGTGTCTCTATGAGCCCGTTCCATTTCTCCTCCCCTAATAACTCTTCTAATTACTCTTTCTCCCCTTGCGTGTTGTGCTTGCGCTTCCCCTGGAAAATCGGGATTTACATTACGAGGAAATGCTTTTCTAACATATCCTGGCTCTCCAGGTTTTGCTCTAGGGTTTTGACGGGCTTTTTCTCTCCAATGAGCCAATCTATCCATAGTAGTGTGTACATCTTCACCAGTAGATTTACCTTCAGCGAGCATTTTAAAAATCTTAGAATAATAGTTCATACTTTATTTAGAGTTGGTGGGAGATTTTTTTTTATTTTTTTTATGTCGATCAATATACATGAAGGAGTCCCTATATGCGCTAGGAAGTCGCATATGAGGCTCAATCTTGCGCCTTTCTTCGTTGCCCTTCCTAAGTCCAGCATTGACAAGCACTTACGCACATAGCATAGGATGTTGCAATATAATGCCCTAGGTAGTGTTGAGATACACACCACACCATGCTAGAATAGGGGCATGACATACACACTAGAACAGACACAGTACACGCTCGATCACATCAACTCATACAATGGGTGGGATGACCAAGCACCATCACACATCCACGAGCTATCACTTGAGGTGGCCGACCTATTCAATGAGGCATACCATGAGGACGCATGGGAGGACGCTGACGCGCTCTTGGATGCATACCGCTATCTGAGGCGTGAGCTACCTAGGGGTGACGATGGCAAGCGTTACGGGGCTGCTGAGGCGTACGCTCGTATGAGTAGTGGCTCACTCTAATGGCTGATTTCAACAAGGTGGTGGCTAGGGGCATCGTGTGCTATGCCATCGCAGCATTTCTTTTCTTTTCACTGGTAAGCTGGGCATCACAACGCTAGTATAGGACCATGAACACAACAACAGAATTTCGTGAGCTAGGACGCAGTACCGCTTGGAAAGCTACCATCTGGACTAAGGATCACGCCACTAGGTATATCTTCGATGATGGGCACATGGTAAGTTTGCTATGGGGCGAGGGCTCTTATGGCTCTATGAATGAGTGGGGACAGGCTGCCTCTTATGAGGTTGCCGTGTTCAAGCCTGATGGTGAGTACCTTCGTCTAACCGAATGGGATGATGTGATTGGGGATAGAAGCTGGGACACGGTTTGGCATATTCTTGAAAAGGTAAGTAGGGGCGAAGCTACTGATCTTGAGCTAACTTATTAGTACATGAACAGACGCAGCTAGGTTGATCACCTACGAGTTGTTTGTTTATTAGGGGAGAGGCGAAGCGCAAACCCTAAGTTTAGCGTAGCCTCTCCCCCACCCTTCGGGGGTGTAATGGTTTCGACAAGTTGCAACTCCCCTAGTGGGAACCTTCTTGGACGGGGGTTCGATTCCCCCCACCTCCTCCATTCATAGGAAGTCGCAAAGGGCGGGGACCGCCCGAAGTGCGTAACCCTTTATGTAGCCTAGACTTATGACGATCACTAAACTTTCCTTCCAAAGCACTTGAAACATAGGACAAGCCACGCTAGAATAGGGGTATGGAACCTACAACACTCGGTCAAGTTATTTGTTCTCTCATGGTTGGTGGCATGGCGG
>Ga0080013_1003912_pt1 | contig 15106 bp, 18 predicted proteins | sample ETNvirenome_6_85_FD_69236 | JGI IMG/M metagenome (GOLD analysis project Ga0080013, IMG submission 69236) | Marine viral communities from the Pacific Ocean - ETNP_6_85 (SPADES assembly) (version 2) | ecosystem: Environmental > Aquatic > Marine > Oceanic | place: Pacific Ocean | collected 2013-06-19
TTGCATACAACCTTGAGTCCTTTCTAACCCGTTTGTCTATTAGTAACTAGAGAGCAAACCCTCTTTGACAGAAGAAGTTATAGATTTATTCAGATTTTTTATTTAATTATCTTGGACCAACGCTGTATAATGCGCGATTCCGAGGGCCCATAGTCGTAATCCATTTCTCCTGCTGATTGGCCGAGGGGGAGTTCCAGCTGGTCCTCGCGGTCTCGTTCTTTCTCCGCGTCGATCTCTCCCGCAATGTCTCGGTAGACGCCGAGCGCTTCTAGCTTCTCTTGGACCTCTTCGTGGAATGAGTTATAGTCGAACTCGTCACCTTCGTGGGCGGCGGTGGGGCTGGTAAGCCAGCCTGAGATGTTGGTCAGATCCTCTAGGAACCTCTCGAGGTATTCTAGTTCGGTCTTTACGGACTCTTCGTCGTTAATGTCGTCTGGTTCGAATATTCTTGCCCAGACCAACTCAAGACGAATCATTGCTGCTCTAGAGTCTTCGGCGCCTCGCGGAAAAATAGTAGCGGTGCGGCCGAGGAGATTAGGGTTGGGGTAAAGGGTATCGTTGGCAATGTTCTGTGCATACCGTGTGATCTCCCAGCGTAAACGATTAGTGTCTTCATCTACAATGATGTCCTTCACGGGCCAGAACGCTTCGTGGCGCAAGGCAAGACCCACTTCCTGTACTTCTTCAGGACCGCCGGGGTAATCAATCTTTAAAAAGGTTTGGCTGTCCTGCTCAATAGTGCTCTCCCATTGATTTAGAAGCTCAATGGCTTCGGCGGACCAGCTGGATGATTGGTCTATGTCGGGGTGCCTCTCTTGTAGATACTCCAGCATCTCTGCGAAGCCGGCGCCGTCTGAGCTGTGAGACCCTTTCTCAGCAATCTTATCTGCCCCCATATTCTCCAGGAACCAATCGATGTAAGGCCAGAGGTCTCTCTTGGGTGCTGCGTTGGCTTTGCCCTTAATTTGATATACTGTCGAGCCATCAAACTCTACTGTTACCATCGGCTTGACGTTTCTTTTCTCGCCAACACGAAGGGAATAGAGTTGCGCGTCTTCTCCGCGACCACAGTGACCCATCTTCTTTGCTTCAAAATCACACGCGTGACTCCGTATATCATACCAGAAGTATCCATTATCAAACTCATGAATTACCTGGTCTTCGGCTTTGGGGGGATTGTCGAGGATTTGTTGGGCATTCGTGCCGGCGACGCGTAAGAGGTGGTGATCCTGGACAAAGCCCTCGTCCCTCGTAGTGAGATCCTTATAGGACGCCGGATCTTCCGATAGCAGAAGCATGATCGGCTTGATGAACATCATAAAAGCGCCTTCGACGCCCTTTATCATACGATTATCAACATAAGAATCAAACCCTTTTATAAACTGCGGACTTATCTCTAGTCGGCGAAGGTTTTTCATAAACCTCTTTTTGAATTTCTTGATGTCTGTGATATTGGGGCTCTCGCCCTCTGCCGACTGGGTGAATTCTACCAATGGGCTGAGGGCCTCATCATAAAGCTCCTTCTCGGCAGCCATACTCTCGTCGCCCCCACGTTTTTTTAGAGTTGTCCGTACTGCTTGTACAAGCTGGCGGCCGATCTCCTTACGGTTCTCTCGGGGAAGCAGGAGGTCGGACCGGGCATTTTTCACAAGATTCCCAATCCAAGTTAGGTGCTTGTTCTCGACGGGACCGAAGGCGTCGTTTTGTTGTCTGAGGAAAAACGATATTGCAGGAGGCAAGCCGATATCTTCGACCCCCTCCTGCAATAACCATTCATTCCATTTATTAGATTGACGCAGATACATCAACTATAAATAGTTTTTACATCACTTAATGTCAATATCAATGGAATTGTTCGCCGGAGTCTCGCGGGGAACGAAGACGGACAGGTCTTATCCTTTAAGTAGGCCAGGATTACCTGTGCCTAGTCGCGTCGCCACCGTGCGGGGGGAGCCCACTACCACATGAGTCTGCGATTGTCCCGCTTGGGTCAGAGTGACCCGTGTAAAAGTATGGTCTTCGTTTAAATCGGAAGGGAGGCGTCCCTCACGCAGGAGCGACTTATAGGTCGGGGCCTCGCGGACGCTCACTACATATTCTGGATTAATCCACACCTCTCCCACCGTGAAGCAAGGCTTGGAAGTCCTTTCCATTCGGGGATTAAAACTCGTTTGATTAACTATCTCGATGAATCTAATCATTGGGTGCCTCTCGCAGGTTGTAAACCCGGTCATTCTTCACGGTCCAGGGCTTTCCACTAACCAACACTCGCAGGTAGCCATAGTCGCTTGCATGTATGACCACTCCAATCTCAGGCTTATCGGTTTCATGAAGATTCAAGGGAATAGTAAGCTGAGGATCGTCGTCGATGTTATTTTCACAATCGACCAAAACGACTGCTTGTGGAATATGAACCAAGTCGCCTATTCTATATCTCTCCCGCATTACTCGTCTGCCCGGCCTTCCGCCGAGGTTAGTGTGGGCAACGGCGCTGCGGAGCGCGGGTTGGGGCGACGGTTTTTGGTCTTTTGGTAATTCACATAGCCGTCGATAATGGCGGTGACCTCTTCAAGCCGCGTATCCACGTTGAGCAGGGCTTCGCGGAACTCCTCTATCATCTCTAGCGCCCGCGGAACATTAGTAGGGCCGCCATCGCTGCCGCCTCCACGTAACACGGCCTGGACCTCATTAAAAAGAGCCACCACCTGTTGCATATCATCTGCACCAAGATTGATAATCTTAGCTGATTCAACTAAAACCGCATCCTCATCCACTGTATAAAATAATTTAATTCTTCCCATCTTTACATATTCCTTTCTAGGTTTTAAAATAACGCGTCCCATCCTGTATTCAGGACGAGGCCTGCGCCTATACTCACTATAATCCACATCACCTTTGTATTGGTGCTTTTCCACGCTTCCAGAGCATCCAGTCTCGAATCTAACTTTGTCAGTCGAGCGTAGAGCCCGGTATCTGGGTTATAGACCGCTTCTTTGATTTTGGATATATTTTCTCCCAACTCATCTTGCTTATCTAATAAAACTTGCATTTTAGCCGAAATTTCGGCCATAACTATAGTTAGTTTTTGCTGTTCTTCGTCTGGCATGAGAGGTCCCTCGGGTAATGGCTTCACTAAATAGCACTATACCTCCACAATGGCATGGGAGGTTGTAATTAATGTGCCCGCTGCAGAGGCTGCATTTTCTAAAGCGCTGCGGGTTACTTTTACGGGATCGATAATGCCCGCTTCCAACATGTCCACTACCATAAAGTCTCGAAAATTGTAGCCAGAATTTTCAGGGGCCTCTCGGATCTGGGCTTCGATAAGGTCTGGGGACAGACCAGCATTCGTCGCCATCTGGCGCAGCGGAGCACTGCAAGCTTTGCGCAGTATTTCCACTCCATATTCCTGATCTTCATTTTCTACCACCACCGACGTCAACGTAGTAGCCGCATTAAGGAGGGCCACTCCGCCGCCCGGAACAATGCCTTCTTGCTGCGCAGACTTAACTGCTTCCAGGGCATCTTCAATCCTGTGTTTCTTTTCTATCATCTCCACTTCAGTAGGCGCGCCGACATGAATGACTGCCACACCAGCGGCGAGTTTGGTAATGCGCTCTTGGATCTTCTCACATTCACCCATCTCATCCGTGTCCTTCAGGGACGCCTTTAAAACTTCAATACGTTTATCTATTTGCTCAAAGTTTCCCTTGCCGCCGATCACAGTGGTAAGGTTGCGAGTGATGTCGACTGAACGACACTGACCAAAGTGCTGAAGTTTTACTTCCCGCAGGCTTACCTCGGAATCCCGGGCAATAAATTCAGCACCCGTAGAGAGAGCGAGATCCGACAGCATTTCCCGGCGTCGAGCACCATAGAAAGGTGCCTTGACGGCGACGATCTTCATGGTGCCGCGTACAGTATTCATTACAAGCGCTGCTAGGGCTTGGCCTTCGATCTCCTCTGCCACTATTACCAGAGGGCGCGAATCTCGCGACACTATCTCCAGGGCCGGAAGGATCTGTTCGACTGACTCGATTCTATTGTCGGTTATCAATAAGAGTGGGGAGTCATAGTGAACTGCTGCGCGTCGATCGTCAGTTACAAATGCAGAGGCGGCGTAGCCAGACTCAAGTCGGAAACCTTCGACTACATCTAAGGTAGTGTTTACCGTACGCGACTCTTCGATAGTGATGGCTCCGTCTTTACCGGCCTTGTCCACAGCAGTGGCTACGAGGGCACCTAATGTACGATCATTGTTGGCAGAGATAGTAGCGATGTTCTCTACATCGTCCAAGCTCTCAATATGAACTGCGCTCTCCCTCAGTCGTTGAGAAAGGTGTTCCACTCCAGCATCAATTCCCCTCTTCAATTCGATGGGGGAGGAGCCAGCCGTAATATAACGTTGGGATTGGGTAATGATCTCCCGGGCTAACACTGTTGCTGTGGTCGTACCGTCGCCGGCCATACTGTTCGTCTGAGATGTGGCTTGCTTGAGTACTTGGACTGCGGCATTTTCAAATTCATCGTCGCAGTGTACAAAGGCCGAAACTGTTACACCGTCTTTGGTGATAAAAGGTTCTTTCCCTTTTTCATGTAGAATAACATTACGCCCCTTGGGCCCCAAGGTTGCGGCTACATTATCCGCCAGGGTATTGACTCCCTTTAATAGTTTTGTGTTTAGCTCTGCACGAGACTCAAATGTACATTTGGGCACTCATCACCTCTCTTTCTTATACTCTTTATTATTATAACATACTTGTTTATAATGTCAAGCTAAAGCTATTTTTATTATTCAGCTGCTTCTTTGCGTGTGGTCATTTCCTCGTCAAGGTCATCTTTGAGTTCCACACAATCTTGGCCAGCTTGTTCGCCGGCGGATAAGTCGTTGGTAGTATAAAGTAACTGGAGGTGTCCCATGAGGTTATCAACCCCCACAAAGATCGGCATCAAACGTTCCTTAATGGTTTCGTTATATTTCGTCACCACATTTAACATGACCCTGCGCTCCAATACAATCTCTCCCATAAAGTGTTCACTTTTAGCGGTGACTTTGTCCTGCTCAATAAGAAATTGAGATTTCTCTCCTTCACTCCCGGCAGAGGAGCGCACTAGATCAGTAAAGCCCTTCGGGTCGGTTTTGGCCCAGGCAGCGAAGGCTGCTTGTTGTTCCTCATCAAAGCCGGCAAGAGACTTGGCTAGCTTCTGGCCACGTTTCGTTTCTGCACCGGGCTCTTTGGTATCTTTATAGGAGAAGCCTCCAGTGCTAAAAAGACTAGAGATACGCGGACTTTGAGCGATGGCATTTTTAAAGGCCGGGTTCAGAATAGAGACGGCGGCGACATAATCTTCTTCGGTCATCTTGGGATTTTGTAATGCCGCAAGAGCCTTAGCAATTAGGTCGGGCGTGATCTTCAGTCTGCCGCCGCGGTGTGGTGAACCTCCGGCCTGGACTTCCTCGGGGTTAATGATCTCTAGTCCGGTCCACTCGGGGGCCGACGGGGCTTTCCAGCGTCGCGGATTTTTCTCATATGCCTTCCGCTGTGCAGTGGTAGCATCTGGTCCCGGGTCCTCTTTGCCGACCTTCGAGGCGCTCCCTATACTTATAGGAGTCTTGCCGCCATGCTTTGCCATGGCTTGAAGGAACTTCTTCTCCCCGGCAAGAGCCTCGGCGGCGGCGGAGATCGCTCCTGTGCCGGCGCCAAACGCCGCTCCCACATCTGCTTTGATACCCGGAGCTTTCTCTCCATCAGCCATCTCTCGATCCATTAAGGAGCCAGGAGGCACACCGATCGCAAGTTGGATGCCGGGTTTTCGACTGGACCCCATTACCATCCCCCGAAACCTTGCTGCGGCATTCGCTTCGTCTTCGCGTTCCTCCGGGCCTGGAACATATTTGCCCTTCCGCGTGTAGCCAGGGTCGCCAGGGCTCAGCTTCGGTGCGGCTTCGCCCGGTTCAGGTATTTCCCAGCCTGGAGGAGGAACGATATACTTACCAACCCACTCGATAACATTATCCATATTAATATTAAATTCATAAAAAGCAACCTGCTGGGCATCTCCATAAATGGAAGCAATCACATAATCAATTCCGCGTTCGGGATTCTTGGCCAAGTGTCCGGCCAAGTTGTTAAGGGAGCCCTTAATTGGAGTCTTGCCTGAGCCGCCGGTCAGTCGTTTAAGAGATACCGGGTCGCCACCGCCTGTTTTATAGTCAGTAAGGGGAAGGGAGCCCACGTTTCCTTCTTCGTCAGTTACTTCAACAACTTGGCGTCCCTTCATCAGTCCGGCTAAGAATGCTTCCAAGAGGAAACCACTTCCAGACGGAGAGTACTTGGTAAACACTTCGCTCATACATTTCAAAAATGTAATAAAAGCCAATACCTCGGAGACATCAAGGTTAGGGTCGGGCTCTTTCATAAAAGCAGTCACTCGCGCGATCTTGTCCCGGAGTCCCTTCCCTCCAATGCCGTTCATCGATCGAATAAAGGACTGTCGGGTCTCGTTTTTGTCTTTGATTTCTCCAATCTCTTCCGTAATGTTGGGAGTCCAGATGGAATCAAAAAATTGAGCGGCTGAGAACCCCTTAACTTCTGTAAGTAAGCCGGAAGACTCCTGCGCTTCACCCAGTGGGATACCCGCAGCCTCCATCGAATCCATCACCTCTTCAATAAGTTCAGTGATCGCTTCGAATCCAAAAATGTCGCGGTTCTTTTTAAAGTGGTTCTCCACCATTGTATCAATATCCATGTTTAATCCTCTCGGGTCCAGTACTAATTAGATGATTTTATCAACAAGACCCATTTCTAATGCTTCCTGAGCAGAGAAATATTCATCTGTGTTTTTGGAAAAGATATTGTATATCTCCCCCGCCGACATGTTAGTGTGCTTTGCAAGAAGCTGTACCATCATATCCTCAACTGTCTTTAACTCGTTGTAGTTAGCGCGAACATTGGGGTGCGGACCACTCACGTTGCTGGAACAGTGGTGTAACATGACCCGGGCATTCTTTGCGATGTGTCGTTTCCCCTTCGTGCCAGAGGCCAACAGGGGGACAGCGGCCGATGCTATCTTGCCGTACCCAAAGGTTGCGATGTCCCGTCGCTTCTTTACCAGTTCCATCAAATCGTAAACCGTGAACATCTCACACAAAGACCCGCCAGCAGAGGAAATAAAAAACTCAATGTCTTCTTCTTTTTCTTCGGGCATCTCCGGGCGGAGAATGCCGCCGCCGTTAAAGGCCAACAGCATCAGCGCCAATTGTTGCGCAGCGCTCTCGGTGATATCACCCACGAGCCCCAGAAGGGGTTCTTCCTCATCGTCTATTCCAAACGGTTCCCCGTCGTCCTTAGATTCGGGCTCTTCTTCTTCGCCCTTGATCATCTTAATCATTTTTAAGCTCCTGTTCCATAAATTGCATAGCCTCGCGCCAATCCTTAAAAGGAAGCATCGACCGAAAATGAGGCGGTGCTCGTTTAACTAACCCTAGTATAACCGAGTCCTTCCAGTTTGTCAAGTACTTGTCGTCAACTTCTTCAAACTGCCGAACCTGTTCGGGTGTAAACTCGGCCTTGCGCATATGAGATCTTTTTACTTCCTGAAGGAAGGCAACGTCCTCCACCAGCTTCGAACACATCCACAACAAATACACGACTGTCTGTTGTACCATCCGCCAGGTATGTATCACCTCCAGCAACCGCGCGAGGAAGACACTGGCAAACAATCCACAGCAAAACCCTAAGGCGACAAAGACCGTAAGGTCTTGCATTGTTACTTCATACATGTTCCATCCAAACTAAAAAGGCTGTGGGGGTTACCCACAGCCTCTAGTATATGTTAGGTGTGCTTGAAAGTCAAGCGTTATTTTTATTTCTTAGCCAGAGCGCTCTTAAGAATTCGAGCGGCGACACGCTTGGTGACAGCCTCCACGAGTTCATCAGTAGCTACGGTGGATTCGTTCTTTTCGTAATCCTTCTTGCCGGGGTCAGTCTTGGAGTCGTCACCCTTTCGGTCGCCGCCGTCCTCGTAGTCGCGCGCGCTGGGATCGTCTTTGTCCTTACCTTTGTCACCTTTACTCTCGCCATCGTCTTTGGCGCCAGTCTCGGCGAGCATGTCATCTTCCACTTCAACGTCGTCGACTTCCATCTCATCCTCAACAGGGACCTCTTCCGCTTCCATCTCGGAAGCGTCAACTTCAACCTCGTCACCCATAGCACTCTCAAGGGCGCTCTCCAGGGCAGCAAGGAAGTCATCAACCGAGACCGTACGACCTTCATCGGCGGCGCCCAGTTCGGTGTCCGCTTCCAGTTCGTCATGGGCAGCTTCTTCATCTCCCTCGACGCTATCGTCGGCGAGATCGTCGGCTGCAAAGTCTTCGAGTTCCCCGGGGCCGGCTTCGGCTTCGGCGACCTTGACGCGGCGTCCAGGACTTGTGTTGTCCGCCCCATAGCCGGGGTCGTTGGTGCCGCGGCCATGAGTTTCCTCAAGATCCTGGGCAGTGTTACTGTTTGAAGTAAGTCCCTCTACGAAGCCGGGGGAAAGTGGTTCTAGCCGCGCTAGCTTCATAAACTGCCTTACTTGGCTTTCATTTAATAGATTCTTTTTGTCTGACATCTCGGGTTCTCCTAACATGATCGCGAAATATGCTACTTTTAAATAGTTTCTCTGGTCTTTAATGTCTTTTTTAATTTTTGTAACGTTGCATCCACTATCTGTTTAACTCGAACAGTACTAATGTTGTGGCGTACGCCGATCTCTTCCAAGGTCATGGGGCCATTCTTCTTGACAGCAATCATGGCACAATTCAAGTCTGGCTCAAACTCCAGATGTAGACGACACTCTCGGTTTTCGCAACACGTGCGCGTCCTATAACATTCCTTAATACATTCTCTCATTCCGCTTCCTCTTCCTTTCTTAGGTGAGCAATGAGCCCCTCTAAATCAAAACTACTTTCTGCGGGGTTCCAGTAAACCTCCGTGGGCACGAGGTCCATTTTATCGCGGCTTACATTAATCTTATAGAAGGAGGGATACCCCAATCCATAGGGGAGTTGTTTGGATAAAAAGAACCATACTCCCTGCAAAAAAATTCTCGCGCCGCCTATATCATCCACCTCTAGTCCGTAAACAATATACTTATCCTTGACGGCTTGTTCAATCTCCCGCCAATGAGGTTTAAACTTCTGGCACCAACTACAATCTCGCGAGGTAAGGATTAATAAATGATCCTGCTCGGGATAAATGGTTAATGCCTCAAGGTTAAAAACACTATTAAACTGTATCATAATTCAGGTAACTCCTCTTCTAATATATCAAATATACCTTCAATATCTTCATCTGTCAAGGCCAAATCACGTAATATCTGCTCTCCACTATTTCGTAGTTTACGAGACTTCGTAACTCTTGTCTTTGATTGGACCTTCTTGTTAATCTTGTAATCATCCAGGAACTGCATAAACAAATCATCACGACCCAGATAAGATTCCACACAATAGCGAAAGAATTCACTTTGTGTTTTGATCTCGTCATAAAATAACCTAATCTTTAAGTTCTCATGAAGCTTCGAGTCCAAGGAGAAAGATAAGATTGAATGATGATCGGGGAACCTCTTCATCGCAAAATGTGGGTTCCGCTTTCGACCTGTCCGCTGGACGTCTGGCGAATAAATTTGGCTTTGGATTGCAACTCTTTGATGCTTCGCGCACCAGAGTATGACAGACCGCTTCGGATTCCCCGCTCGAGTTCTCCCAGGACCTGGTCAACCGGGCCCTTTGCTGGAACGGTGGTAGCAATTCCCTCTAGAGAGGCCGTCTTGCCGCGCCATTCAATCTGCGCGTCTTTACTCGCCATCCCGCGATAGGGCTTGAACTTGCCTTCGCGGGTGTTCAGTGTATCTCCAGGAGTTTCATCAGTACCCGACAAGAGAGAGCCAAGCATAACGAAGTCAGCCCCAGCTGCCAAAGCTTTGACAATATCTCCCGAGTTACGGATTCCCCCGTCAGCAATGATGGCAGCGTTCCTGTCTGATCTCGCGCAATCAATAATTGTGTGAAGGCCCGGGACGCCATGCCCAGTCTGAACCCTAGTTGAACAAATAGAACCGCCACCAATATTGCAACGCACACTATCGGCTCCCCAATCGACCAAATCATTATAACCCTCCAAGGTTGCAATGTTGCCCGCCATGATATGAACTTGGTCGCCAAAGGCGGCACGCAGTTCGCTAAGGGCTTCCTTCATTAGTATGTGGTGGCCGTGGGCCACATCAACACACAGAATGCGTACGCCCATCTCACAGAGAGCACTCGCTCTTTCTAAATAGTCTCCCGAAGTTCCTATCGCTGCGGCGGCGTTCCCACCTGCATAGACCACATCGTCGAGAATCTTCACCTGCTCTTCAATAGTATTGTAGCGATGCACAATAGCAAAGCCGCCGGCGTTCCACATCGCAATACTCATCTCGCATTCAGAAATAGTGTCCATAGGGCTTGCTACCACTGGCAGGGAAAACTCACATGTGTAGTGGCCCGGCCTGTCCGTAATGAGCTTGCTGCTTATGTCAACGTCTTTTCGACTTTTGATGTCGGAATATTGAGGGGCGAGTAACACATCATTGTACGCCAGCCCTACTTTAATCTTTTCCATTTAACTTCTCCAATGCTGCAGCCAAGGTTTTAGAACAGGTGGGGCACGTCAGGCGCACCCGATTCTCCCTCACCGTCACTTGCCACGTTTTAACTGTTTCCTGAGTTCTCTCAAAGGGTGTGCTACATAGGCAACATTCCTTAGGGTGGTCTAGAAACATAGAGGTCTTCGCGTCTAGACTATCTTGGGCCTCCTTGCGTGTCTGCTTGCGCTTTCGTGTGTTCACTTTGCGAAGTTTTTTCATATCATCACTTTCCGGTGCTCCCTAGGGCACCGTCACCGCGGTTAGAAATAGTGATGGGATACCATTCGTAAATGTCCGGACTCTCGCTAGCCACAAATCGGGCATGAACCACCGGCACTACCACCGCTTGTGCAACCTTGTCGCCGGGTTCAAGGTGCTGAGGCTCTGTCCCAACGTTGTGTAAATTGACGAAGACCTCTCCTTCATAGCCACTGTCCACCACACAAGCCCCAACTAACAGTTGGCGTTTGTAGGCGACTCCTGACTTATTCTTAATTTCCATCATATATCCGTGAGGGATCCCGAAGGTACATCCGGTCGGCACCAGCACACTTGCGCCGGGGGGTACAGTCATAACTGTCTCCGCTGCCTCGCTGGGAGTCCACCGCAAATCGAGACCCGCGTCGGATGGGTTTGCCCTCAAGGGGGGAAATTTGTTACCTCGTAACATGTGGTATTGTAAAATCATTGTGTATCCTTTCCAAAATCAATAACTATAAAAAATTCTTTTAGCTCATCGCTCCACTTATTCTGCTTCTTAAACTGAGTACATATCTTATGATCCACAGTGTAGATGGTTGTACTCCCAGCGCGCTCACAGATCTTTATCAGATCTTTTATCTTTATGGTGTTGCGCGGGGCGTCACTATAGGACAGCACCAGGCGCTTGCAATTGTTAAGGTGTGCAATAAGTTTCTCAAAATCCTGTTCAACTGTTTTCTTACTATAGAACTTCCCCGCGCTCTTGCCACGAAAACTAGCTCGGTCGGGGCGCGGGATCGCATATGCTGCGTCTAGAGTCGGCTTGTCCCACAAAGCGAGCGAGTCGTTAAGATGATAGCACGAAGCATAGAGCACCCCATGCGTGTAAGGGGGGTCCATATAGACCATGTCAGCGGCTGGGGCCTTAACACTATAGATATCCTGATTCAACGAGGTGCCTGTTGGTCCCTCAACAAGAGCCGGTGCCTTAAAGATAACATCCTTCTTTGCACGAGCGAGCCAATCCTTAAATGCACTCTTCTGATCACTAGTGTTGTTGAACACTTCATTCGCTGCCAACACCACACTAAATACTAGGGCATTCTTATCTCTCTCTGACAATATAGACTGGTCCTCCACGTACTGGCGGGCGGCGTCGATCTTCTTTGCGTTGCTTTCGCTAAAACCCAACGGACGTTCCTCTATGGCCCCGTTAGTGCCGCGAATCACTCGGGAAGCGGTACCGCTATAGTTCTGAGTGAGCCAATCAGACGATCCCGGGAGTGCATTCATCATCTCTAAGTGCTTCTCCACCACCAAAGGGTCATAGCCCTCTAGGAAAACGCGGCTGTACAGGTACGATGAATAGTTCAAGTCGTTAGCTGTAACCTCGTAACCCTTTGAACGCAAGTGTGCACTTACAATACCGCAACCCGAAAAGGCATCAAAGACGGTAGTAGCGTTAATGTCGCTAGCGAACTTTTCAATATGAGAGAGAAGCTTCTTTTTGCTTCCCTTGTATGGTACGGTTTTAATCATCTTTTATATTGTCTCACAAGGCTACGCATCGCCGCAAGCTTCTCGTCCCGCCAATTACTTTCTTGGATGGGGCCGGGCTGATAGTCGTCGGGCTCGAAAAGGTATTCTAGATCCTCGGACTCTAACTGGACAGTCCATCCGTCCGAGATACGCTTTGCCTTCTCGACCGCCACAGCATAGGGTACCACTGCCACACTATAGGTCTCGGTGTCCACCAGAAGGAGCCAGTCGGCGGTCACGCTCATGGTGGCGTCCTCGGAGGCTCCCAAGGTGTTGGTGAGTTTAATAGCCTTCGTTCGAGCCTTGCGTTGCTTTGTCTTAGGTGTATAAAGGCACCCTTTCTGAGTCTTCATTTCGAGAGATTCGTCGACCGCGGGCGCTATATGGTCGAACCCGATGTCGTCAACCCACTCAATCTGACCATCAGAATGCTCTTCCAGTGCCATCTCCAAAAGGTCCGACTTATCAAACCTAAACTTACGGTCATTGCACTGGTCTCCCAGGTCTCGCATCATGTCAAAAATTGCATTGAAGTCTACCTCACGGCGCAAGATGTCTATACTATTTTCGTTTATTGCTCTCATTTTTCTATCCTAACAATCTTAAGTTACGTTTAATGGATCTCGTTGAGAACCCCCAGGCTGGATCATAGTCCAGTTTACCCATGTAGGGGCGGTTCAAGTGAATCCTATCCTTACCCTCTATAATACCCCAACAGCGGAACTTTGTCAAGACTGAATTTGAATCAATTACGGCGACAATCCAATAGGGCTTTCCGTTCTTTGTCTTCTTTCGAATAATCTCTCGTGGTATGAACCATACCAATCCCAGGTCGGGATCATAGTCCGATACGGGAGGCACATAGTTTGCCTCCAAGCGATCTCGTACCTCTGGTGTCATAACCAAATGCATGGGGAATATTCCAGTGAGGGTCGTTAGGTTGTCGATCTCTTCCTCAACACTGAAGTCTTCTTCGTCGCGATACTCCTCGATGTTTTCGAGAAACTTCTTCTTGCTATACACACGATCGACTGCAACTGCCGACCAGAAGTGCTTCCGTCCGCTAAAGCGCTCGTCCATCAGATTGTTCAGCGCGCCTGAACGCACCAGTACATCGAGTGCCTTCTTATTCAGTTTGCTGTACACAATCTCGTCGTGGAACAAAAACTCTTCGATGTCGCTGAACGGCCGGTTGTCGACAATCTGCTGAATTGCAGCGTCCCCCAATCCCTTGAGACCTGCGAGCGGCTGAACCAAACGCTTCGGGTTGTTGGGATCAATCTCCCACACAAACGACGAGGTGTTGATGTCCGCCTCAACAATCTCAAAGCCGTTCGACTTCGCGATGTTGATAGCCTTCTCCTTGCGCTTCTCTGGTTCCTTGTCTAAGAACGATGCCATCCACTCTACCGGGTAGTAGTTGTATAGCCACGCGCACTGGAACGAGATTGCCGAGTACGAGATAGCATGCGACTTGTTGAAGCCGTAGCCCGAGAAGTACTCGAACCGCTCCCACATGTCCTCTGCCTCGCCGTGACGAATGCCCTTCTCAACGCAACCGTCAATGAACTTCTGCTTAAGCTGGTTCTTGACGCGTGCTGCTTTGCCGGTGCCCTTCTTGGTCAACACCTTACGAAGCATGTTGCCCTCGTCTAGTGTTAGGTTCTTCCCGAGCTTGTGGGCAAGCAATGCGATCTGCTCCTGGAAGATAAGGAACCCATATGTTTCCTCGGTTACTTCCTTGATGTGCTCGTTGATGTAATCAATCTCGTGGGGCATCCCCTTAGCTTGAATGTATTGCTCGTGCACATTGGCGGAAAGTGGACCTGGGCGGTAGATCGAGGTGATGGCTGAGATATCAACCAGGGACTTCGGCTTTGCGTTCGCGCAGAATTCCTGTGCCCGCTGTTCAGTAAACTGAAAAATACCGGCGAAGTTTTGCTTCTGGAATATATTCCTATACACTTCTTGATTGTCGAAATCAATCTTGTCCGGGTGGAGGTGTTCATCGTAAAATGCCTTGACGTCTTCGAACGTCGGGTCGGGGTTGTTGTGGTGTCGCTTCAAGATGTGACGGATTGCGCCATCAATCATTCGAAGTGTCGAGAGCCCCAAGAGGTCAAACTTAATAAACCCGAGTGGCTCCAAGTGCCGGAGGTTCTGCCCCTCAGCCCAAGGTGACTGTCGCACCCCTCCCGAACTAATGATCGGCATATGCTCGTTCAAATCATCGGCAATCAATACACCGCCGGCGTGACGGGAGCAGGAACGAACCTGTCCCACCAATGCCTCAACGTGCGTCTTGATGTGCGGATACTTTATTAGGTAGCCGCGCAAGGAGGGCGATAGTTCCATCACCTCTTCCCAAGTCGGAACATAAACTCCCGCCTTGATCCCATGCTTCATCTTGGCTGCGGGGGTTGCTTCGAAGATCATACTTGATGTTACTTTATTAACTTCACTGAACTCAATACCATAAAACTTTGAAATGTCTTTGATCAACGACTTCAGCTGAAGGGTGTTCCAGTTAGAGATTGGGATGACCGAGTTCTTGCCCCAGTCCTCCATCAGCATTTCCTTGAGTTCCATTGGCTCCGCGACATCATAATCAATGTCGGGGTAGTCCGTCGCATCCTTGCGCAGGAACCTCTCGAAGAGGAGCCCATACTTGATGGGATCGATCTGTGTGATGCCCAAG
>Ga0080013_1003913_pt1 | contig 15099 bp, 20 predicted proteins | sample ETNvirenome_6_85_FD_69236 | JGI IMG/M metagenome (GOLD analysis project Ga0080013, IMG submission 69236) | Marine viral communities from the Pacific Ocean - ETNP_6_85 (SPADES assembly) (version 2) | ecosystem: Environmental > Aquatic > Marine > Oceanic | place: Pacific Ocean | collected 2013-06-19
GCTGAATCTTCTTCATTCTTAGGTCGCGTACGAGGGTCTTGCCCCTGTATCGCTCCTGGACTTGGTGGAGCTTTCTTGGAAGCTCTTACCGCTTCAAGTGAGTCGTAAACGCCTTGAGATGCTTTTTTACCGTTGACATCCTGCCAAAGTTTTACAAGGTTATCCAAACCAACATTTTCTTTTGGTTGGGTAACGAACTGTAAGAATTCTTTAACATCGCCATCGGGCATCTTATGCACGTTCTTTAACTCATTAATCGTATTATTCAAGGCAATATTCTCATTCATCTGAGACATATGACCTTCAATAGCACGTGACACCGACTGATTCTCCTGAGAAACTCTCATTTGATAAGACGGTGAATCCGGCTTGTAATAGGCATCCCAAGGATTAAATTCTTCCTCGGATACCTGGGGTACTTGTTCTTTCTGCTGATTAACAGTTGCTCCCTGAGCGTTCTGTTGCATCTCCACTGCAGTACCAAGGGCGTCTTCAAGTTTCGTCAAATTCGTCTGTGACTTATCATATAATGATTGCCACTTCTTACTTTCATCCTCCCAGTCTACTTGTGAAGTCTCAGATTGCATCTCAGGCTGAGGGACACCTTCGTATCCTTCCTCAGTAAATGCACTATTATCCTCAGCAAAAGGATTAGTTTCCTCAGTCCCAGCTACAACGTCTTCAACAACGTCCTGGCTGGCATTTGCTTCAGCTATATAATCTTCCATGATTTTCCTTTCTACGATGTTTCGATGTCTTCAGGAGCAGAACCACCGCCTTCTTGCATATTATTAACAATAGGCTTTAATTTCTCCAACTCGAACTTCACCGTGTCGGCAAGCTTATTTGCTTGCACTTTCTTTTCCGCTTTAGCGTCTGACCGTACTTCAGACAAATCACGTTTGAATTTCTCAACCGCGACTCGCTTCTTGTCTTGGACAGACTCCCGTTGTGCCGTTTGCAAGTCTCCTCGCAATTCTTTGACTTCTTGTTGCAACTGTTCGTTAGCCTGTTGCAACTGAGCAATCTCACTCATTCTTGATAAAATACTTTCTTTGTCGAATATCTCTGGGTTTTTCTTCAATACTTCTGTTCTGTCTACTAAACCAGCCTGATAGGCTTCAAAGTATACACCATACTCAGCCCATTTACTTGTTGGTAAGGTAGACCCTGCTTCAATTCTAACATCATGCTGACCAATATTGTTCCTATCTTTCGCAATATCAATAACCGTTGGATTCATATCACTATATAAAGTATTAACAGATACCTCATTAATATTGTTATTAGGTTGTATCAATCTAAAAATCTTTTGGAATGTGTAATGTCCCTTAGAGAAAGAATACAATAATCTTCCAATAATATTAATACCAAATTCAATATCCCTTAACTTTGACTTTGGACGTTCAGAACCAAGCATCATCATACGTTCTGTACCACGAACTGTATCAGGAGCCTTTTCTGAAAATCCATGCATCATTTCAGGAAGTCCAAAAATAAAATCTATATAAAATTCTGCTTGTTCAATTAGTCTATAAAACTCAGACGCAAGTGGTGTCGGAGCAGGATAATGAGGTTCTCCTTGAGAAGTATCAACTTCAATTACTGCATTTGGATTGGCCCAATCTCTTTCTAATTGTTCTAATCCATTTACAGCACTTCCTAAAGGAACTAATAGTTTCAAACCAGCAGAAGCTTGAGCGTGTGATAAAGCTAACGACCATAACTTATTGAGTAGTCTCTGCATTGGTCTTGTTCTAGAAACATCCGATTTGGGATACGGTGTTCCTGACCATATATTAGGTAAGGGGACAATAGGATATACATCAGTATTGAGAACAGATTCATATAATAAAACCTCACCAACAGTTGCAACTACGCCAATACGTGTTTGTAATACTTCTTCAAAGTTCATCAATCCACGCTCAAACACTCCTGGATTTTCTTCTAAAAATGCAGCAAATTCTTGTTCATTCATGACCATTTCTTCTCCACTACGAGAATCAACCACTCTATAGAATGGTACTTTGGTCTTATAAAATCTTTCTAATATTTGGTATTTTTCATGATTAAAATGGTCTAAGTCCTTAGCTTCGGCTGGAGTCTTAATAACCATAGCATTCTTATTTTGAGCATTTGGATAGTCTTCTTCTGAATATTCAGATATTTCCTCAATGATTCCTGGAATGACCTCTCCAGTCTCCTCATCCATCTGAGCTCCTAAGAATGGATATAAATTAACAATTTGTTCACCAGTTAAAATTGTTGATAGGATAATTGAATCAGCATCCTGAAAAAACCTATCACGAGATGATGGTGGTACATAGACACGAAAAGGATTAACTGAAGTAAACTTAACTTCACCCTTGCCAAAGTCTGCTTCATTATCGATATAAACATACAGATATCCTAATCCTGTTACAGCATAATCATGAATAGCATCTTTCATGTGGACATCCCCACTTGATATCTGCCATACGTATCCTAGGATTGTTCTCCAAGCGGATGCAACCTTAACATCAGAATCTTCTCTTGGTACAGCTGTAAATACAGGTGGTTTAGCTGTTAATACACTTTTCAGCTTTTCAATAGCTGGTGATATCCTATCCATAGGAACATCAGCTTGATTACGTGATTGCATCTCCTCAGACTCAGCATTGGTAAAATGGTTACCATGATAGAAGTCAATATCGTTCCTTGCTTCTATTTCCCAGTCTGCTCGAGCATCACGCCACCTTCTATGAAGTTCTTGATTCTCTTTTGATTGTGGGTGTTGTTCTATTGCCATAATATATGTGACTTACGCTTCACTACTAAGTTAAGTATAAATAGCGTAACTTCAAAGAAAAATACGCTAAAATCGTCTAAAAGTTCCAAATTATCGTCTAGCACCTGTCATCCAGTTGTAATATCCCCTTAATTTGCCACCTTTTTTCTTTCCTGCTCTCATCTCCCCAACTGATATAGATGTACTAAGTGGAGCTTTAGAATAATAGTCTGCATAATATAATCCGTCCATAAGGTCATCATTCTTTGGAACAGGATGTTCAAACATCTCATCAACTAATCCTGTCATTTCTCTACGAATATATAATTTTTTACTATTTACAATAGGACCTAGTGATGTTTCTAGTCTATCTGCTTTTTTAATACCTGGAGGTGGTTTAACCCCTTTAAATATTCCTGGTATTAATCTTCTATCTTCAGAAGCCATCCGAGTAACCATATCACGTACCATTTCCTGAGCTGCTACTGTTTCAATCGTAACTCTCCTAACAGGACTATATTTCCGGGCCATTTTTATAATTTGTTCTGGTAAATCAAAAGTAGGGATACGTTCACGATAATATTCTAATACATATCGATTCTTATTTGAATCTACTCCAATAACCATAATAACCTGAAAATCAGAAGTTTTTGTTGCTGTAGCTGCTATATCAACTCCAATATAAACATTAATAGGAATTGCATCATTTCTTATAACTAAGTAAGAATAATTATCAATAGACTTAAATACTCCATCATGATATTTGATTCTATCTGTTTTAAACGCTGCTGATGATAAATCACGAGCATCATTCATATATTCCTGGGCAAACTTGTTTACAAGACCTGCTTCAATAAATTCTCGTTTTTTAGAATCTAACTTAGATACAGGGAATTGTTCAGGCCAAATAGACTTACCATCTTGTAATGCCCGATAAAATGTTACATCCCAAGGATATTTACGTTCTTCTCTTTTCGCTAACCTATTTCCATCAACAACCATTTGTAGAAAACTATCATAATGGACAATAGTACCACATAACCATATCCAACCTTCTTTTCCTGGAGACTCCTCTAATGCAGGAAATACTGTAGATACAATCCATTTCTTAATCTCATCTCGTCTTTCAGGTGTTTTGGTATTTAATTCAGATTCAAAGTCATCTAAGATAATACCAGTATAACGAACATCAATCTCAGTTCTACCACGAAGTCTCTGAGAAGTACCCTTAGCAATTAATCTATCTCCTTTGGCAGTTACAATATCCTTTTCAGTCCATCGATTACCAACTGAATCACCAGCTAAATTCCCAAAGTAGTACCTTATTGACTCGTTATACTCTAAATGACTCTTAACATATTTAAGATGGTCAATGGCCTGTCCTTGTTCTTCAGCTACCCATGCAATGAATTGTCTCTGTCCCTTTGGGGCGAAACAAATCTTGTGTAAAATAGCAGCCTTCGATAAGATGGACTTCCCAAAGCCTCTCGGAAGAATATTGCATATACGGGCACCAGGGCTAGTATCAATAAGTTTTTTACCCACCTCCTCATGGAACGTGGGAGAACTGCTCTTATTAAGGAAGTCAGCAGGTAGAAAAGCCCTCCCAAAATAAAGCAAGTCACTATAACAACGCGCAAGAACCTCATCCTTCTCCTTTAAGTCTGGTATAATATTTATTTCTTTGTTTTCCATCAATCCCTATACAGTATCAGGCATATCCTTTAATTTCTGAATAGACATCTAAATCTCCAATATCAAGAAGATTATCATCATAGTCATACAAAGATGTACATTTTGGACATACCCAACCAGCTACGACTTGAAATATATCCATTAATACAACTTTTTGACTGTCAATCAATGGTTTGTCACAAACAACGCAACAACGAAGTTCACTATGTATTCCTAAATCACACAGAGTCAGGTTTGTCATCGATTCTCTTTTCGGCATGAGCCAACACCTTTACATTCTCAGAACTTATCTTTTTCAACTGTTCTTCACTAAATCCCTGAAATACAGTTAATGATTCTGTTTTCTTTTCATTAGGAAACATTCCAGCTATTTTCATCATTAATTCAATTGCTCTTAACTTGTCCCCATCCTTACCATCCAGGTTATCAATGATATTCTTAGTCATTTCAAGTAGGTAGTGTTTAGACGCTCCTATCTCACTTAAGATAACTTCTATTTCTTCTGTAACCAATTTCTGTACCCTTTCAGTTTTCATAAGTCCACGAGCAGTCTCTTTAGCGTATTGTCTCTTATTTGTAGGGAAAACACGTAAATAAGCCTCCGTTGGACTCATTCCCTTTGCAACATACTTTGCAAACAAGAATTCGTTATTCGTTGGTTCTTTTCGTTCTTCACGAAGTTTCTTAGAAAACTTCTTATTTGAGAACGAATATATATTCTTTGGAGGAACTCCTCCCATATCAACATTAGGATTCGTTGTATACGTTCCTAATATTGTTCTTACATAGTCTACAGTTCTACCTCTTTGGTTATCCATAGTACTACGTCTTAAAATCTTACATACTTGTAAATCATCCGTAATAACCCATTGTCCTTCTTCTCCTTTTCTCCAATCAGACAATAATTCTTTATCTGGGTAGAAATTACGAAATTCTTCTACATTCTCGTACAATACCTCTTGGTTTCGGGAAATTGTCTTTGTTCTCATCTACACTACTCCCAACCTGTTGATTAGGTGCCCGCAGCCACCCCTCCGAGTGTAGACAAGTAAGGAAACAGTAATCATAGTAACTCCTACTTGTTTCCATCTATCGTCTGCCCCCAGACGAAAGTCTTTCCCTTGTGAATGTCAACAACATCCATTCTAAAATCTCCTGTACTAAACCAATCTATAATGCCAAAACAATGGGCCCAGTTGTGTAGTCTACCTCTTAACCACTTATTTTGTTCCCTTGACATATCTTTTAAACAACCTAAACTCCAAGAACCAATCGTACCATTTAACTTTGTGCCAGTCATTCTTTGGATATCGTGAGTATGTCCATAGACAATATTGGCTCCATAGGTATCTAAATGTTTCTTAGCATGGTTAATCGTAGCAAACGCACCATGAATAAAGGTTAATTTACCTATTCTAAGCGGATGATTGTATGGTAAGTACTTATATCCTCGTTCATCCCACTTACAAGCCTTCCTAAAGGTATAATCCTTCATATAGGGGTATCGTTCCACAAAAGCGTCTAACCATTCATCATGATTCCCTGCACATATGTACCGTTCCTTGCATTTTATCTTATCCAGAACCTTATCAAACATATCAAGTCCTTCATTGACTCCTTCTATCTCCTTATCAATGATTGGTAACTGATATTCCAATGGTGGCTGCTTTATCTTCTTATATTTCCAAGATGAAACCGATTCCCATTCTCCAACATCTCCTAGATTAATAAAAATATTAGGTTTTACAAGTTCAATAGCCTTTAAAACAACATTAACAGCTGCTTGGTCATGAATAGGGAAGTGTTGGTCAGGGACTACTATTGCACGTCTATGCTTTTTTTGTCTCGACATCCTTTTTCCTATCTTTTCGTTGGTAAAGAACTATCTTATCTCTTTTACGAGCTATTTCTGTTGCCTTACTATCTCTTGCCATAGCAATTGCTATCTTACCATCTTCAGATTTGAACTTATCAGCTCCTTTGCCTACTGCTTCGACTACAACAAGGTGTCTAAGGTTACAATCACAACACCATAGATAAAAATACGACTCTGCATCTACAAGTAGAGTTTCGTCATCGAACATTGTTATGTGCATATCTTACCTTTCAGTACAATTTCTTCAAAATATTGACAACCTTCATCGACAACACACGGTTTACCTGCAAAATCTTTGTCAACATGGATATACAGCTTATCATCTTCTCTTTTAAACATACAACCTAAACATTTGCCGTTGCTCCAATTTGCACAATTCTTCCTTGCTATCGGTATTTGGCTTGTCATTCTCTACTCTAATTTACATTAGACGAAATAAATGAACAAGAAGTTTCATTTTTTCTTCCCCTATATATAGTATATATAGTATATATATATTATAAGCTAAATATATAGAATATAAAGCTTAATTAAAACTAAACTAAAACTATTAAAGCCTAGGCCTAGGCTTCCGGGAAATTTCTGGCAAAAATTTTGGTAAAGTGAACTTATCAATTTTACGAGAGGTGGGGAAATTTTTTAAAAAAATGTTGAAAATTTAATGATTTTGGGTGTGGGTCTTTTATCCCCCACCGTATCGGGGGTGTGGATTTCTCGAGGGTGAAGGATTACGTTGAAAACCATATAATGGGTTGGTGAAATTTTAGGTGAGCCATAATGTATATTATGTATATTAATATTTAACCTTTTTTGACCGAGAATCACTCTCAAATACTACCCAACTAAAAAAGATATAGAACGTCAAATTATATTACTTTTATATGTGTTTGTCTGATTGTGGATTTCCTACCTATTTATTTAATACTTGTTTTATTTAATACATAGGTAACGTACATTCTTCTGTGAATATTAATCATAAACAATCAGAAGGAGTAATCTAATGGGACGTAACAAAACCCTTAAATCTCCACAAGTACAGACATTAACCGAAGATACAATTACAAACATTGTTGAATCTAATGAAGATACAATGAAAGAAATTGTTAAGTCTGATAAGGAAGTTAAACTTTCCAAAAAGTCAGTTGATAATGTTTTGAGTAACTTGGAGGGATTTTCTTCTGAAGATGTAAAACAAATACAAGACGTATTTAAGAAGTTGTCAGATAGTGGGAAGGTTACAAATGGTCAAGGTGGTGGAACTTCATACGATACTCCCGAAATTACTAAGTTTCGTAAAGAATTCGGTGAATCAGTAGAATCAATCTCTGATGGTCACGATGTTACGAAAACAGGGAAGAAATTGTATTACGTTAAGGATAGTAACGGTAAACTACGTTATCCTACTTTATATCTTCGGAGTAAAGAACAGTTAAACAAGATTAAGAAGTAATTCTTAGTCTACCTCGGTAAATAAGGGTATGTCTTTTGATGTACCCTTATTTTTTACAGATATTTTAGAGTAACTTAACAAAACCACATACTATTATAATGAATAAACAACCTTTTACAGAAATCACAACTGTTAATGATACAACATTGAAAATTGAAGTATTTACAGATAATGATTCAACTACTGAAGAAATTACTTTTACAAGTAAAATATCACTTACAAATTATATTGATAAGTTACGTAAAAACTTATACAAAGTAAAAATTCCTGTTTGTATTATTGATACAATAAGGAATACAACACTAAAATTTAATATGACTGAACAAAGTCAAGAAGTTGCACAAAACTTAAATCACCAAACAAAAAGAAGTGATAAGTTGCGCTTTATTCCTAAAACTATGGTAAAAGTAGAGAAGTCGAGTAAAGACATAAGAAAACAACGTATAAAAGATATTATGCGAGATATAAAGTTTGGAGATATAAATCAAGCTAAACATAAAATGGACAAATACTTTGAAAAGTAAAATAAAGGAAGTTACAATGAATAAAGAACTTCAACATATCTTTGATGTTGTGCTTTTAGACATACTCGTAGATGATATAAAAGTAATCGCGAGAAATGCTAAAAGTGAAATAGAATGGAAACAATATCAAAAGCATATGAAAGGATAGGTTACAGATGTTTGAAGGTTACATAATTATATTATTTGTGTTTATTATAATTGCATTAGATATAAATAGAAGAATAAAAAATTAATTATACAAGATTTAACTAAAGGAAATAACAATGCAAACAAACGAAGTAAACACACCTGTTGTTACTGGTGATGAAGATACTGATGCTTTGTTAGAGATGGAACGAATAAGTCAAGAGTTACCTGAAAATCAAGTAGCTCTACATTCTGTTGGTTCTGTACTCGATACAGAGATTGCAGTGCTTTATCCTATGTTTAAAGAAGGGAATGCAGATTATGACAATCCTTGTTGCTTAGAAGATGTAGATAAAGAATGGTATGCAGATTTATCTAAAGCAGACCATCTTACTGCACATAACACAATGTTGTCATTTTCAAGCGCTCCACCTAATGATGTAGTTCTTCTGAAACGAATGCTCGAAGAATCGTACCTTATGATAAAGTTAATGCAACAATCTAAAGAGGAGTATGGTACGTGGCGTGAGCATATACTTGATGAGTCAAATTCTTTATTGCAACGATTGGATAGAATTACTAAAGTAGGAACTAAAGCAAAGGAGATTGAAAGATGGACAAGTTAGTCATAAAAGACTACACATCTAAGAATACGCAAGATTGTTGTATCTGTGGTGAAAAAATAGATGCGATGGTCAATCCTGATACTGGTAAAGAAATATGGACAAAAGGACATAATGCTTTACCTATAAAAGATGGCAGATGTTGTAGTGATTGTAATAATAAGGTAGTAGTGCCATTACGTATAATGGGTACAATTAGTGATAAAGTGCAAAAGATTAGTGATTTATCTACTGATGCAGTAAAAGACTATGATACCGCTATTCTCACAGAAGTCGAGGTACGAGATGGAATTAAACACCTTAAGAAAGCAAGTAAAGGTCTTACTAAAGCTCGTAGAGTAGCTCAACAAATACAAGGATTACTTAACGGTCTTGATAGAAAGCTCGATGATGACAAGGGTTAACCGTAGAACTCAAGCTATTGATATGTGTGTAGGTAAAACACCTGCTGAGATAATGTCAATAATTTGTGAAGCAAAAGAAAATGGAGCTCCTTTTGGGCTTATACAACAGTTACAACAGATGTTGGATTTAAGCTCAGAGGAAAGTCACGCTCTTGAACGTAAAGAAACTGTTTTATCCGCTTGGACTAACTATTGCAGAGGTTCGTGGGTATACAGATTATTAGAAAGGTTTGGATTTAGATGAGCACATCTACACCTACGCCAAGGGAACAGGCAGTTAAGTTGTTCCCAGATTTAGTTATATTTAAAGAAAAAGAATTAATAGCAAATAGATTTACTGGCGAAGAAATAGAACTTGAGCCAGAAGCAGTAGCAGTATATGATTTATGTATGGGAGCAGAACAGTTTGGCATGTGGAAGATTGTACGTAAGTGTTTAGACTGGTTTAAAAAGTATTACCCAAAGGAATATTTAGTATTGCTAGATTAAAAGAACTATGTTAAATACAATAATAGTCGCAGGAGTTATAATTGCAATAATGGGAATGTATATTACATTCCTACACGGCGTTATAGACGAGCTGCGTAAAAATAATAACGAACTAAAAAAACAAAACAAAATACAAAAGTTAAGGTTACGTTAAATGCATGAAATAACCGTTAAGGGCATACATAAGTCGCTTAATGAAAACGGATATATCTGCGGTGTACCTTTTGCTGCGAGTATTACAAGTGCGATACAGACTAAACCAGTTAGTGGAGCATTTCTATACGGCCCAGCAGGTACAGGTAAAAGTTTCCTTCCTATTGTTCTTAGCAAGACACTCGGAGTAGAAATGTTTTTCTATCAATGTGCTCCAGGAACAAGAGAAGATGACTTAGTGCTTAAGATGCTTCCTAGTGAAGTAACTAAAAGTGGCGTAGAGATTAAAAAATCAACCGTTTTCAAAGCTGCTGAGGCATCACATAAAAATAAAGTGATGCTAGTGCTTGACGAGTGGGATAAAACACGACCAACTGCTGATGGTTTCTTTTTAGATTTCCTTCAGTATGGGCGTTTATCAATCCCTGGAACTGATATAAATGCAAATCTTGATAATATGTTCATATTCTTCACTGCAAATGATGAACGTGAATTTCATGAAGCTTTGCTACGTAGATTTCCTAAGATTGATGTTAATCCGCTTGAATCAAGCCTTGTTATGTCAGCATTAAGGTTAACTCACGATGGTCATCCGCATTTAGGTAATGCAATCAAGTTGTATGAAAAAGCTGTAATGAGTGGAATGTCAAAACCCGCTACAATACAGGAGATTAGACAACTTCTTGACGCTATTAGCTTTCTTGGTAAGGGAGCAGATTGGAATAGCTTGGTATATCAGTTTGTTACAAAGACACCTGAGAACCACAGTTTATTAAAAGATGCTCAATCTTCCGAGTATGTACCTGTTAATGGTAATATTGCTGAATTAGACAGTAAGAAATTTACAGGTGATATAGCTGAGAAAAAAGTTAAGAAGAAGAAAATCATCATGCCAACTAAGATTGATTATCTAACTAAGGTAAAACCCATAGATGACGCTAAGGATATTCCTAGCGATAATGAAATCTATGGTGTTTATGACTATACAGATGAGAACTATTCTATGCTGGCACATCAAGAGATGCGAAATCGTATCGCTAATGACGATGTTGCAGTCGTTGATGACTTTGAGGTCATTCGCGGCAAATTAATACGTAAGAAACCTTATCAGCTTACAGAGATGAGTATTACTCAGTATGCTAGAGACGCTGAAGGAATTACAGAGGTCGCATATGTTGACAAGAACTGTACCTTTAAAGATTTAACTCGCATGCCAAATTGGACTTACTGGACAATACGTAGATACTCAAAAGATGAAGTTGTTGCTAGATACCAAAGCAAAGACGGTGGTGGTGGTGTTGCAATGACGATAGATATGAGATGGACTAAAGATAATGGCATTACTGTTATTATTGCCGCTGATTCACCAAAGTCAAGTACTGATTTTTGGGGCAGGCGAGGAAATGTTGGTCAATTCTTGAATGTTAGTGAATATGGAACTGAGAACGCTTCGTTAGCTCTGTTTTCTAGTAAATTAGACAATGGTAGATATAACGGCATATTGAATATACGCAATATTATAACCCACGAAGGGATAGAATATTCTGCTAAAATCAATGAAAATACAGACAGAACAACTAACTTTGGATTAGGTTACATTGCAAGTCAATCTACAGATGTAATAACAGATAGCGTATCGACTACCTATATTGGCAGAGGATTTGAAGTTGGTATATTTAGTAATGACGCTACTGACTATGCATTTGCATCAGTTAATATAGATGGTAATCCTACAAGAACTGCTCTTGAAGGAATTAATCTTTTAACTGCGTCTATGATGATTAAAGAAGCTGACCATAGTCAATTAAACATACCTGTTTATAAGGCTGTAAAGGTAAACTCACGTAAATTAGCAAACCATTTGAAGAAACGCGGATGGAGATTCTTAGGTAAACGATTAGGAATGATGGGCAAGAGATATAAGAGCACTGAAAACCATATGTGTTATTGCTTTCTTTTCGAAAATCTTGCTATCTTTGGATTTGCATATGATTATGATAATATTACAGATAAATCACAAGTGTTTTCAAGAATGAGACGCATAGTATCACAGCTTGCGGAGGCTGCTTCAGTTAATGTCTAAGCTCATTAAACGAGATTGGCGAAATTGGAAACCACAGCAAACTCCGAGTGGTAAACGCTTCAACTCAGGCTCTGATTCATTTCAGAGCTTGGGTGAAGGCGGTTTTAATATTAGTAAAGCAGTTAAACCTAAAGATGTTAAGAAGAAAGCGGTAAGATTGTCCGGGGTCTTTCCTACTGCTCTTAAAAATAATTCTATAAAAACAAAACCCGCAAGAGCTAAATTATATGGCAATAAGTCAATTTTAAAGAACAATAATTTTAAATTTAAAGCTAATAGTATACATAATAACGTAGCAGAACGCAACCTCGATAGATTTGATGACCATTTACACTGGTCTTCAGATTTTGAAGATAAAAAATACAAGCATAACAGTAATAGGTCTTGTAGTGCTATTGAAAAAGCAGATGAAACGAAGGATAGAAGACTATCAGGAGCCCTTGCTATAATGATATCTAAGTTAGCTGAAGATAAGTCTGGTGAACCTATTATTGGCGAAGATGAGTGGGATGTACAAGAATTAATGATGCGTTCAATCACAAGAAGAAATATTTATAGTTGTATGCAATCAAGAGAGCGTGAAAATATCGTATTAGTATTAGATAGTTCTCCGAGTTGTCGAGATGTAGCTAAATTATACAGTAAAATAGCATTTTTATCGTGTAAGTTGGGGAACTTGGACATATATTTAGCTCCAAACGCTCGCATAACACATAAGATGAGTGTTAAAACTGGTCAATATGAGAAAGTTTTTGATGCTGAGAGAGATGAAGACATGATTGTATGCGGTATGGACGCTTTACATAACTTTTTTAATAACAGGGTTATCCTGTTTTTTGGTGATTATGATGGAACTACACAAATTTGCAGTGCTTCTCATAGCAACGAGATTTATTGGCTTAACAATAGCTATGATGAATATGACCACAAAGATTACTTACGTGGAAAGAAATTTAATGGCACTGTATTCGATGTGTCTAGTAGAAAAGATTTAATTAACACAATAAGAAAGCTAAGGTGAATAATGAATAAGAGAACAGAAAAGAAGGAAGTAGAGAAAATGCAAGAAATTGGCGTTACTCTACGAATTCCGCCTGGCGATTTCCGAAAAGTAAAGGTAGATAATGACTTGCAAGTGAATTTAAGTCATGATTTAGCTGAGTTTATGAATGCCACTAAGGGTCAACCAGCTAAATTTTATATTCTTGTTAAGTTCTATCTGTCTGAACGTAAGGGATTGCACAAAATGATGAAATCAAACAGTAAAGGTAAATTAGCAATAATAGAAGCGTCTATGAACGCTACTGTTGTTTCTTTAATGACAATTGCTGTAGCCGGTCAAATGGATAATATAATGGAAGGCGAAGACTTTAAATCAAATAAAAACCTTCAAGGTTGCATTAAAGAACTTCGAGATGCACTAAAATCAAAACAACGAATGCTTGATTTTGACAGATTTTGCAATGATAGATTTGGCGTTTCTGAAGTTGTAGTTGATAGAGAATACTGGGAGAATAAAGATGGCGAAGAATTCTCAGTAGACAGACATTTAAAAGCAGAATCTTAAACAAAAGGAGCAATCTCAATGGGTTATGACCTGTATGGTCTTAGTCCATCAAATACAAAAGTACCAGATTGCGACTTTACTGATGATGACACTACAAAAGCATACTTTGCTTGGCAAGATAACACAAAAGGAGCATATTTTAGAAACAATGTGTGGTGGTGGTCTCCTTTGTGGAGTTATGTTGCAAAAACATGCGGTGATATACTATCAGTAGCAGACGCAAATGGTGGTACTAATAATGGTGGACATAAGATAAGTAAAACAAAAGCAAAAAGGATAGCTAAAAGACTACGAAGCTTGGAACGTAAGGGCGAAGTAGATTCTTATACTGATTCCTATAAAAAGAAAATGGAGTCTTTGCCTGAAGAAAAATGTAAACTATGCAAAGGCACTGGTACAAGAAAAGAATGGGAGGGATGGCAAACACCTAAACAATGGTTAAAATACCACGATACGCTTGAATCAAAAGGCCCAGGAGGATACAAATGGGCACATGAATGTCAAGGATGCAACGGATGTAGTGGTAAGGGTGTTCAAAAGAACTGGGAATCACAATATCCATTTGATTCCGATAACGTCATGAATTTTGCAGATTTCTGTGAACATTCAGGCGGATTCCGTATTTGTTAATTACTACTTAAACATAAGCCTAGGCTATAGCTTTAGTCTAGGCTTTGTTAAAGTAATAGTTAAGCTAATATACTTATATATATATATAACTATATATACAAGTATTAAATAATACAAAAAAACATTAAAAAAGTATTGGTAATAAAAAATAATTGTAATAATTTCTTAAACAAATTGAGGACAAAAATGGGAAACATGAGAACTTTCAGATGCGATGACAAGACTTGGCGTAAGTTCAAGTTAATATGCACAATGCAAAATGTATCGATGCAAACACAACTTGGCAACCTTGTTGGAGACTTCGTTAAAAGCAAATCAATCAACACAGATAGAATGACAAATGGCACAGAGCTCAAAAGTCACACAAATCTATGATGATTACGTTGCTCACCTAAACGCTGAGAAATCCAAAAGATATGATGGACAGGAAGAATGGTTTCATTCTTCATCAGCAGGTATGTGTGCACGTAAACATTATTATTCATCAGTAGAAAAGGTACAGACATCAGAGATAAGTCCTGATACCTTAAGGTTGTTTCGCCTTGGAGATGTCTTACACAAAGACATACAAGACGCAGTTCAATGGTATGCATCTAACAATGGGGCACGTATTTTTATAGAAAAAGAATTATACATACATGATTTAAAAGTCAGAGGCTTTATTGATTTAGTTATGGTAGATGATGGTGTGCTTTACGATATAAAATCTTGT
>Ga0080013_1003915_pt1 | contig 15090 bp, 13 predicted proteins | sample ETNvirenome_6_85_FD_69236 | JGI IMG/M metagenome (GOLD analysis project Ga0080013, IMG submission 69236) | Marine viral communities from the Pacific Ocean - ETNP_6_85 (SPADES assembly) (version 2) | ecosystem: Environmental > Aquatic > Marine > Oceanic | place: Pacific Ocean | collected 2013-06-19
TTTTCTTCCTCCGAAGTATGCAAATCGTCAATCACGGAGGAAATCGTCTTAAGCGCGCCGCCCTTCCCTCCGAGCAGTCCTGTTAAAAGTCCTAACATTATATGGCGTACTCCTCTGGTCGTGGTCCGAAATAGTTCCCTTTTTGTTGTTGATCTTGTTGCTCCTCCATCATCTTTTTCATACGGAACATTTCCATCATTTCCTGTATTAAATTTCTTTTAACGGGATCCAGTCCTTCCATGTATCCTTGTACGCGTCGTGCCGTGGTTAACGGAATTTTTTCCCCGTATATTCCAACCATCGGCTCCTCTATATGGTGAGGTGCGTTATCAAACGCCTCTACTTGGTCCATGACCCTTTCACGCGTTCCGCCGAAAGGAGTTAATTCCTCCATCGTGTCCTCTCCCTCTATCACTTCACCGCCATTCGCATAACCTTGCGGTAGGGACATGAGACCCACCGGTCCGCCTTGTGCCCATGTAAATTTTCCACCTATGTTAACGTTTTGATTCAGAGGGTTAAATTCTGCATTAACTCCTAAATTTTCATTAATATTATAACCAATTTTTCCTGGGTCTGTTACATTATATTGCCATCCAGTTTTATTGTCTCCACCTAAAAGTTGAAACTTATCTTTCCAATTTTCTGAAGGGTTTACTGTATCTAAATTCTCTAAATTCTTCATTGTCTGCAAATCACTTCCACTCAAAGTGTCGCGAGACAGTTCACGAAGGTTTCCGATTCCACCCTCAAGGACATTTCCGCCTGTAATTTCATTAAATAAATCAACTAGGTGGGTAGTGTATATACCAGGAGGTTTACTCCCACTTCCACTTCCTCCGTCAGATCCGGAGCCCGTGTCAGTTCCACCGCCAGTGCCGCCGTCACCACCAGTAACATCTGGTCCGACGTAATTCGGGTAAGCGGGGTTGCTTATGTTTTGATTAGTTGTTCCTTGCCCTCCTGGTGCGTAATATTCCTCCGAACTTTGAGGTGTACTTATCCACTGTACTTCATTCGCTCCCGTTGTTCCTGGACCTCCAGTTTCACCAGGTGGTGTACCTGATTGTGAAGGCCCACTAACAACAGGTGCTCCCGAAGACATAAAATCACCCCATTCTACATCATTTATGCCCATTACGCCACCCTCTGGAATGCCTTGTTCGTGCTCATGATTCCTCCCTGTGCGGCGAACGTGATCTCGCCTGAGCTTGTTCCGCTGTTTGTATTGGCATTATGCACCGGGTACAATTATAATTTTAAGGACAACAAGAACGATGACTACAACAATGCCGGCCTTAATCCAGTCCTTCATTTTCCACTCATTCCATTCTTTGAGATGTCCCCATAAATCTTTCAATAAATTCATGTTTACCTCCTATTTTCGTTTGGTTACGCCCCATCCTCTCTTGGCGAGACGGCGTTGCTTTCTAACAGAACCTCCTTTAGCATATTCTGTATCCAAAATATGTTTAGGTGGTGAAGTATAAACTTGTCCTCCAGTTCCACTAGGACTTCCTCTACCCAGTGTAGAACCTAATTCACCACTTCCTCCGCTTTCCGCTAGCAATTCACCTAGCGTTAATTTTTTTATTCTTGCCTTTTCCGCCGCTTCCCTCTTCTTTAAAAGCTTTATATTCTTAATTCTCTGGATTTGAGCCTTAATGTTCGCACCCTTATGCAATTTAGGAAGACCCGGAAGATTCAAAGATTCTTTAAATTTTTTTTCCTGAAGCTTTTTTATCTTCTTTACTTTTTTACCGACATCCGCTGCTTTTTTAATAATTCCGCCAACCATTATTTCTTTCTCCTTAAAGGTACACCAGGTCGTAGCCCGCCTAAAAATGGTCTAGGATTTGATTTTGATCTAGGTTTCCTACGTTTCAAGTGTTCAAAATATTTATCCTTCAGAGTTCTTTTTTTAGGATCATCAGTATGAGGACTTCGAATTGGTTTTTTCTTGGGTGGGTTGTCACGATGGAATCTCAATGAAGCTGCCAAACCTGAACGTGGATCTTGATGAACGTTTAATTTTTTTCTGGAATCTCTAACATCTTTAGCTACTGTATCAGATAATGTACGTGCCAGCTTCGTAACCCTTCCACCTTTCGCCATTGGCTTTACGTGTCTTGTTTTTTTCCTCGTAGCTCTTTTTCCATATACCTTTTTCCACATATCGTCCAATTTTTCTTCTTTAGTTCTTCTGTGAGGATTTCCACCAGACATTAGCTTAACCCTTCCACCTTTTTTAAATGTAGTGGTTGTTTGTCCACGTCGAACGGGTCCTTGACCACGCACTCTTACTCTGCCTACCATTGTATCCTCCTAATGAATCGTTGGTTTGTCATGCGTGTAAAACTCGTCCATCATCTGAAAGCTAGCCACAAGCTGCTCAAAAACGATATTTGTCTGTTTTACACCTAATGTGTTTAAGTAAATGTTTCTTACCATAGAAACCATCGCCGCACAAAACAAAAGTTGATCATCCGAAGTTGGAGCCTCCTTTATTACAAGGGTCTCAATCTTAGTAATATAGTCCCTAATTTTTCTTGCTTCCCTTTCCATTTGACCTTCCTTTCATTTGCTCGCGCACCACGGCCATGTTTTCCTTTAAAGCCGCTAGTTTCTCTTTGCTCTTTAAATCAGCTTCCGCTGTTTTAGTTTTAAGTAAATCTATACCTACTTGAGATTCAAGCTTATCACGATCCAAGTCTATTCTTTCTGAGTCAATAGTCCAGTCTTTTTCTAGTCGTGCCTTTTCTTCCTTGGTTTTAAGCATGGTTTCCATTGCACGTAAATCAATTTCTTGCTGTTTAAGTTTAACAAGTGGGTCATCAGCCATTTCTTCAGTTCGTCTTTTCTCTTCAGCAAGCATCTCTTTAACCATTTGCGCTTCCACAGTGGCAATTTGTGATTCTTTTTGTTGCATAAACTGTTGATGTGCCTGTTGCGCTTGTGGAACCATCTGCTTGTTTTGCTGTGCCTGTTGCATCATTTGCTGGATCTGTTGATTTTGCTGCGCCATTTCTGGTTTTTGGTCAACTTGTTCCGCTGCCAACAAGGCAATGTGTTCCATGATATGTGATTCCATCATCGCATAGAGCTGCGGGTTAATCTGTACCATTCTAGTAGCAATAAAATCAGCGTGCGCTTTCATGTGTTCCGGATGGTTTTGTTTTGGAAAAGCTTTCGGTTGTTCTCCACGCATCGCCACAGCGTTTTCCATTGCAGGACTCATAGGGGATGGTTTGTTTGGATCCGGTTTTAAAATACCGTCCACATTGTCCACACCCATCGCCATGTACATTCTTCTGTACGCTTCGCGTACATTATGCAGTTGTGGGTTTGCCTGAGCTAATTGCAGCTGTTGTTGCGCCAACATGATACGCTGGGACATGGAGAAAATATTAGGATCACTTATAGGAATAATATCCACGCGATCATCAAAGTCACTTTGCTTGATCATTCTATCGCCACCTTTAACCATGTATGGGTATTCTGGTGGGAGATAGGACTGGAATACATCCGCTAGTAAATTAAACTCTATTTTTTGTGCGTAATGCAATCTCTTATGAATCGCACTCATGACTTTGGTTCCACGTTCCAGTAACGCTAATGTCGTTCCAACTGGATTCTGTTCATTACCTTCACCCATTTTCATGTCAGCGATCGCCGCGAAAGTTTTTCCTGCGTCAACCGCAAAACCTAGTAATTGAAATAAGGTCGCACTTGGTTCCTTGTAAGGAAGGGGTAATAGTGATTCCTTTATGGAAGTTCCTGTTACATCAACATCCCTGAATTCACCCGGCTGCAACGGCTCGTCGTGATCACGTATGCGCATGCCACGTGCCTTGAAACCTGCAGGAAGGTTAGCGAGTGTGCCAGCATCAATTAATTGCCGCAAAACACTTGTTGCTGTTCGCGATAACCCTCCAAGCATGTGTATCAGACCAAAGCCGTAAAAGCCCAGTCCTGGGAGGAACTTAAAGTGTACAAAATACTGTTTCTTTTTTTTAGTTTGATCTGCCTCATCCCAGTTTCGTCTGATAGACAAAACTTGTTCGGAGTATTTATCAAGCGTTACAATGTAAGGAAGCTTGATTCCATCTGGATCTTCAAATCCTGGTAAGTCTAAATCAACATGCATTTCTAAAAGTAAATGCTCGTCAGTGTCTGTAGTATAGGAAGGTTCATTACCTTCTAATTCATTAACCTTTTCTTGTACTTCAGAAGGGTCAACCGTTCCTGTAGTAACTTCTATATCACTGTAAAATCCACTTACCTGATTTTTACGCAATTCATTACCACTCATTTTAATGCAGTGGGTAACACGCTGCGCACTTTCTAAATCAGTGGCAAAATAATCAATTACCAAATCTTCCCCGGAAACAAATTTTGCTACCGCTCTTCCTAACTGGCCATCATAATAAATCTTTTTAAATGCGGAACCGGCTAATGGCAGATAAAATAATAATTGATCCATATCCGGGTCATATTCTTTCATCACGTTCATTAACTCGTAATTCATGAATTCTTTGACACGCATTGACTGGTCTTCAATTTCTGGAGTTATTTCACCTATAATTTGGCAGTTGACAGGTCCGCTTGGTGGTAATAATTCCTTATAAGCCTGTGCTTGAAACTGTGTTACTGATTCAGCCAATAAGGGATGGACCACTCCACTTGCACCGTCAAAAGGCTGTGTTCGGTTTTCATATTTGAATCCGAGCATGTCAAGTCCTTTGACATAGGTGTCCTCCCAGTCTTTTCGTGAATCCTTATCACTTTCAAAAAAAGATACAAGATCACTTGAAAGAAGTGCTAAATCTTTTTCCTCAACAACATCTGCTAAGTTAACATTATGTTCTGTGGGTGCCGGAGGAGCATTATCAGGAATAATAGCGGAGCCGTCCTCCTGCATTTCAAACGCAGGATCAAACTCTACTTCTTTTTCCATTTCAACGTCTACTCCATCAGGTTCTATGTCGAGACCTAAATTAAGAGCTTCTAACGCTTTATCTATATTATTTTTACTTTGATCAGCCATATTAAGTTAAAGGGGAAACAATTGGTTCCAATCCGCCACTAACAAATCCTCCTTCATTGTACACAGAAGTTTCTAGAGTGGGGAGTATACCTTTTTTATCTCTTAAAAGCAACACTGGAATTTCATCAAAAGGCATTCCATCCCCATCAACGATTACCGTTTCATCAAATTTTGCACCTGATTTTTTAGATATTTTTTTCATTTGAGGGATCATGATTCTATCATAAAATCCTGATTTACTTTCTCCCTTAACTTTGGACGAAGCAAGCGCTATTCCGTCATAATCACCGCTTTCTTTAGCCGCACGCAATAAATATTGCAGCACGAATCTTCCATGATCTTTTGAATCGGCCAATGGACCCTCTGGAATGTCAGATGCAGCTTTATAGCGTTTTCCTCCTGGTTTTAATTTCTCTGATTTTTTTATAAGTGACTCCTGTTCCTTTCTGAGTTTAGAAACCCCTAAACCACCTGCATCATCAATTTTACCTTGTATGTTAGCTAATTTATTCTGTATTTTTTGAACTTCCACGCTGTCAGGGTCATATAAATCACCCCTTTTGGAGTATCCTTTTGAAAATGTCCCCTTTGTACGCGCACTTTGGTGCATATCAGACTGAATTTCCTCTATAAATAGCAGTTTTCTGCCATATTCATCAGTCCTGTCCGAAAATCGAACCCATACAAACATGTTATCCGGTTTTTGACCTCCAAAATCATGCCCTCCGGTGAAAATTGGCTCTTCCGTTCGGAATTTACCCGGTTTATAGGAAAATAGCATTTCCTGGTAATTTGTTCCACCTGACATTGTCTGATCACCTGCGTGTTTTGGCTTTCCTGCCGCTTTATATTTAAGTCCACCTTGATTCATGACATCATCAAAGACTAACGCCATTTTTTTAGCCATGAACGGCATTTTTATGTTAGGATCAAATCCTTTTCCAATTATTTCCTCAATGCCAAACTCCGCTTTAAAATTTTTGTTAACTACCCCCTTAATAATCTCCATTTGGGTGTTAGTAGGTCTATTTATGTCTATTCTTTTCATTGTTTTGTATATATTATTGACCATTCGTCTTGATTTTGAATCCATGTAAATTGGAGGGGATGTTCTTACTGAATCTAAAAAGTGTGCGACATCCTTAATGGTAGATTTTACATCCCTCAGCCCTAGCATTTTAACGTCAATTTGCGGCGCCAATTCATCAAACTCCTTCAAGAGCTGGTTTTTTGTCATTTTAACATCACCGTTGGTCAGTAAGTGATAACCCAATGACGTATCCTTAAGTTCCGTATCACCAACACCTCTGTTTTTTATGTAAGCAAGCCACTGCCTTCCACTCATGACATTTTGATTGGCTTCAGCGATCGTCTCCCTTGATTTCCAGAACATCGCCGGCATACGCGATGCGTCTTCCTGAACGATTTCCGTCGCCCCTATGTGCATTCGTTGTTTTGTAAGTGGATCAATGACAGGAGCCGGTCTTGCTCCAAAAATTTTAAACGTTGATGCGTCCTGTGTTCGAAGTTTCGCGAGATCTTTTAAAGCGAGTTGTGCGCCCTCAAGGGTTTGAAACTCCCTATCCAATATCCTCACACCGGACTCATCCGTTACTGTATAAGGACCAGGAGGTCCTTCGTACAAATCAGTCCTGACACCCCTTAAATCATTTTGTCCAGGCTTTGCCAGTTTCATCTGGCCCTTTGAAATGTTGCCAACTGTTTTAGCCGGTTTCAATCCTTTAGTTAGGGAGCCAACTGTCTTTAACTTGTTGACGGCCCCACCTATGTTAAATGCGTGCAATGATCCTCCTCTGAACTGTTCTTCCCAATTCAATGCGTCGTCTTCTCTTTTTGCTACTTCTTTATTAAGTTTTACCTGAGCTTTTTTAGTTGTATTAAATATATTACCAGACGGAGAAAAAGAGTCAACATACTCCTTAAACGTATCCGCGTAGTAATTGTCCATACCATCTACTGTGTTATAGTCAACAAGGTAGTCATCCGCATCCCCTTTCAATATACCTAGTTCTTTTTCGAGCTTTGTTTTATTCGTGGTAAAAGGATATTCAATCCAGTCATCTTTTACGATGTCTTCTCCACCTGCCTCCATACTCCAATTGTCATCAACAAATCGTGTTTCTTTGTTTTTATGGTCTATGACTATATGCTGGTCATTACCATGATCATAATGCTTGTTCTTCCATGTTATGGAAGTTTGTCCTGGTTCCTCGGTTAAAATGATATCGTCCCAATAAGTATCGTGTTGTATATTACGTAATCTTTTAATTTCATCCTGTCTAGATAATCCCTCTACTGGACCATGGTCTGTTAAATTAGCTGCCGTCTTAACTTTAAAATAAGTTTCCTTCGCCTCTCCACCGTATACTTTCTTAACCTGGGATCCCATTTTAGAAATCGCTGCGTTGTTTCCAAGTGTAGCAAATGGAACGCCATTAGTATGCAAAGGTGCACGTCCTAATGTTTGAGTCATTCCTTGAACCCAAGGTGGTACATAGGATGGTGCTGCTTTTTTTATAGCTGGTGCAATTTTAACTCCACCAGGAAGCGCTGCTGAAAGACCTAAGGATCCAAGTCCTTTCAGGAAGTTACGGCGGGTCGTCTTGAATCCCTTTGACGCCTTCTTCGCGAACTTCGCCGCCTGCTTCAATTTGTTTAATTTACCGAACATATAAACTTACTATCCCTCCACGGCTTTTTCCACCCTTTATAATTTCAAAATCACTCAACAACTCCTCCGGGTGACGGAAATAATAACTCTTCCTAAAATTCTGTCGCGCTTCAAAATCATCTTTACCAAACTTCTGATAGTTGTGTACGTCAGGACCTATAACGTTTCCTTGTTCATCCAGCGTTCGTCGCTGCTTGTTCATAGTGACGGATAGGTCTTCCAAGGAATTTCCAAGACGGTTTTTGATCTTAGGAAATGGTTTCTTTAGCGTGTTAAAAAGTCTCAGCATCCTAAAGCCCCTTTGTATCTTATCAAACATAATGGCTTAATATTCCTCCTGCTGCAAAAGGTCTTTGCTTAGTACGTCTCTTTCTAGGCTTAACGTCATCTGATTTTACATAACGCCATTTCTTTGTCGCGCCAACCTTCGCCAGTCTATCTTTAATCCTTTTTTCCCTAAGGGCCTTGGGCCCAGTGGCAGGTTTCCTGTGCGGACTGTACGCCGTTTTCATGATCAAGTCTCTTTGTTTCTTTGTCAGCTTTAATTTGTTTAATAACTTGACTAGTCCTCCGGATGAATAATCCGGTAGGTCATACATGTCCTTTAAAATTTTCTTATTAGGAAGCAATCGTAATTTATCTCCTCCTTTGAAAGGATCTTCATCGGCCATTTTATTTATCCACCAACGAAGCTTCTTTGGATCAATGTCATATCCCTGCATTCCTATGGAGGTAAGCTCTCCTTCAGGTGTGAAAAACTGGCTTCTAACCTGTGCGTCTTTAAAGATAGCATCCATCTCTTTTAGATCTTTCTTTTCCCATCCATACCATGCATTAGGATCGCCACCTTTTTCATCAATCCACAGCATGCGTTCAGTAGGTCTTTTTTGAGTGTTTATTAAATTTAATTCCGACCTTATACTTTTAGGGTTGTTAAGCATTTGAACAAACTCAACATCCGTCATCCAAGGGGCAATCTTATTTTTAAGTTTAATGGCTTCATGAATGGGCATTCCGTGTCCGACACTTGACGCCAGCTGTCCATCTCTGGCTCCTAGTGAATAAAGCAAGTCAACAATAGAGTCTGGAGAACCTTCTACAAGCGCCTCCTGAAGATTGTATTTGTTTATCATCACATCATCGTAAGTCACACCCGGTTTCCCGTACATTGCCTGCAAGTCTTTAATGGGGGTGTTTTTACCAAGCTTTTTATCCGCACGCATCCAATCCATGTGCTGAGCGATGGTGGGATTTCTTTCTAGATGAGTTATTGGGATTCCTAATTCCTTTGCTATTTTAGCCCTTCTATCCTGAAACGCCTTATCCGTCATTCTCCTAGCCTTTCTTTGCTCAGGAGTCATGTAAAAATAAATCTTAGTTTGATAATCCATTTCCTCCGGCGCTAGTGTTTCACCGGCGTCTATCCTGTCTCTTTTACTTTGTAATGTCTTTTTTTGAGTATCCTTAATTATCTTTATTCCTGCCTCTGTATTATATTTCTTTCCTAAGGGACCAGAAATTGTTGCGTCTATCCTTTCAAACCCCACGTCATCTAGTACTTGAGTTACTTCATCCTTTAATGTACCTTTTGCCACTAAAGATCTCGTTCCATCTGATACTTTTCTTGGAAGTTTCCTGATCTTTCCAACGTCGCCAGATTCAACTAGCTTATCTAATGTATTAATAGCTTTAAGTCTTTTGGATTTACCCAACTTGTTAACAAGCTTAATAGCTAGAGGTATTAAATTTTCAATGCCCATTGTTTATGATCCATATCCATAGAAAGAGGAATCAAAAAAATCTTCACCTAGGTCCTCGTCTTCCGGAGTCTGATCTCCAAGTGATTCCGCTCCGGCTCCTACGCCGGACGCTATGAGCGCTTTTGTTCCCAGTCCTTTTCCAGCGACTGTTGCCGCCGTCATCGGTTTTCCAGCCAGAGCAAGTCCAGTGGCTCCTTTACCGGCTATGGCAGCTCCAGCGAGGGTTTTCCCCGCCAATACGGACCGTGCTAGTTTACCAAACTGTCCAGGTATCATAAACGTTCCTGCGATTGCCACTAAATGAGCAGGTAAATTTCTTTTAAAGTTTAATCGGTTGTACTTGCTGTAGTCTATGTTAACTGGATACTCACCTGCTTCCATCTGTTCCGACCATCCTGTGGCACGCGTGTTAGGATACATCTCATGAGCCTCTTCTTCACTCATTCCTGATTCAATCGCCTCGCTGATTCTTTCTTCATTTAATCTTGTCTCTTTTTCAATTGCTTCCATGACGGCCATCGACTTCATAATTGGAGAGACTTCATAAGCCTCTTCCGTGTATAAATCTTCATTTGGCTGGAGGCCGCCTTCATATCCAAAATATGGATTTGTCCCTGCACCTTCCTTACCACCCATCAAATCTGACCATACTGGTATATAACTTATGTCTGCCATGGTTGGATATTTCTCTGGATCATCCCATCCCATTAACGGAGCAATCGTATTGTCGTATAAACCCCACGCACGGTTTCGGTCCTCATCATACATAACTTTGTTCAACAACGAATCCTCTCCTTTGAACCAACCTTTTGAATCACCCCAGTGTTTTTTTACATCACCTGGAGCGACAGGAACTATGGCTCTCGCGCCATATCCCAATAAAAGTTCCGCCGCTAATTTTGTTCCGCCTCCTAAATTATTTATTAAACTTCCAATTGCCTCTTTATCAAGGTCTTGAACATGCTGATATCTTTCCTCATCCGTCATATCGTCCTCGGATTTTTTTATGCTCCCTTGGTTATAATAAAAATCATACAGGTCTTTTGCCATTCCACCCATTTCTTTTGGGGTGTCCCAACTTCGCCTGTTTAAAAGTCTTTGATATTCCTTAGGCGTATTTGCATTTAAATAACGGTCCTCTCTTTCTGTCCAGTAAGGGTCTGCAAAATACTCACCTTCTGAAGGCTCATAACCAGGCTCACTCTGATCAAGATAACGGAAGTATTCACCTGGATTAAATAAATAATCATCACGCGTCCTGTCGTCCCTGAAATCTTTGTTCTTTCTAGCGCTTTCCACTTCATCCCATCTCAATACACGCTCATCATAATCACCTGGACGAACTTCACGCGTTCCTATTGGAAGAGCCATCATTGATCCTACGTCCTCTTTTATGAGGTTACTTATTCGTGGACCTACTTTCACTCCTTCCGCTCCTTCGAGTCTTCCTGTATTAGCAAGCTCATGCCATTGCTGTAAATTTTCAAGATAACCTCCACCAGGATTTGTAGCGGAATCATAAACGGTGTTTTTTAATTCATTGTTGATTGCGTTATAAAGGTCAATGTCATATTTTGCGACATCATCAATCTCTCCTTTTCTTTCCGCCCATTGTTTATCTATTTCTTTTCTTTTTTTCTGGTCGTAAGTTTCCGTATCACTTAAATAATTTCTTACCTTATCAAACCAGCTTTCACCGCCTTCTTTAAAGCCCGGTCGCACGTATCGTGATAAAATTCCATGTGATTTCATTAGTAGTATTCCTTCTCCCTTACATATCCTTCCTCGTCCTGGAAGTCATCCTTCAATTCAATGTAGTATCCCTGCCTGTATTTCATAAGGGCCTGCGTGGTGGAATCCACGTAGTCATCGTGCTCGCCGAACGGGAATGCCGCGCATTCCTCTATGACTTCTTCAGCGAACGTTTTTTTGGGCGCCCATATAGTTCCCGCTTCGAAAAGCGGCGCTACACTGTTTACCCTCGAATGCTTGTCGTTTCCTTTCGAAGGTGTGAAATTTATAACAGGTATTCCCATCTTTTGCAACTCATGAGTTAATGGAGTCCCACTCGCCTTCGCCTCGACGATTATCTGCTCCGGCTCCCAGTAGGTATATTCCTCCATCGCCATTGCTTTCAGCTCCGGAAAGTTCCACCGTCCCCGTTTCGCGTCAAGGAGTATGAGTGCCTGTTTTCCGTCATCATCAGGGGAGAATATCCCCCACGTCGTGATCGCGGAATAATCCGCCGTCTCCTTCTTGGAGAACGCCGTGTCATACGACTGTATGATGTACTTCAGCTGCGGTGTCTCCTCCTTCTCCCAGATCTGCCACCACTCGCGCTTTATGAGCGCACCCTCCTCGGAGGTTGGAGCCTGCATCCACTGCGCCTGCCACTTGGTGAGAGGAATGGAAGCTTTAACACGGAGAAGGTTGTCCATGTTCCAAAAATTACCCCACATGGGTTTCTCGTTTATGATGGCAGGAAATTCAACGACCTCCCACTGATCCGTCATGTCGTCAGTTCCTTGGGCCTTTAATAATTGTCCTGTTAGATCCTTCACGGACCAACGGGTCATGACAAGGACTATCGCACCACCTGGTTGTAAACGTTGACGAGGGCCTGACGTATACCACTCATAATGTTGCTCCAAAACGTGAGGCGAAAGAGCATCCTGCTCCGAATGAGGATCATCAATGATGAGTAAATCAGCCCCACGCCCAGTAATAGCACCGCCAACCCCGGCAGCAAAATACTCGCCGCCATGATTTGACTCCCAGCGACCAGCAGCTTTAGAATCCGCCGCCAGTCCAACATCAGGAAAAACTTTTTCATATTCCGTGGACTCTATCATGTTCTTCGCCTTTCGTCCAAAGCGTATTGCGAGTTCACCTGTATGCGTGGTTTGAATGAGCTTGGCCTTTGGATGGCGGCCCATGTAAAACGCCGGAAAGAGATGTGACGCAAATTCTGACTTCGTGTGCCTTGGAGGCATGTTCACGATGAGACGCTTCAATTCCCCGTTAGCTATTCGATTAAGCTTCTCGGCGTAAATTTTGTGGTGCTTTCCCTGTATGAAATCAGGCCAAACCACTTTAACAAATTTTAAAAAATCTTTTTGTATAAGTTCCTGTTTCTTAACAGTTTCGTTTTTTAAAATATATTTTAGAGTCTGGGTGTCTAACTGATCTAGAGCTGAAGCTATTTCCATTTTTTAAAAATTTTTTTAAAGTACCTATATAACGTTTTTCATGGTCATTGTCACTCTCAAACCCACCAAGCTTTCAGCCTAGGGGAGGTAATAGCTATAGGGGGGTTCCCCCCTTCGTAGTTTGGACCGGGCGGCGAACGCAGTGAGCCGCAGATATGGAGCTTATATCCCGGGCGCGAGTTATCCACAGGTTATCCACAACTTACTACTATTAGCTATTGACAATAGTTATCCACAACTTAATGCAATTAGCTATATAATCCATCATCAATCTATGGTATTCATAACACAAATAGAAAGGGAATTAACAAATGCCTAACGAAATCGTAACAGCAAACAATGTGAACATAGCACCACTTGTTGAAGAATTGACTACCTATGTTAAGACTAAACAAGTAGGTGACATTAAACTAGAGGAAGTATTCTCTAAACTACCTAAAACAAATAGTCCAGATTGGAAACTAATTAGTGGAATACTATGCAATTCAATAGTTGAATGGGCATCACAAAACGCAAACGAAGGTGGGAAAGATTTACTAATTCACTTACAATCAGATATTGGTTATCTGATGAAAAGATTAGGGTTAACTGATAGTTAATTCCCACATAACTTTAAATCATTAATCCTATAACTAGGGCGAACGAAAGTTCGCCCTTTTTTTATGCCTGAAGTTAACCCTTCACCTGCGTCCCGCAGGGCCCGGGCGAAACAAACCAATATCAAAACAATATACTTATGGAGTTTGGGAGTTTAAGGAGTTTTAACCCCGGGCGCGCCCGGTGCCTGTGGATAACCTGTGAATAAATCCTTAATACTTTGTGTATAAAGGAGTTTGGGAGTTTAGAATGGCCTACTGATCAACCGAGGAAAGACTAAACCCCATTACCATCTCCTTTTGAGGCAAGAGTCCGAATAACTCCGTGTATCTTGCCCCTACAACTGGCTCTCGAGTATCGATAGCGTGCCATTGTAATCTTTTGCTTTTTAATAGTGGTCGGCGTTGACCGATTGCTTCACTATTTGAGGGGAGATATCTTTCGAGTCGCCCTCTTAAGAAACAGAGTGATTGGTTTCTTTGAAACTTAAGCGGGTTTTAGACTTAAGCTAGACTCCACCAATCAGTAGTATCAAATACCTTTACTCTATTTCTATCTCTACTATACTCGAATCCAAATCAGATGTAAATAGTCTTTTCAATTATCTTGTGGATAACTTTTCCTTGACTCATCTTCACGGAAGTAAGTACCTGGGCGCCCGCTGGTCCCGGGAACTAAATCCGAATCTACTTGGACCTCGATTTATATACTAATGGAGTTTGGGAGTTTCACCCAAACACCATCCTATACATTACCACCAAAATAACGCAGATGACCACGATCTTCAGTGGTATTAATAAGCTAAGTCAGTCCATTCTACCTTCTCTTTCTTCCCGCATTACTGGCAGCTCCTGCAGCTGCACCTGTTTATACCAGGCAGCTGGAGCTTTGTCAACCTCCCGGGCAACTATTTTCCCCAGAAATCAGCCATTTATTGAATTCAAACTTTCCGTGAAGCACTCACCGGGCGCGCCCGGGGGAAACAATAGCCCTGAAACTTTTTCCCAGAAAACATAGGTTTTTAGGGGAGTTTGGGAGTTTAAGAAGACAGGCGCCGGGCGCCCAGCCCGGGAACTTATCCACAGGTTATCCACAGAGTTATGCACAAGGGGAGTTTGGGAGTTTGAGGGGCTTTCAAGAAATTATTACAAGTGTGCCAACCCTCAGCCAAATTCCCCTTACTATGTTTTAATGCTCTACAGGACTAAATATATCCTTTACTTGTTGCCCGAAACTTCTATCTTGCTCTTCAGCCATAGATTCAGCTCGTTTCGCGTTGCGTGTCATAACGGGAACAACCCCGTCATAATGATTCGCAATTCGTTTTAATGTTTCGCCATTCTCTTCAATGGCATCGGCAATCCTAATGAGTGCCAAACTTATAGTTTCGTCTACTGCCATAATATACTCTCTTTCTAGAAACAGAATGCCAAGAGTTGTTTCAAGTTATATCTTGGTTTGACTAGTTTACAACCATTCTATTTCTGTATCTAATATAACACCTAATGGACATCATTACAATAGACATCTCAAATTAATTTTGTGGATAACTTTAAAGGAGGGAGGAAGCCCAACCCAGTCAGTTCCCGCGGTCCCGGGCTAAACGCATCAGTCAGGATCTCACGAAATTTGGCGGTTTATATAGGGTTATGGGAGTTTGAGAGCTACGCATCTCCAGCTGCAGGTTCTCTTCCCGGCCACTGGAACTTGCTTCAGTCAAAATAAATGGTGGAGTTCTGCCCTTTTCCTAGGGCGGAAATCATCGGGATCGCCCGGTGCGCCCAG
>Ga0080013_1003916_pt1 | contig 15087 bp, 20 predicted proteins | sample ETNvirenome_6_85_FD_69236 | JGI IMG/M metagenome (GOLD analysis project Ga0080013, IMG submission 69236) | Marine viral communities from the Pacific Ocean - ETNP_6_85 (SPADES assembly) (version 2) | ecosystem: Environmental > Aquatic > Marine > Oceanic | place: Pacific Ocean | collected 2013-06-19
ATACTTTTAAACGCAGCGCTCAGAGGGCGCGGCGGAAGCGCTAAAAAAGCGTACGAAGCTTGGCGTAGGTCTCGGAGAGCACGCGATGCAGGCAAGGTTGCTAGGGCAGACAGATTAAGAAACATAGCATTTGCCGAGGCTAGACGCGCTGCGCCAAGTGGTCGCACGCTTCTTTATGGAGGCCTTGGATTGCCTCCAGTGGTGGGCGGAATTGCTTCTCTTTTTGGGGAAAGAGAAGATGCTGATGATGACTTTTTGGTTGACGTAGGAGGGGCCTATGGCAGTCCCGGCTCTACTAACTATGCTGGTTTGGGTGGCGGCACTATAAGCGAAATTAGAGACATGATACAGCAGAGTCGTGAGCCGCTTGAGTCTGAAACAAAGTTAGCAGAGTTAATGGGACAGCGAGAAAACTTGCTGACACAAAACCGCAACCGACTTACAGCTTTAGATCAAAGACGTATTGATTTTGAAGAAGAGCAAGGGCGTCAAATGCAAGAGCTTATTGATGCACGAAGAAGCCGCATTGAGGGCCGCATTGATCCAGAGCAAGACGAAAGAGATCGCCTAGCTATGCTTGCTGGTGTTGTAGGTGGTGCTATATCCCGAGGAAGATTCCAAGAAGGTGGGATTGGTGGAGGCATTGCGGCAGGCGTTCCGTCATTGCTTGATCTTAGGTCGCAACAAAGGGATCGGACAGAAGGAATTGAAGATTCGTTAGACGACTTAACCTTGGGTGCCTTGCAGCAAGTAAAAGACACCAGAACTGCAATAGATGGTATTCGCAGAGAAATGCTCACTGGTAACATGTCAGACGAAGAAGCCCGATTCGCAATTAAACTAGAAGTTGCTAAGCTTAACACCGAGATAGAGCGTAGGAATATTGATCCAACTGCATTGTTACAGCTTGCTACTATAGAGGGGAGATTGGCCGAGGCTCAACTAAATTCAGGTGCGCGAGATCGGCTTAGTGTAGCCGACGTAAATCTTATAAGGGAGCAAATAGAACAAGTTACTGACACCGACCCACGGGACGACCGCACACCTCAACAAATTTTTGACCAAGGAATGTCTCTTGTTGACAGGCTAGTAGAGTCAGGAGCTATAACAAGCTCGGCTGGCAGTGGCTACAGGCTAGAAATTGTTAATCGGATGAAACAAAGTTTTCCAAACATTGAGTTTGCTGCGGGACAGGACGAAGGAGCAGGGTACAGTGATGGCGGGATGGTAGGGACAGGTTTTGATAAGCTGATTCCTCAACCGTAAACCTCATGTCAGCTATAGACAGATACAGACGATTTCGTCAACAAGGGCTGTCGCACGAAGAAGCACTTGAAGAAACTAACCGAGGTCAATCAAGGCGCCGAAGCGGTAGAGGCGGATCTCCGAGCGCTTTTGAAGACTTCGCCGCAGGCCTTGGCCTAGGTGGTGCTAGGTCTGTTACAAGTTTAGGCGAGGGTTTTGGTCAAATACTGGACTGGCTGGGCGTAGACGAACTAGGCGAAGAGATACAAGAAGCTTCCCAAGAAGCAGAATCTAGGGCTGAAGATTATTTTGATCCGCAAGGCGGTGCCGGTCGGGCTGGGGAGCTTATTGGTCGTATAGGTGGAGAGATTGGGACCACCATAGGTACGCTGGGTGCGGGTCGTGCTGCGACAGCGGCGACAGCACCAAGATTGTTAGCAGACATTCAAAAGCTAACAAGAGGATCACGGCTTCGTTCTGCTATAGGGGCTACGGTAGCTGAGTCACCATTGTCTGTTGCGCGTGCGGCATCGTGGTCAGAGCGACAAGGCACAGGCCTTGGCAGAGAACTTGGGATAGAGTTAGTGGGATCAGCGCTTGGTGGCGCCTTTGCGGGGGGCTCAAGGGCTCCCGTTAGCGGAATCCAAAAAGGAAAATTTAGCGACATACAGATGGCCCCCCTATCAGAGGTGGGCAACGACTCGGTTGGCAAACTGCTAACAGACAGACAAAGAATTGCTACTGGTTGGTTTGATCAGTGGAATCCAATACGAATAGCTGCCCGACGCATGGGAGGCCTTGGTGCGGAGCGCGATATTAGTGGCTCTATCTCTGTTATGCTTGGCTCCCCTCAATCCGGGCTACAGTCGTTAAAGACCGGCCACGGCATGTTAAAACTAAAGCAAGCCTATGAGCCATGGTTGCGCCGACACGCAAACAATCTGGATGACATTGGACAAGCAGCAATTATTCGTCGAGAAAAAGCACTTAGAAATGCTGGAGCAAATCGCCGGTTAGATATTACTGATGAGCGTCTTGATCAATTGTACCAACAAGTCATGGGCGACACCAAGCTCAAGAAAGCAACCGACGAATTACAAGATTTTTTTAGAGAAAATCTAGAGCTTAGGCGTCGAGCAAAGATTATTGACGATGACGAAATGACAACAATCATTGAGGCGCAGGAATACTACGTTCCTTTGCTTGGCTCTGAGATGGCCGCAGGGGGGATCCCAACGGGCCGTGCCGCCAGAAACGTTTTTCAAGCCAGAAGAGGTGTTGACCCCCTTAGTCCAACAGTTGAGGGTCTGACAACAGTTCAAAACCCAGTTGATGTCCTGCCGTTTCAAACGATACAAACCTACAAAGACATTAGCGCCAGAAAGGTTGAAGATGTTTTTGTAGAACTCTTGGATGAAACCGGCGGCATACCGGGAATTATCAGACCAATCAGCCCGCAAGAAATTAAAAAAAGAAACCTAGGTAGCGAAAATCTTTGGTCTATTCGCAGGCGTCCTGTTGCAGAAGAGGCAGATCAGCTAGGTCTTTTTGGTGCGGACAAGCCACCCCTTCTTCCCGAAGAGGATGTTTTTTATGAGGTGCTAGATCAAGATCTTTTTGACGCACTGCACACCATGGGTCCAGAAGCTAGTGGCAGGGCAACAGACATACTAAAGCAAGTAGCTGATTTTAAAAGAAAGTCTATTACGCTGGTGCCTGATTTTGCAGTTATGTCAATCTTGCGTGACTGGCCTTTATACGCTGTTCAAAGGGCGACTCAAAGAGGTGCTAGTGCAGCAGCCGAGTCGCTTGCTGGTGGTGCGATAGGGGCCGCGACGGGTGCGGCGACAGGTGAAACAGAGCAAGAAAAAACTCAAAGAGCCGTACAGTTTGGCTTAGCAGGGCTAGGCCTTGGCGTTCTTGCTAGGCCGGGAATTGAAGTGGCCAGTGCAGGGCGAGCAATTGCAAAAGCAAAGCTGGATGAAGGCACGAGGCGCTTTCTTCAAAACACATCAAGAACATCTTCTGAACTTCTTGACGGTCTTGGGGCAAGCTTAGGAATTGAGGCCGACGAATGGGCACAGTTTGTTCGTGAAGGAGGGCTTACCGCAGGACTGTCTTACGGGCAAAAAGAGTCACCAGAAATAGTGAAGCACTTGTTAGGCAAGGACGAAAGAAACAGCATTCTTGTAGGCTTTGACAATGCTAAAAACGTATTAGAAACAATTGGCTTGGTTGCAGAGAACGCGCCACGCTTAGCAATGTACAGAGCTATGAGGGCCGGAGCAGCAGACAACCTGCCGGGCTCGTCAGTGCAAGAGGCAATCTGGTCCGCACAGGACGTTACGCTTCCTTTTGCGCTTCGCGGAAAATCAAAGTTTATAAAAAGAATGGCAGAGGTTACGCCGTTCTTTAATGCTACCCTTCAGGGCTGGGCAAAGGTTGGCCGAATGTTTAGGGGAGACCCTGCTAAGTCTGCGGCAGCAGGGTCAGCGCAAAGCATGCTTGCTATGGGCACTGCGATGTCGGCACCTACGGTTGGACTGTGGATGACAAACAAAGACAATCCAGAATATTGGGATCGTCCTTTGTGGGAAAGAAACATGTTCTGGCTTATACCAAAACCAGAGGGTGGTTTCTTCCGCATACCAAAGCCGTTTGAGCTTGGATACATCTTTGCATCCCTGCCCGAAAGAGCGCTTGATCGTTGGGCTCAAACTGGGGGTATCGATTCAGCCGCCCCACGAGGGTCTGACTTAGCTTCAGAGGTTGCAACTACACTGAGAACTTTTGCAACCAATCCAATTACCAGCACGCTGCCAGTTCCTGCTGGGCTTCAACCTATCATTGAACAAGCTATTAACAGGGATCTTTTTAGGTGGAAACCGATTGTTCCTGAGTACCTGACATCACGACCCGGACGACGGCAGACAACACCAACAACACCAGTTCTTGCCAATAAGATTGGCGATGTTACTGGCCTGTCTCCGCTAAGGATTGAGTCTCTTGTTCAAAGCCTTGGTGGAACTGTAGGCCGAAGAGCCATGGATCTAGTAGATGTAGCAGGAGCGGCGTCTGACTACCCCACCCCCGCCGCAAGGCTTGATCCGATGGAGAGGTTTAACAAGGTCTCAGGCTTAGCAAGGTTTAACACCCAACAGTATGACATCGGGAACATTGAGTACAGCGCGTGGAACATCCTACGAAAAGCAAAGAATGTGTCCGACGAATACAACAGAATGAAAAAGTCTGGCATCCCTGAAAGCGCACTTGCAATATACAGATACCAGTACGCCGACGAACTCAAGATAGCTAGGCTTGCAGGAAGGGAGCTACAGCAAATGAATGAAATTAGGGAGGACAGAAACGAGCTGCTCCGTGATCAAAACATTTCCCAGACGCGACTTCGTACGTTGCTAGACAGGCAGTCAAGGCTGGGAGAAAGATTGGGTATTAGGTCGTTTCGTTTAATTGACAGGCTTATTGACTAATGGCTGTGAACGCGCCGGTATGGCATCTACGCAGAGAGCTAGAGAAGGGTGACGCTGTATGGGGAAGGCTGTACAACGACAATGACGGTGTAAGCTTTTGGAGTATCGAAAACTCAGAGACGTTGATACCCGAAGGACTGCACCCTTGCGTCAAAGACTACTACCATCGTGGCGACTACCCCACGTTTGAAATTATTGTAGAGGGCCGAGACAGGTTGCTATTTCACGCCGCCAACTACGCCAACGAGCTTGAGGGGTGCATCGCCCCCGGTAAAGACAGAGGTGAGACAGACGATGGCAGGCTTGCTGTATGGAGCAGCAAAAAAGCATTTAACGAGTTTTGGGAAATCGTAAAAGACGAAGAAGAGTTTTTACTTTTAATCAAAGACGCAACCGAGGACAACAACAATGAGTAGATTCCTTAGTGTTTTTAAAGACAACAACGACTGGAACGAAAAAACTATCATCGGCGCAATTTCTTTTGCGATGATGGTTGTAACTGCTGTTGTGGATGTGACGACTGGCGTGTGGGGCATGCAGCTTGAGGTGCAAGAATTTATTTACAATTCTTTTTTAATCATCACGCTAGGCTGCTTTTCTATTAGTGGAGTTGAAAAGTGGGCACCTAAACGAGACGACTAATGCCTGCGCGGTTGAACGATAACACCGAACTCACGATGCCCCTGCGTAACCTCCTGTCCATTGTGGCAGGAGTTGCCTTGGGTGTGTGGGCATACTTTGGCATAGTTGAGCGACTCAACAACATTGAAACTTCTTTGATGATGATGGAAAAAGAGGTTGAGCTAAACTCTGACTTTAGAGTGCGTTGGCCTAGAGGCGAGCTAGGGTCATTACCTGCGGACGCCGAACAATTTATGTTATTAGGTCACCTAGAAACTCAACTTGACAAGTTAATTGAAGAAGTAGAGTCAGGCAGTGCTCCGTTTGATCAGCAACAAGAGCTTACACTTCAGTGGTATGCACAGCGAATATCTGAGCTTGAGTCGCAGGTTGAAGAGATAAGAGCGAGGCGCTAAGTCTAAATCACACCATGATTGACGACACAACATTTTCTAAGTCCACAGGGGTTAAGCTTACCATTGGTGCCGTTATCGGACTAATGGCTTTCTCTGTTTTTATTGATCGCCGCTTTGGCTCCCTTGAAGCTGACAGTGCGAGCCAAGCAAGTAGCGTGGAGACTATAAGCAGACGCCAGAACACTTACATCGACCGACGCAACAATCAGCACCAAGACTTTGTTGATGATCTGCGCCAGATGAACGACAGGCTGGATCGTTTATGCGAAGCACTGGCGTCCCGAGAGTCAGAAGTAATATGCAATGACTAACTGTCAGAGATGTGCTACACCGAATCCCGATCAAGAAAGATTTTGTTGGATGTGCCAGTGGGACAGCACCAAGGAATTTGTTGAATGCCCTTGCTGCGGAGACGCAATAAAAGATGACGGGCGGTGCACCACATGTGGCATAGCTCCCGTTGACCCAGAAGAGGATAGAGGCCCCAATGAACACCCGCAAACCAAACGATAGGCACTTAGTAGTATTTTTAGGTGATACCCATTGCGGATCTACGGTAGGACTTTGCCCAGAAGAAGGGCTTGAGCTAGATGACGGGGGTTGGTATCAACCCAACAAGGCACAACAGTGGCTTTGGTCGAACTGGTTAGATGCTTGGGACCGAGTTGCAAAAATAAAAAAAACTGTACCGGGTACAAATTTGCACATCGTGATGAATGGAGACGCTGTTGACGGCGACCATCACAAAACATCGCAGATTGCTAGTAGGCTGACAGGCATCCATGTCAGGTGCTTTATGGAATCAATGCTGACCCCCCTCTCTCTAGGCCCAGACTCTATCCACATTATTCGTGGGACAGCGGCGCACGTTGGAGAGTCCGGCAACGTGGAAGAGGGTATCGCGAGGGCGTTGTCTGCGGCTGGGTGGCCTGTTGTTGCGGACCCTGACACTGGTCAGAAGTCTTCGTACTGGCGCAAGCTCACGATTGGCGATGTTAAGATTGATGTCAAGCACCATGGCCGCATGGGCAAACGTGCCCACACAAAGGGTCCGTACATGAGATGGTACGCTCAGGACATTTTTTTCAATTACGCCATGGACGGAGATGTCCCGCCGGACTTAGCGGTGCGTAGCCACTTCCATCAGTTTGCTGACAGCGGACAAATTCACAAGATTAAAACTAGAGCAGTAGCGCTACCTGCTTGGCAGTTAGCTACAGAGTATGTCCACCGTGTTGCCGAAAGTCTGGCTGACATCGGACTAGTGTGCGCCGTCATCGAAGACGGGCACTATACCATAGAACCAATCCTGTTTCGTCCAGAAAGACCAACGGAGGTCGTAGTCAAGTGAGTGAGATAATTACTGAAGCCGAGATCATTGAGCAGATCAAAGAGTCTTTTAGAGCAAGAAACTCTGAAACGTCTGACGGTGATGTTATGACCATGGCTGAGTTGTCTGAGGCGCTTGGAATGAGAGACAAGCCCGCAAGAAAGCTTGTAAGAGGTATGATTGAAGACGGGGAAGTTGAGGTGGTGTGGATCAGAAAGAAGAATATGGTCGGCGTAATCAGTAAAGTTCCTGCATACAAATACATCGGGGGCTAAAAAATGAATATAAAAAATATTTTTTTGGGGCTGCTGGGACTTCTTGTCACTTCTTTTTTCCTAACAAATTATTTTTTTGGCGGTAACGACGCAGCCGTCAAGGAAGCAATGGTTGCCGTAGCCAAGGCAGACAGTCTGCGAGAAGAAGCTGAAGCCCGATTGGGTTTGGCTTCTGTTGAGTATGATCGTGTGGTAGACAGCTTGTCTTCGGTGCAAGACAGCATATCAGATGTAGTTGTGGTCGCGCAAAGCGATGCTAGGCGAGCGTCTGCAAGGCTCAACGAAGAGGCCCAGACGCTACAGGACAGCCTAGCTGTTATTGACTCGGGCCTAGCTCAAGAGCTTGACCGAATAATGGAGTCGCACGAGGAGGTTGTAACAGCTATGCAGACGGAGATTGATGCGCTCAACCATGACAGAGAATTGCTGTGGCGCCGCATCGAAGTGTCGGACTCTTTGCTTGCTGTACAGGTAGAGGTGAACGATGCGCTGAGAGGCTCTATAATCGCCTTAGAAGGCGAAAGAGACGCTTGGAGGGCGAAGGCTTCTCCCTCACTCCCCAAGCGCCTCCTAGGCCACACTACGGCTGTTCTGACAGGTGCGGTGTTGATAGCTACCCTACGATAGCATGTCGATGTTCGCGGCGTAACCCGCTATGTCTACAAGGCTGTCCTTGTGCCCCGGTGTATTTGCAAGCCGGGATAGCTTTTGGCAGATGTTAAACACGCATACATCTTGGGCGTCAAGCCTTACGGTGGTCATGTACGGACCATACCGACGCTGTAGGTAAGCGTTAAAGATGTCTGCTGTGGCGCCGTGGTTGAGTGTGGGGGTGCCGTAGTCATCCCTCCTGTCTCCACTGACCAGTTCACTGGCTTTGTCTAGTACCTCATTCATCGTCCGTCCTCCTTAACTTTGTCAGTCCTTTTAGCCAGTCTCGTATAATTGCCCTGCCCGCAAAGCTTGAGTTGAACATCGGGCTCTTTATAGCTCGTCGGGCCCAGTCGTAAACCTTATCAAATACAAATAAAATAATTCTTGCGATCACTGCGACCGTAAGGGACACTACAAACAAGTTCCATAAGATCGACATCACTCTGACCTCCTTACAAAGTTGATGAAGCCGGGGGTGCCATCACCCATCCACGCACCCAACTGATTGTACTCAAAAAACTCGTAAGCTTCTTCTTCAGTGGCGCCGTCCCGTATGAGCTTTTCAAGGACGCGCTGTTTGTCGTACACAACGATTGGCTCCATGCCAAACCGCTCTAACACGCCTGCTATACAATCGTCATAGCCGTCCATCGTTAGCGCTTTGCTTTCGTCACCAAGAAAGTGATAGATTGTGTCTACATACATCTCGTCTACTGCACTCTTAAACAGCGCCTTTGCTAGGCGTTCTGCCAGATCGGTCTTGCCTTCCATTAGACGCGCCTCCAGATCATCACAGGGCGAGCATGACACTCGGGGCGCCTGCTCTTAATGTACTTACCAGTGGAGGACACCAAGCCCTCTTTCTTTGCTCTAGTCATCACGGCGCCCATGGCGCGTGGTTCGTTAGGTGTGGTCTCGACTTGCTCCCACAGGTAGTCCGTGGTGAACGTCTGATAAATTGGAATTGATAAAATTATTTTTATCACCGAATCTATCCAGCCGTCGTAGGCCAAGTCGAGATTAGCGACTGCTTCGTCCCGAGCGGACTCCCCCGCAAACAATGATGTTTGGAGGGGATCGCTCTGGGCCTCTGCAAGCCATGCAGGGGCGACATTCATATCACTCTCATCCTTTTTCAAGTGTTATACCATCTTGGGGTACGGCGAACCGCTGTCGCTAGGCTGTGTGTCAAATGTGCGGCGACCTGTCCTCATTGCATTCCAAGCTCTTGTCACAAGCTCCTGTACATACTCATGGCGGAGAGACTTGCCTGACACAAGCAAAAAGTCTCTTAACTTTTTTACGATAGAACGGGGCGCAAGATTGGTGCCCGTTCCAAGAGACGTAAAGAAGTCTTCGGCTAAGTCTGGGTCTATTGTGCTGGCCACATAGTGTAGTGCGGAGACAGCGCCCATTTCTGGAATACGGTTATTTTTTAGTCGATAGTAGTGCAAAACCGAATTGTGTACACGATCTGGATCTAAGGCCTTGTAGTATTCGTATGTTTCGTTGGGAGTCCTGAGACGCGGGGATCCCTTCATGGGGTGATCAGCACTCGACCTTAAGTTGTACTGCCACACCCTGCGGGTCACGGTCGCCGCTACCTTTGAGCTTTTGACGCCGTGCATGTAAAAAATGTCGCCAGCCGTGCGCTTCCTTCCGATGTCTACGGTTCCGAAAGCTCCCTCGTCTAGCGTTGCCGCCGGGGCACCAAAGGAACAGTTCTGAAGAATGCTAACTCCGCTGTCAACCACGGCGTGCAAGCGGTGCTGTCCATCTACGATGCCGCCGTTTACGTCAAAGCAAATTCCTTGGTGGTTGTATGTCCACCTCCCTGCCTTCATCTCAGTAGCGTAATCACGAACGGCGCTGGGCCTAAGATGTCGCTGTAGCGTGTCTTCGCTATAAGTCAAAGCCTCGTAAGCGATTTCGGGCGTAACCTTTATACAGATAGAACCTCTGCCCCAAGCTATAGGTGGATTAGATATCCAGTTTCTAAACTGGCTTGCACTTGGCTTCATTACCTCGTTGTTTAATTGTTCGTCGTTCATTGCAAACACTCCTTGTTTTGCATTGTATAAATTATTTCCACCAGACATCTCTGACTGGTGTGCGGTCCTTTGCGATGTGCTCCAGATATAGCTCAACCGCATCGACTATAAACTGGTTCCTACTTAACCCTAAGCGTTCAGAGTGCTCATCCACCCCCTGCTTTGTCGCAGGGGGCAGACGAACAAGGATACTCCTCCTCTCTACCACGGCATGTCGTCGCCGCTGTCATCCGGCGCCACCGTGTCCGACTCTTCAGGTTCGTCGGGGATAACAGCCCCATCCTTCGGCGGTGCAACCTCAAGTCGAACGTATCGGTACTCCACACCTTTCTGTGATGTGCGGTTCCACAGCGCGGCCTTCAGGGTTGGCATAACGCCCGTCTTTGCCTGCTCGACCATCGCCTTGAGGAACTCGCGTTCGATCTCAATGCTACCGACCTCAGAGGGGTGGCGTTCGGTCTTTGCATACTTGTTCTTAAAGAATGCAAAGTCCTGCTTCGGTCCTGCCTTAAAGCCTGTCATTACTGAATCTCTCCTGATAGTTGAAGTGCTGGGTTTCCTACTGCTTCCATGTCGTGCAATACTGCCTTGAGTTCATCTACGTCAGCGGCCTGTACTGCCGCCTTGACGCGCTTCTTGAAGTCGGCGTCGGGTTCCCACCCCTCTTTGTTGAGGCGGTTTGCAAGAGACTTCACAGTGCGAAGCATCTCCTGTGCGTAAACCTCGTCTCCGTTTTCCTGCGTTGGCTCCGTCGCCTTTGGCTTAGCCTTAGCTTTTGCCTTCGCCTTCGGCTTGGCCTTTGGCTTGGGAGCCTTCGCTGGTGCAGAATTATTTTTCTCTGCCTTTTTGTTTTCTCCGGGCGGCAAATCCTCACCGGCATAGATGTAGTGACCAAGACCAAACAATGCGAAGCACTTGACCATGCATCTCATCTTTGCGTCACTGATCGACCTAGCATCTGGATTGGCAATCGCCTTGTGGCGGTAGTCCATCACCGGAAGCCACATGTGCTGACTCACTGAACCAATAGACACGGTGCAAGACACAGCGGCGGTGCCGCCGGGATACACAATGTGGTCGAGGTGCTCGCCGTCACCGTGCCAAGCAACCTTCATGGTGGGGTAGTTGTCCATCATTATGCCCCAAGCCCAAGCCCATGACAGATACGACAGACCGTTCCTGTCTTCCGTATGCTCGTCTACGTTAAGCTTGGACAACGTTTGCCAGATCTCTGCGGCTGTTGCTTCTTTGCTCACGCTACTACCTCCTTTCACTAATAATTAGTTGATCGTTGTACTGTGGGCAGAAGTCCGAAACCGAACAGTAGGTTTCACATCGTATGTAGCTTGGACCTCTCTTCCATCGTTCCTCATCACTGCAAGGCACTACTGACTCGCTTGAGTGAAGATCAACACGCTGTCGCACAAAGTCTTCTGCGCGGCGCGGCAACCAAATCGGTATGTCAATCGGCACAACGGGCGAGTCAGGGTACCTCCGATTAGACTTCTTTGGATGAGGGTTCTTCTTTCTTGCAGACCAGTCCCGGCACACTGCACAGATGGTTAGCGACTCAACTGGCATGTCGTTCTGACGCAACAGCCAAGCGTAAATGTTGAGTTGTTGCTCCCACTCAGGCTTGCCCACCATGGTGCTGTAGGTGCCCGTCACTTTGTAATCAGTGACATGGCCTTCGTGATAAAGATCAATGGCCCCTGAAATAACGTAGCCATCTATCTCCCCAAACCATCGCTGTTCTACCAACGCTTCTTCCGGTGCATGGCCCTCAAGAACGGCGTGAACACCAGTACCTAACAGCGCAAAGAGGCTGTCAGCAACGTCGGTAGACAGCTTGTCTTCGTGCTCTGCTTCGAGTCGGCTGATCTGTGGGGGGCGAATTAGGCCAGTAGCACTAAAGTCTGCCTCCCCCTTGGTGTAGCCGTCGTTCTGAATAGCGCGAACAAACTGTTCCGGCGCACCGTACTGGTTGGTCACATTCATTGTACGCGCCACACTCCAATGGTCTCATCGTTGTAACGAGAAACACGGAACCTACGGGAGTCACCCGAATCACGAAGGCGCCTGTGCTGACGAGACACAAACGAACGAAGCGTGTTACCAACCGTGGTGCCCTCTTCTGTGTCGGCTTCAGCGTCCACGAAGAAGCAGTCTCCAACCTCTAGCTCCATAATTGGGTATCCATGCAATCCTCTTGTTGGAGCAGGGATATCTTTGTGAATTTCAATAGTCATTTACGACACCCTCCAGATGCCAATTCCAATGTTGTTTTTCTTTACGGAAAACTTCTTGTTCGACTTCTTCGATAACCTCCAGACGTAGCTACTCAAAGCTGAGATCGTCTGGCTTGATTGCTCCTCGCTCATGGGGAGTTCAATCATGTCACCGACATCAATGTCGTCTAGCGGCAGGTGCCCCCATCGCCGCTTTCGACCAGATGTCTGTGGGGGTGCCCCGACATTCTGGAGCACACGGAACCGTGGTTCTTGTGGCACATTTCCTCCTGTTGTTGTTGGTTGGTGAATCCGGTTGTATACTCCTAGACCGGAAGGGGGTGCAAATGATAAACAAACTGAAAAAGCAGCGCAAGGCCCTTGAGCAAACACCGTGTACGATTACTGTTTACGGTGAGCCTGCGTCGAAAGCTAATTCTAGAAGGCTAGTTATGATGGGTGGTAAACCTAGGTTTATCAAAAGCAAAAAAGCATTAGGTTATTCCTCTAGTTTTAATAAGCAAATTAACTGTAGAAAAGAACTAATAGATAATGATGTATGTGTAGCTATTAAGGTATTTTATAAAACTAGAAGACCAGACTTAGATGAAAGCTTAATACTAGACTTGATGGAAGAGAAGATATACAAAAACGATAGACAGGTAAAAATTAAATATATTGAGCATGGTTTAGACAAAGAAAACCCACGGGCTGTCATCGTTGTTGGTCCGGTTGATCAGAAAGAGTTGGTCATCTCGACCTTGCATCGCACCCTAGAAAAAGAAGAGGGGCGCCACATCCCGAAGGAGTGACACCCCTCTAAGGCGCGACGAAGGAAAAAGGAGGGAGAAAACCTCCGGCGCACTGTCCTGCTACACCCACTCAACCTCTGATAAGTAAATGCGTCAGCCCTCTTGGCGCAAGGCCTTAAAAGTCCCAGTCATAGTCATCCTCGTAGTCGTAGTCTCTCCATCGTCCCGTGACCTTGTCAAAGGACAGCGGCGTAAAGCCATTTCTGCCTAGCCAAGACCAACGCACCTTCCACACATGCGCTTCAGGTGGCTCCTCATCTCTCGGGTGGCGCCAAGCAGAAAGGCCAATGTCAGCCTTAGCAAACCATGCGGCAGATCCTGCAATGTCGTGCCCCGTAACAATGGTCTTCCTCTCGGCTCTTCGGTCTGGAGATATCTTGGTTGGATGCGCTACGAAAAACACATGGGCATCGTGCTCTTTGGCCCATAGCTGAACCTGTGTAAGCATCTGACTAATTGCATCTGTCTCTCTTAGGTTCCTGCCTACATCAATGTAGTTGTACGGATCAATCACCAGCACTCGGCACCCCATACGCATGACTGCGGCACTGGCAACATCCAGTATGCCTCCAATGTCGGTCGGTCCCTCTCGCCGGTAGTCCATAAACAAGAAGTGATCCTTGATCCATTGAAAGGCAAAGTCTCGCTCCTCGGTGTCCATCTTGGGTGTCGGCCCATCAAAAAATGGTTTACCAATTATTTTTTGTGCGAGCTGCGCCATGTGAAGCTCGGGCGGCTTCTCGAACGAACAGTACACCGTCTTCCACTCATTGCTCTTCGCCAAGTTCAAGCAGATCTGATCCACGAGATCTGACTTACCAGAGCTTGGAAAGCCCGTAACCACGGTTAGCATACCCGTAGGTATCTGAATGAGCCTATCAAGGCTTGCAATGCCCGTAGAAGCCCCGCGAGCCTGACCCTTCTCATAGAGGTCTGTATACGGCTGATCGTACACAGAAGCGTTGTGAAGGCCTACAGCGGGGAGTGGCTCTGCACCCTCGAATGCGTTCAGTAGAAAGTTAGAGCCCTCGGCCATCAGCGCCTCCGACGCATCCTTGTGGCCGTTCAATGAGATCGTCCACACCTTAGAGCGTCCGATCCTGCGAAGCATCTCTTCCTTCAGTGCGTCACCCGGATCATCTGAATCCGTATTCAACATGATCCTGTTAGCTGAGTCGAGCTTTTGCTTCGCTCGCCAGATGTAACGGAACTTGTTGTCATCTGCCGGATCAATCTTGCCGTCTCTCACCTTGGGCGGGGCGCCGTTGGGTATGGAGACGACTGTCACGTTCGGTGGGAGGTCGGCGCTCATCCAAGACAAAGCGTCAACCTCGCCCTCGCAAATCAACAGATCATTGCCCTTCTTGTACTGCTCAATATTAAAAAAATCTTCGCAAACATTTTGCTGACTGAACCGCTTGGTCTTGTCCGCGCTACGCCACTTAATCGAAGTAACGTCACCGGAGCGATCACGATAAGGGAAGCCAACAGCGGGAAGCCGTGATCCAGAGAAACTGTACTCGTCAAGTATGGCGTGTTTCTCCAGTACATCCTCGGAGATACCTCTGCCAAGCATATACTCCTTGGCTGTTGCGTTGGGCTTTTTGCCGTTCGGTTTTTCCATGACAATCCTTTCCTTTTTTACTGGGGGTCTAGTGTACTGTGCCTGACTGTGCGTCCATCCTCCATGAGTGCCACAGTGGTGGCAGTTATATTGGACGCCGACGCCGTCTACTTTTACAGAGAGTGGTCGGTCAGCATTGTTCTTGCGCCGTGTCCCCTGACAGACGGGGCAACGTATCTTTCTTTGGCCGATACCGATGGTTGAGCAAGCGTCACGAATCTCCGTTGGAACTGTTTGTTTCAAGCTTTCTCCTTTATAGCATTATTTTTTTACATTGATTCGCAGTGCGGTTAAGTGGCCTTGGGCTTTGCGTTCGGTGGTATGGGTGTGTAGTTTCTTC
>Ga0080013_1003917_pt1 | contig 15087 bp, 13 predicted proteins | sample ETNvirenome_6_85_FD_69236 | JGI IMG/M metagenome (GOLD analysis project Ga0080013, IMG submission 69236) | Marine viral communities from the Pacific Ocean - ETNP_6_85 (SPADES assembly) (version 2) | ecosystem: Environmental > Aquatic > Marine > Oceanic | place: Pacific Ocean | collected 2013-06-19
TATTAGTAATGATACAGTACAATTTTCTGTCGACCCGGGTACTCCGCTTGCTAAAGCTGTAAGTGCACATGGCATTGATAAAATTGAAGCGGCGTTGAAAAGAGATGTTGATAAGATTAGTGACAGTGTAGTAGTTGTTATGGCACCGGATGAAGACTATGAGCAAATAGATGACAAGGAGGGGGAGGGACCATCGATGGCAAATTACCCGGGTGGAGCTCCTGGTTCTTACGCAATGGGTGAAGAGGGAGGCGGTATTACTGAAGTGGAGGATAATGAAGAGGAAGCATTACCTTCAGAAAATTTTGATCAATCATATGCCATTTTTATTAATGGCGACTCCATCCCGGGTTATTTGGACTTTATTCAACAGAAAGGATGGAAGGGTGTTGGTGTCATGAAGGCAGCTTTTGATCCTAAGTTAGGAGTTATAGTAATTCCACCGGAGTTGGATTATGATGCAATAGAAGGGGAATTGTTTAAGATCCAGTCGGAAAGAGAATACGGTCAATTTTGGGGCCAGCGTGGTATAGGGTATAAGGGTAAGAAATGGATTCCTGTTGGTGGTGTCACGGAAGACAATGAAGGTGTTCCTTTTCCGCCCAGAAATGCTTACGGCGGTCCTTATAGCCCTGGCCATGCCTTTACGGTCACAAAGAGATTTCAAGTATTAAGTGTAGGAGGACGGCACAGTGAACATGCTCAGTTTGTGGACGAGTTTGATACTGTAGATGAAGTAATCAATTCTATTGATCTTCCAGAAGAGTATGGTACTGAATGGGCAGAAGAAATTAAAGATGTCAGTAACTGGTCTTCTGAGGGATTTGAAGATAATCTTCGACGGTTTGGAATTGGTGAGATTTATGAGGTGATTGACATAGGTAGCTATGAAGATGATGATTTAGTAAGTAGCCATCTAGACGTGCCAAAGCCATGGCCTCGTGAGGATGAGGAGTATGATGGGTTAGAGCTTGACCACTTCTTAACTAAAGAGCAGCCGGAAGATTATATCCCATCCACTGATTACGAGGAAGTTTTAGATAAACTTGTTAAAAAGGATAAAGAGGAGCATGCTAAAAGGCTATCCGGTGAAAATGAAGAAACTTTAGAGGAGCGTTATATTATAGTTGAAGGTGTTATGTCTGATTTAGAGCGTTTTGCCTCATGGGGGCCAAAGGGCGCTGCAGGTATTGCTAAGATATTTAAATCCGGTTCGGAGATCTTAGGCCACGGGATGGATGCAGTTAAAAAAGTTTGGGACACAGCAGTACCTATAGTAACGAAAGCTGCTGAGTGGGGTCAAGAAGGTGCAGATGAAGTGGTGGCCGCGGCTAAAAATGTATTAGATGCATATAACGAGTTTAAAGCTGGTCACAAAGAGGGAATGGGTGAAAATGAAGAAAACTTTAATTACAGTCCAATGCTTGACTCTTACCAGACTAATACTGCAGGTTATCTTACAGAGCAATCAGCTGCAGACAAACGTAATAAGAAATCAGAGGTTAAACCTCAATCCTTTAAGGAAAGATATAAGCCTAAGACACACTGGCAGTTAGAAGAGCTTAGACGTTACGGTCTTTAAGCACACTCTTTGCAATTATTTTCCTCGTATAATTTATCCAACTTTTCTTGTTGGATATAGGTAATTGGATCCTTTAAACCAGCATCTACAAATCCCTTTACTCTCATACTACTCGACGGTGTAGTTGCATCAGCTAATTTATCTTCTCTATTAGAGTAACATGTCCATGTGTCTTTAAACCTGACACCAAGTCTAACACCTTCTTCAATAATTTCTGCCTTAGACATATCAAGTAAAGGCGCTTCGACTACAATTCTATTCTCTCTATTAAGATCATTTACATTGTTAACTACATCTACGAACTCCTCACTACCGTCCCAGTAACCAGCTAAAGAATCCACTTGCGCGGCTCCATACCAAACAGTATCTGCACCAACACTCTCAGCATAAGAAGAACAAATAGATAAAAACATTAAGTTACGAAACGGTACATACGACACGGGTTGTGCATCACCAGCCATCTCACTAATGTTAGGGTTATCGATATCTTCATTAGTTAAAGACGAGGTAGGTGCAATATCTTTAATATATTTTACATCTAGAACCTTGTTAGTAACCTTTAAGTTAAACCAACCGTTAAATTGTTTGTTAAAATTATTAATTTGTTTATTAACACACGCTAATTCTTGTTTATGTCTTTGACCATAATCAAAAGTTACTGTATGTATTTCATCATAGCCTCTATCCTGTGCCATATACAGCAGCACAGATGAGTCCATTCCACCGCTAAGAGTAAGTACTAACTTTTTCATGTTATGTTTCGTTTATTATAAAGGCTTTACAAAAAGTGCCATACCTTAAAAATTCTTCTGTTTTAATATTTTTATTTTCTTTTAAAAATTCTTTAAATGCTAAACGCTCACCTTTGTTTTTATCACCTTTAAAGTGAAACCAGTCATCAAATAAAATTATACTACCTGGGGTGAGTTTGTCTCGAACAAGATTTAACACTGTCTTGGTACTAGTATATAAATCACAATCTATATGCAATAAAGCAATCTTGTCAATATCATTAATTTCTATGTTTTCAAAATAGCCGGGTTTAATAATTGGTGTTTGTAGGTTATAATGCGAGAAAAAGTTAATTATTTTTTCTGGTGTTACCTCTTCACCGTATCCGATTAACGGGTGAAAGGAATGGTTAAGCTTAAACACTCCTTTTTCCCATCTTGGGTGACCTTCTGAATCTTGTAACCCTTCAAAGCTATCAAATCCATATATTTTTCTTTGTATGCTGCTTTTCCTGTTATGTTGATTTTCATCTTGAAAATATTTTTGGTGACAATATGCTAAGCTAGCTAAACTACGACCGGTATAACACCCAAATTCACATATATCGCCAGGTACCAGTTCGTAATTAATAAATCTTACAGCTTTCTTAAAAGCTTCGTGTCTAATGTCACTTAATATTTGCTCGCGGAATTTATGACCAATTTTCATTTTATTATTTATCAATTAAATCATCTAAACCAAGTTCATCAGGTGGCTCTTCTTCTTTGTTACTGTAAGACCACTCATTTTTAATTCGTTCTTCAAGTTTTGGAAGTATAGTTTCTTCCCAAAGCTTTTCATCCTTTCGCCAATTCTTATAATAACCTAACTTTTTACCATCTTCCAGCTGATAAGTTGCTCCTGTTTGAATTACTGCACCAACACCTACAGCAAGATCGACTAATCCGTAATATCGATCAAGTCCGGAGGCAAATGAAAGATACATTTCACCCTCTAGATACTGTTTAATAAATCGATTCTTTCGAGTTAGTGCTCTAATGATGATACCTGCATATTTTTTCTGCCCAACTGCTAATTCTCCATCGACTGTCTTACCTCCATCCGACTTCATGGGCTTGCGCGCTAATTGAACTGTTACTGATGGGAGATAAATGCATGATTTACCACCCGGCATGTTCTTTTCAATAGAAGGAAACAATGCAGTTGGATCATCATATACATGATTAGTGCAGAGAATTGTAGTCTGTGTAACAGAACCAAGATTGGTACAAGTTTGCATTAATGTCTTCATTGCACGGGCTTTTGTACCCATATCTGAACTAGTACTGTCTTTACTCATGCGAGAAAGTTCCAATTCAGATTGAAGATTGGCTAATGAGTCAATAGCTACAATGAACTTGCCTTCTAAACCTTTCTCTCTCACTGCCATTAGGAACTTATACAATGAGTTACGAGTTTGTTCAATACTAGTACAGGGAACATACTTAACTTTACTAATATCTAATCCTAATCTTTCGGCGCCTTCAGGATCAATGGCATTTTCAGTATCAAAGATAACGGGAACTAACCCGTCTTCCTGGGCCTTAGCTAGAATTTTTTGGACAAAAAGCGATTTACCTGTCATTGACTCGCCGGCGAGAACTGTTACTCTGCCTTTTGGAATACCTCCATGAATAGAACCGGAAATAATAGCATTTAGGACATATGATCCTGTATCAATCCACTCACCGACGTGGCTGAGTGTGTTATTATCAAGGTAAGTTGCGAAAGGGTTTACTTTATCAATAGAGTCTAATGCACTAGTAATGTCTTTATCCATATAAAGTATTATATAGTATAAGCCTTTAAATTCAATAAAAAAAGCCCCTTTCGGGGCTTTTTAAAAAAGGTGTGAGGAAGGACTACTTTGTTACCTTCAACTTTTGCCTCCAAGATAAAGTTTCTTTTAGGCTACTCGCACTCCGCTCTCTTTGCTCAGTCAGTTGACCCTTGCTCAAGACACAGATACTTTTACACTCTTGGTTGAAATGTATGTTCGGTCACTCACGTTGGGGGGCTACCCCAAATTTTAAACTTTATATGTTTTAATATATTCTTCTTTCTTCCTTCGAGGTACATCTACCTCAAGGACTCCATTGACATAAGAGAAGTCGATCTTGTTAAGATCAAACTCTCTTCCAACTGAGAACGACCTATTATAGGTTTGTTCCTTTTCCCCGTCATGGGCTTTTACTTTGCGCTTTGCCTTGATATAGACCTCACGCTGATCGGTGTCTGTAGAAAGATCTAAATCATCTTTCGTGACTCCTGGCAGATCAATTTGTACACTTAGTGTATCTTCGTCCGATGCGAATCGAACTTGATCTCCTGTTTTATAGACTTCTTCCAACTGGTGGAAGACCGGTGTCAGATTGAAAAAACCATCAAAGGCTCTTTCGATTTCTGCGATTGGGTTGTGTGTATACTTAGTTAGTTTCATAGTAAAATTATTTATTACACTTATGCTGTTTATGATAAATTAATCATCAAACAGTTTAATGACTTCCGGCTCTTCTTCTGGAGCTTGTTGCTCCTGGATTGGCGGTTGGGGATTATTAATATTCTCGTACTGAGAAATAATCCTATCATCTAGCTCAACGTCTGAGGTACTAATAGCGGTTTTATAGAAAGTCCAATTGTTCTTATCTTTATCCTTTAAAAACTCCATAAAGATATACGGAAATGATTGTACCTGTAATTGACCTGATTGTGGATCCGGCTGAACATGAATAATTACTGGGTTAAAAAGTGTAATTGTTTTAGTATCTTCCTTTTCTACCGACCCTACAACGGTACGGCCGATATGATCAATAATAGTTTTAATCGCCTTTTTGTCTGCTGGTTTTTTGTCTGCCATAATATTATATTAAGTTAAATCTTGTAATAGTCCACTACCTTTTTTGATATCTTAATGTATCTGCTACCCCTACTGCTTTTTCAAGAGCTTTTTTTGAATCGCTTGGAGCCTTTGTTGGTGTATCTAAAGATTCTCTCATAATAACGATTGACCTTCTAATTTTTTCAATCTCTGGAGAATTAATAGTTCCGGAACCATCATCATCTCCTGTAATAACATCTTTAAAAATTGCTAATGTTTCTAAAATACCAGCGATCTTACCTCTCTTCCATGCCGGGTGGGCATTATGAGTGTTATCATCTTCTGGTCTATCTAAATATCCGCCGGGTTGTACTGCCATAATAATCTTATTTACTAAACAGATCGAAAAGTTCTACTGTAACATTATCAGCCGGCTTGCGAATATTCCAACCCACACAATCATAAAATCTCTCAATGCCCTGAAATAGAATCTTTTCAAACATTTTATCATAGTCAATTTTAAAAGTGTCTTTAAATTCAGAAGGGTATGCATACTTAAATCCAATACTATCTAACCCGTATTTGTTTGGTTTTTCTACATACATATAACGAACTTTATCACCAGAACCTAATGACTCATACTTGTTACCTGTATTAAACTTATCTAATAATAAATTGTAAAAATATGCAGACTTAACATGAATAGGCATACTTTTTACAGTATTAAATTCATTACAGTTAACAGCATATTTTTCATACCCCTTAACACCCATTACAAACGCAAGATCTTCAGGTTTAAGTTCCTTAAAAATGTCGTATGTTTGGTTAAGTACTTTATTTGTCTCTGTTAATGACTGCGTACTCAACATTGTCTCAATAATTTTTTTCGCATACGGTTTAATAGCGTTAGGCATAGTTGTACGCACAACCTCAACTCCTGTATACTTGAATTTATTTTCCTTAATACCTTCATCATCCAAGATATGCATTACATATCGCTTCTTTTGCAAAAATACACCAACATCTGCAATACACTCTCTCTTAAACACAAACCTGCTATCTTTAGATAGTAGCGACTTTTTAGCCCATTCTAATACTCCAGTATTTAAGTAATCTTCAATTTCTTGAATTTTGTCATGCGTATCTTGATGCACATCATCACCATCAAGAAAATTTAAACCCTTGCTAACAAGAGGAGTAATAGAAACATACGACGAGTCCGTATCATTGTATACAATACACCCTTCAAGTTCTCTATCAGAGATATCAGGAATCTCCTTTTTAATAAATTCCTTGATGAGTTCATTTGAATATTTAATAACCGCTTGCCCAGTAAGGGTGACTGAAGAGGCAATATCATCATCACCAATGGGAGCGTTCTTATTACCCATATAACCATAACACGAGTTAATAAGAATTTTAATTACCATCTGTGACGTATTAAGACGCTCGACTTCATATTTTGCATCAGTATACTCTGATGTATTTTTCTTGAGCTTTTTAAGTTTGGTTTTTGCCTTATATAAATCCTTTTTGATGACAACCCTCTTGTTATAATAATACTCTAAGAACTCCGGTATAATACCTTTTTTCTTTTGCGTAAATAAAAACCCAGCTTTTGATAAAGCGCACTCTTCATCTTTAAGGAACTTCGCAAAAGCCGGTCTATCGAGCTCAAACACCTTACCGGTGACATGTTGAATTATGATTTTATTATCAGTCGTCTCCACTTTACCCACTTTTGTTTCGGGTGAAGTGTTAAGTGATATCATCACGTTCGGATATAGTGAATTAGCATCAAATGAAACGACATGATTTTTAAATCCTTGTTTGGGTTCAGCAACATATGCACCTGGATTTTTACCCGTGTCTGCATTTCGTAAAAATGTCGAAATAACCTCACCTCGATGCCTAGCTTTAATACATAGGGCACCATTAATCCCCTGAATAGTTCCCATTGCTCCTTCAAGAGTTGTTAGACCGACATACGAGAGCATTCTCAATAAAGGAACATACTGCAGTTTTTCTTCTAGTCTAACAAGAAGGTTAACGTCTTGAATGTTGTAGTCAATAAATGTATCCCAGTCTTCATCAGATAGAGTTGCAAGGTTTGTATCACCATAATCAATCTTTCGCTGACCTAATTCAACTTCACCAATAGCATCAAGTTTATAAGACTCACGAAGTTTTAAACAAAACCGTCTATATACATCTAGATAATCTAGACAAGCGATACCATCGATGTAATACCTCTTGAGATCTCTACCAAACTTTCCTTTTACTGCTCTATAATGTACTCTACCTAACGGCGAAAGTCTATCAACGTAATCTTGACCGAGTATGCGTTCGATTCGATTAATAATATAGGGAATATCAAAGAATTCTGAGTTCCACCCGCTTAAAATATCCGGATAGTCGCTTTCAAGATATTCAATGAACCTGATAAACATTTCACGTTCATCTTTACAGTGAATATAATTTAAGTTATCTGCGCCCTTACCATTATAGGGCTTAATACCGAACGTATGAAACTTTTTACTGAAGTTATCGTAACATGTTATAACATTTACAACATGTGTAGGATCTTCTGTATCCGGGAAAGAGTCCGGTGAATATGTTTCAATATCTAGCAAACATGTCTTTAATGGATGCGTGCTAAATTCAGGAGTCTCATTTTCCTGCCAATACATATCGAGTAAAAATTGTTGCGCCGGTGGCATATTTTCAAATACTCGCTTTATATTTGAGTCGCGAACAAATCTAGATCTATCGTAACTTGTATTAAACTTACGTTTTTTAACTCTAGTACCATATATAGATGTTTTATTACCTGTTGCGTTTTCGAGATAGAGATACGGTTCAAACGAACACTCATGCATTACTCTTTTACCGTCTTTATCCCAGGTAAACAGATTTACACACCGGTCGCGACCGTTATAAACAACATTACGATATGACATCTACTACTATTATAGTAGTATAGTTCCTAATTCCACTCTTTAAGAAACTTCCTTTCGGAACTACCGTAGGGCGTATTTAAAGCTTCAAGATGAGCGCCTAAATTGTGATTTAATTCTAAGATCCGCTGCTCACCGATATTTCTAAGCTTGTGAACATTTTGAAAATATTTATTTTTTCTCTTGTAGTTTAAAATACGGTCTATTTTTGCTTCAAACTCTTCAACAGAACTAAATTTGAGATGGTCAGGGGCATTACTATATGTTTCCATATTTTGACACAAGCAAGGGATTCCTAATATACACCCCTCTATGTACTTAATATCAGATTTTGCTCTATTAAAGTCATTAACTTGGAGCGGAGCTACCATTAACTGTGCTCTTAAACTATTAATAAAATATGGATAACTTAGTAGTGTTTGCCAATTGTAAAATTCAATTTTCTTCTGCCCGACTAGATCTACGAGCTGTGGTGGAAAAGCCCCAACAAAAATCCACTGATATTTATCAACGGTCTTTCTTATAAAGTCCCGAACTTCGGACATATCATCTTTACCGCCTGTTTTATTATCTACATCATAATGGGCTCCGGAGCCAGTATAAAGTATCCGTGGTTTCCTCTTATTTTGTTCATAGTTTCTTTCTATCTCTCTCGGATTAAAGAATTGCCCCATCCACCCGTTTGGAATATAATTCGGAATAACTGTAATATTTGGTTGGCCTGTTTTTTCTATATAAAGTTTTTTCATGAAGTCACAAGTGACGGTTACTTCATCAACTAGATTAATAATCTCAATACAATTTTGCCGAATTTCTTCTGTATCAAAAGCAAATTTAAATTTATTATAGTCTGGAATTACTTCTCTAAACACAACATCATCAACTTCGTACATTATCTTAAAGTCGTGTTCTTGTTGTAATTTTTTTAAATATTTAACGAACTCCAATTGTGATGATGACGCTTGTCGCTGCAGCTTTACTGCCGTAACACCGGTGTACCACCGCGGGTCAGCTACCATTGCAGTTGTAGATTGTGACATACCGTCACCCCTGGCATTAATTGCTGCTTCCGGCCAAAGTATTCTCCAATGACCGCAACCGGAATAGTCTGCTAGGTAGTTTACATATCGCGGAAGTTGTGCCTCCTGTGGCTCCGGGTTAGAATTGTTTAAGGATACGCCTGGCATCTGTGCCGGGACACCTATAGCTCCACCCTGTGGCGGGGCTTGTGGTGCTACCATTGGTTGTGGATATGGAGATGGAGATATCATCTTATTTATATAGTTCAAAGTTCCATATAATCTACCCGATGTGTTATACCATTTTCCTTCTCTAGGTAAATTACATCCCCCGTGGCAGCTTTAATAGATTCTTTACGATGAGAGATAACTATAGAACATTCATCAAGTTCTTCGACCCTGTCTTGTAAAATACGTGTAATAAGCTCAATGCCCTTTTCATCGAAAGATGAATCGAATAACTCGTCGTAAATAGCAATATTATATTGCACACCTCCTTGTAGTCTTCTTATATCTGAAAAGGTAAACAGACACGCTAAGTCGATAGACTTTCTCTCTGCTCCGGAAAAGTTAAAATATGAGCAGACCTTGTTCTTTTCGTTTAAAATTTCTTCTTCGAAGTATTCGTTAAAAATACAAATTGAATTTGAATCTAACCTCTTAAGATAGTGCAGTAACTTACTGTTTAAAAGTTCCAATAATTTATTTACAATATAAGATTTTACCCCTTCTTCGGATACTATATATTTTACAATATCTAACTTAGCTAACTCACCTCTAAACGTTTTAACTTTCTTTTCGAGCTTATCAACGCGTTGTTTTGTTTCTATAATAAGTACATCAAAATCTGTTTCGGTTGACTCAATAGCTTCTAGATCCCCCTTTAGTTCCTTTTGCCACCTATCCAGCTGTTCTACCCGTTGCTCAATATTATTTTTATTTTGTTCCTGTAGTTTAGCTTCTGATATTTTATTTCGACATTCATTTATTGCTTTTAAAAATCTTTCTTTTCTTACTTTTAGTTCCTTTAATCCATCAGAAAGAAACTTAATTTGTTCTATTGCTTCATGAATACTTCCTTTAAGCTTTTCTTTTTCTTTAGCTATAAGATCAGCATCATGTTCTTCCACACTACGAAGACATACCGGGCACTTGTCTTCATCAGTACCCATTTTCTTATAATTTTCTTTTCGTGTAGATGCTAGAGCTTTATTACGAGCAACTGCTTCTAAATTGGTTTCAATTTTTATATCTTGGTCTTGAGCAGCCTCTTCTAAAGCGGATATTTGATTTTTAATTTTATTAACGTTTATTTCCTCAACTTGACTAAGTTCTTTTTTGAGCTTTTCTTTTTCTTCGGTATTATCTTTTTGACGTGTAAGGTATTTTTCTTTCTTTTCTTTTCTTGTTTGGAGGATCCGTTGCTTTTGATCTTCATAGTTTTTATAAGCCTTTTCTATCTCTTCTAATTTAGTTAACTGTGTATCATGCTCACGTGATATTTCATTATACTCATTACGTAGCGCAGTAAGCATTGTACTAAAAATTTCCATACCAAAAATATCTTCGATAAACTTTCGTTTTTCAATTTTATTTTTAGCCATAAAAGGAACAGCATTATTAACTGTCATAATAACACAGTTTTGAAAGATAGAAGGTGAAGCACTTAATACACGATTTATATATATGGTAGTATTTTTAATACTGTCTCTAGTTCGATCAACCCCATCTTTAAAAATAAAAACCTTTGAAGGAGATAGTGTGCGAATTATCTTGTAATTGTTTTTACCCTTTGGAGAATCAAGTTCAAAATCTAATTCGATATGAGTCTTCCCACTAGTAAGGTTATTAGGTATAAGATCCTTTTTAAGCTCACGTAACGTTTCGCCAAATATTGCAAAATACAAGGCATCAGCTATAGTGCTTTTACCAATAGCATTTCTACGGTCAGGCTTGTCTTTATTTTTACCGGTAATAACATGAAGACCTTTATCAAACTCTATTGTAACAGGGTCTTCGCCTACAGATAAAAAATTTACTATACTAAGTTTCTTAAAGTTTACTCTTTTCATATAACCCGAGAGTGTATTTTATTATCTCTTTTTTATTTTTAATTTCAAGTAAATTTACAAACTCTTCAATTGCTCGTGGTATGTCAATACCAGATAGATCTTCTTTATTTTCTGTATCATCAATTAACCGGTTAAAATTAATATCATAATCTACAGTCAAACCTTCCGGTTTAAGTAAAGATAGCTTTTTAAGGAGTATATCCATATCTGTCTGTGATATGTTCATATCAACCTTTAGACGAGTAATATTACCAGCAAAGTCATCTATTATATTTTGTGTAATAGTACCCTCTCTTACTAATTCACTAAGGGTTATCTTTTTATAAGACGGTGATATATTATTAGGTGTAAACTCATACTCAAGGGTATCAAAATCTAAGATATAATACCCCTTACCATTCCCTGCGTCACCAAAGTCCATTTGAAACGGGTTCCCAACATAGAGAATCGTTCCTTTTCCAAACTTTTTTTCATGCCTGGTGTGAAAATGTCCTGATATAACTAACGGACTCTTTTTAAGTAAATCTTTAACCTTGAGTCCCTCTTCACAAACCTTATATGAGTTCATCTTAAAGGTCTCTATCTCAAAATGACCGAAGATAACATCACTTTCCGGAACTTCTTTAATGTTTGTATTCCATGGACAAAAGGTAATAGTACGATCAAAGGCTTCAATCGTGTCAAAACTGTCTAATATGGTAACATTTTTACGTTTTTTAAATATTGATAATGAATTAACATCTGTTCTGTGCTTATAGTAAATGTCATGGTTCCCTGTAATAGCAATAATGTTAAAATCACACAATATATCTAATATATCTGCAGAAACTTGCAGTGTATTAACAGATATCTCGCTTCTGTTGTGATGCCAATCACCACAAAAAATTATATCTTTGATATTTTTTATCTTACACTCTTCTTTGAACCAGTGAGCCCATTCCACAGCATAATTATGCCAGTCTGAGCTATTTGTATGGACGCCTAAGTGAAGATCTGAAAAAATAGCAACTCTAGGCTTATTAATCTTCAAAAGAATTTTCCTCGTCAGGTGGTTTTACGTAAACATGACCGTGTGTATTGTCCGGGTTAGACATATAGTCTTCATATACTCTCTCTCTATATTTCGTAACAGCTTCATGGTGTTTTTTCTCCTTTTTAATGCGGTTAATAAACGCATGATAAGCTATAGTAGTAAAATATGAAAAGGGGTTAGTTGCTTTATCAAAATTAAACTTTTTATGCTTTAAAGCGGAGTACATCTTAATAAGGGCATCACCTATCATATCATCTTTATACGTATAATTGATAAATGAGGCATTATAACTTAGACCATAGGCAATTTTTTTAATGTTTTCTGCTAAATCGTCTGTTAAAATATCCGTATCGTAATACTTTTGTAATGATGCTTTAAAAACTTTAGGCTCTATATAATATGGTTTTTTCTCTTTTGCGGCCATCTTTTTAATTATAATATAAAAGGTTTACTTTTCAACAATATTAGTTTCACTATACTTTATCTTTTCAGTATCGTAAATTTCTTTACGTTTTTCACAGTGTCTTATACCATATCTCAACCGATCACAGATATCAAATATAATTAATTTGGATTTTAAATTATGTTTTCTTAGCCCCCGACCAATTGACTGCACGGTACGCACAAAGGACTTACCTCCGGATGCAAAAATGATATTATGCAAGTTTTTAATGTTAATACCGGTGGAGAATATAGCACTTATCGCGATACACACAACATTTGTGTCAGTTTCCATTATTTTCTTGATTTTTTCCCGCTCCTCAACCTCTACCTCACCTCTAATAAAGTAAACTTGCTTGTTGAGTAGTGTACTAAGGCATTCTTCTAGTAATACCCCGTGTTTAATGTGGTTTACTAGAATTAATGTGTTGTTATCAAGTTTATCACATAACTTGGTAAAAAAATCGTTCCTAAAAGCACTTTCATAGATAAAATCCAGTTCTTCTCTGTAATAATCATTGGTATTGTATAGTGGTGGTGTATTGTACTCTAGATTTAGTACTTTTACCGCCACATTAGCGAGATAATCTTCTATTCGTAGTTCATAACTCGTTTTTTCATATATAACAGGTCCTAGTTTACCTATAATCGACCACTTATCAAGGTTATTTTCCGGCAACGTGCCTGTAAACCCGTATTTGTTGGGTGTTCTTATCCTAGACACTATCTTACTGATCTTATTTGATGCCTTTATCTTGTGACACTCATCAACAATAAGTAAGTCAATATGTTTTAACCAATCATTCTCTTCAAACCGGCTTTGAACGATGCCAATATTACAGATTATAACGTTAGCAGTAAGATCTGGCTTAATTTTACCTGTCCATTTAGTCAATTTAAAGTTAACTCCACAATTTAAAAACTCATCATATGTTTGAGTCACCAAACCTAAATCAGGTACAAGGACTATACACTTGAATGTATCACCATCCTTACTATCTCTAAAGTAATTCTCAATTAAAGCTGCTGTAGTAAAGGTTTTACCGGCTCCAGTACCTAAAACACATGTACCTCGACCTATCTTAAGTGCCTTTTTAACAACATCCTCTTGATATTCTCTTAAATCAAATGCAAAATCCTTATAAAGGTCTATATTTTTACCGACCTTTAATACTTTTTGCAACTTATCGCTTACTGCTGTCTCTTCTTTACCTAAAAACTTCTTTATCTCCCAATATAACCCTATTTCACATGCACCAGCTGTGGTGATAGCGTATTTTCTATGTGGAATATATCGACCATAGCGTCGTCCGTAGCGCGCTGCATCATTTACAATGCTAAAGTGCTTCCTTATGCGATTAAACAGATCTAAATCTTCTGTTTTTAGTAAAAGCTTACGCGTAGTTGGATTATAGTCAAAAGTTAGCATTAATACTGCTCCATTTTATTCATATCGATAACATTTTTGATTTCCCAATGCATGTTTCCAAGAATTTTTTCTACCTTTTCAAGATATTCTATAATAGTATCTTGTTCTTTTATATCATTGTTGAGCTTAGCTACTGACTCGTATCTTTCTGCAGCAGATTCAGCTGAGGCTTGATTGATACGCACAGGAGAATCAGCGATTACCTTCTTGACTAAGTCTTTCTTAAGCTTACTCTTCTTTGCAAAGAGTTTATTGCGTTGAATTTTGGCTTCTATTAATCGTCCCACCCAAAAATGTTTACGAGCTGGTAGTCTTTGCTGCTGTTCTTTAAGGTTAAGATCGTTTAGTACAAGATCTTCACCGATGTCTTCCATGTACTTTTTTAGCAATTCCACAATACTATTATAAATATAGTTACAATGGAATCAAGTGGTAGATTTGAACAGTTATTCTTTAGAGTGTTAAAAGAGGAGATGACAGCTGGAGCTGGTGGTGCATTTGGTGACGGGCCTTCTACACATGATATTAGTAAGTATGCCGATGGGGATGCAAGAGTGCCTAAAGTGTTGGGTAGAGGTAAGGTTCAGACACGTAAAGGGGCTACCGGTGGTAAGAAAAAGAAGAAGAAGAAAACTGATGGTTTGGATGGGGTGTTTCTAACTGGTGAAGAGGGTGAAGAGGGGAAAGCTGATGCGCCAAAAGGACTGGACACTAGTTGGGAAGATGGTGATTTAAAAGTTACTATTAAGGAGGTCCTTAAGTATCTAGATGATAATGATGTACCTGTAAAAGATGTTAGTACTGATAAGTTAAAGTCTATCCTTATAGCTGATGATAGAGACGAAAAAAGAGTACAAGCTGCGGACTTAAAGTACCCTGTCATTGTAGTAGTAGATAGGAATGGTAAATATAAGAGTATTTTGGATGGTAATCATAGAGTAGACAAGGCTATAAGTAATGATATA
>Ga0080013_1003918_pt1 | contig 15086 bp, 14 predicted proteins | sample ETNvirenome_6_85_FD_69236 | JGI IMG/M metagenome (GOLD analysis project Ga0080013, IMG submission 69236) | Marine viral communities from the Pacific Ocean - ETNP_6_85 (SPADES assembly) (version 2) | ecosystem: Environmental > Aquatic > Marine > Oceanic | place: Pacific Ocean | collected 2013-06-19
ACTGACTTAGATTATGACTATGCGATGGAAATGTTTAAGCGCGATAACCTGATGGCAAAACGGCGGCATGGAACACGAGGGCATGGAAGAACTGCAAATAATGTCTTAGTATTTAGCGGAAATACCGGTGCGGCAGCGGAGAGTTATGCAACAACTGACTTTAATCCTGATACTTATAATCTCAATTTAGGATTTACTGTTTCTTATTGGGTTAGACCAGATGAAGTGGGAAATACTATGTTTGCATTCGGTAGAAAACATAATAACAACCAACGATTTGTGTTTGGTATCAATAGAATGCGCCAATCATACTTCGGTATTGGTCAAAATAAATCAACAGCCGCATGGGTTAACATGGACACCCCAGTAGAAGAATCATTATTAGAAGAGTCTGGCGTATATTGGAATTTAAAAACAGACGGCACTTGGTATCATATGGCAGTAACATATGACGACCGGTCAAATACATCATCTGGTGCGGATCGTAAAATATATGTAAATGGCGTGCTTCGTAAGACAGACAATATCAATTGGGATGATACGGGTGGTGGAACTGGTGGTATGATTTTTGGGGCGCGCAGAACATCAAGCAAACAATATGACAACGGATGGGCTTGTGCTTTGAGCGAAGTAGCTATTTTTGATACAGCAAAAGATGCTGATTGGGTTGACAACGTATACAACACTAATGGACCACAAAGACCGGGATCAAGACGAAAGAAGCTAGATCTTAGAAATGAAAGTGGTCTTGTAGGTTATTGGAAATTTAACGAAGGCAGTGGAACTACTATTACAGATTATTCAGAAAATGGCAATCATGGAACTTTTGCTCCTATCTCTGGAGATACAACAGCTTATCCAACTTGGGACTCAAGTCCGTTTTCTAATTCTTAATTCTATTTAATAATATGCAGAAACTTTTTGAAAATTGGCGAAGATATTTAAAAGAATTACGTGTTATACCAGATAACAAACCAGATCCAGCTGAAGTTTTTGTTGACGCAGCAATTTTAAAAGCAGATGGTCGGTACGTTGCTCGCGATGACAGAGCGTGTATAATATGGGAAATGCATATAAATCAGGAGAGGAACGAGGGGCGACCTCATCCGGGTCAATGTTCAAGGGGTTTATTTCAACCTTTATATGATCCCACTTGCGAGAGCCGCATGTGTGATAAGAATATAAGCCGACGGCAGGAAAGAAAGAAATGCCTATATAGTAAAGGCAAAAGATGGTATATACAGTGGAAAGAAGAACAAGAAAAACATAAGTCAGGTATATTTCCATCAAATAAAAGAATGACTGAAAACGAAGCTATTAAGGAATTAGCTAATTTATTAGCTGATTGGAATTGGGAGATGATAGAGAAACAACTAAGCGGGTTTTCAATAAAGGATTGTTGGTAAAGTGTACTATTTAATAATATGAAGAAACTATTTGAAAGCTGGCGAGAATTTAAAAAGCTTCTTTTGTTAGAAGTAGGTCGGGGGTTGCAGGAAACCCGTTCGCCGGCCCGGCCGAAGACTTCGCATGGAACGCATCGAGGAGAGATCATTGGTAGACTGAAAAACGTTCGTCAGCGGTACCAGGCACTTGAAAAGAAGGGACATCGATGGAGCATAGAAGAGCTAGCTCGCCTAGAGGATGAGGTATCTTTAGCGCGGGAAATTGAAGCGGCGGAGACGATCTCCACCATGAAGCCACATATAGTTACACAAAAAACAATTGCAGCTGATAAATTTGTACAAAAAGAAGTAAGAAGAATTGAAGCACTTTTTTCAGGTGCTGCAGAAGATGAAACGGTTATGGATATGGTTAAGCGCATGATGGACAAGCAACGCGCTGAGCGTGCGCTTAGCGAACATGAATCAAAGCACATACGAGAAGCATATGAGCGTCTTACCATCAGGCGCGAATTAAAGGATTCATCGACATGGCCTCGTCAGGTTCGGGCTGCGCGAGAAGGCCTGGAAGATGTTTTCACGCGGGGAGGTCCTGATTCTGCAGAAAATATAAAAGCAGTTGAACGTGCGGCAAAAGAATATACACTCGCATGGAAAAAACCAGGATGGCATGCAGGAGGCCGTGGGGCTACAAAAACGTTAGTATCAACAGCCTTATCTGTTGCTGCAGCTATTACGATTGATTGGTTACATGCTTATGGCGCAGATACCCTAGAACATCCTCATGGAGCACAGAATATTGAAGATTGGATGGAAGGAGAAGAAGAATGGATTACCGGTCTTTTTGGTCTTACCAGGCCGAGTCAATTTAGTTTCAAACCACTTACTAGCGAGGATGAAAAAAGAGTTGAAGCCACACAAGGAGTAGTAGGCGTGTCTGCAACGCCATTAGGGCCCATTGTTACTCGTAGTGAAGTGAGGCAATATATTTTAAGACGTGTGGCGAAGGGAATAAAACTTCCTGACTGGGCCGAGAGCATTACTAAAAAGTTACCAGGTGGCGGAATAAGTATTAAGCCGGTTGAAATACCGCGCGCCGAGGAGGCGCGAGGCGAGCGCGAGGCGGAGGAGCAGCGCGAGAGAGAGGAGGCGGCCGCCGGGATCAAAAAAAGAGAGAGAGATAGAGCAGAAAGATTAAAGAAGTATGGATTTGGATACGGGCCTAAAATGGAGACAGTAGACCATACTAATATTTTTTTAAGAAACGAAAAAAGATCTTCTAAATTATTAATATCAATTAAAAAATCGCCTATTTAATATTATGCAAAAATTATTTGAAAACTGGCGAGGATATCAAAAGCAGCTTTTAAATGAAAGCCCGCCATCAATCGAAACTGACTATGAAGAGTTCGCGGCTGGTGGGGGCAGAGCGGATCCACGTCTACTGCCATTTTATCAAGAAGTAGATGACTTAAAAGATTGTTTAAAAGGTGGTTGTCCTCATCGAATTGAATTTAGTGGAGATACTCCTCCCAAGCCAAGTGGGCCGAGGAGAACAACTCTTGGGGGTCCAGAATTTCCACACGGGGAAAAAATAAACAAAGTTTGGAATTACGATCCTAGAAAACTTTCTTTTGAACAATGGCTTGAAAAACACGGGTTTGAACATATACCAGCACAGGAGGCAGTTGCAGGCTATACTATGACACCTGAAGAATTTTATCAAGAAAGAGGTTATCACTTGCCGGACTTTGAACCGGCCGGGCGGCACCAAGGGGAATGGTCTGGTCGGCCGGATTATAGTTATCTTGAAGTGCCACCTCGGGCAGCTGTTCCTGAGAGGTGGCGGGGCCCAAATAGAAGATATATTCTTGGTATGTCGTCGCTGCCACATGGCCATGCTGATACGGGGGGCCGGCCGGTGAGGGGCGAGATGGCGGCGAGTGCTAGTGGGGTATATAGTGGGGAGCAATATCTTAGAGAGCTTCACAAAGAAGAAGGTATGCTTTATGATTGGGTTTTAAAAGATAAGATGGCGACTCTTAAACGAGAAATTGTTGTAGCTAAAAGGCGTCGACATGATATTACAACTGGTCATGCGCCGGAGGGGAGGCCTTCCGCAGCTCGAACGACGTTTCATACAAGTGAAGAAAAAGCGCTTCTTAAAGAGTTAAATAAATTTATACCTTCTCCTGAAGAAGGCGGTATCGCAGCAGAATTCGGTCGATTGAGAGTGGAAATGCATGACCGAGGTATGCGAGTTGCTCATCTAACAAATCAAGATTTAGCTTGGCTTCTTGCGGACGATTATATAAAAAGAAGTCCTGATCTTGAAAAGATTGTTGATCCTTCAAGCGGATATAGATGGCCCGTATTAGATTCCGAGCTACTCGATATCGAGTCGCGCCCCCTGTGGACCAGGGCCCTGAGGGATGAGATGAATCGTGTGACAGACCACTGGACGCGGCCGGGGCCGGAATCATGGCGGCCGGGTAAGCCGGGGGAGATTCCGCGCGCGGGCCAATCGATTGTGGAAGTGCCTGGAAGAACACGAGCGGATAATCTGATATATTGGGCTGGTATTTCTCCTAAAGGACCAGATCTAATGTGGAAGTGGGCTGAGTGGAAAGATTATGAACGTTTGCTCAGGTCCAATCCTACGGAGTATTTTGAATTGCACACACAGCGGCCGCTGGCTACCGACCCGACGGCCGGTGAAGAGCGCATCCATCTTCTCAACAGGCGTAATAGAAGAAGAATAGATAAAGAATTACGCAGACTTAGACGTAAGCAAGAAAGATTAATGGGTGAAATTGAAGATTTAGCTGACGCTAATCTTGAACGTTCGAAAAAAGGTAAGCCGCCGAAAGGAGTTAGGAAATCGAAATATAAGCCAGAACCTGGAGTTGTGTATGATAGGAAAGAACGTGTTGAAAGACTGGCTGAACATCTCGATGCAAGACACGAAACAGAAGTTCTTGTTCATCGAATGAAAATTGGTGAGATTAGCCCTGCGGATATGCGCGCGGGCCGACACCTTGGAGGCACCGCAGACGATCTCAACAGAGAGTTTGCTAAACTTGATGATGATATTAATCGTATGAAGCTTTCCGGCGCTAGCGATGAAGTGGTGGAGGCTGCAGCGGGTAAAGGACTCAAGAAACTTCCAATTATTGGTAGAATTTTTGTTGCTGGCTTCTTAACTGGAGAAGCAATAAAGGCCTATATGAAAGGGTATCACGGTAGTAAGCCTGGCGCTGAAGGTGTAGTGTCTTTTGTAACGGACGTCGATTCGAAAGAAGGCATGCCATATCAAACAGCGACCATGATACCAATTCTTGGTGAATTATTAGATACTATAGATATCACTTCAGCTTTACCAACACATGAGCAGTCAACCGAAGCAATGATAGCATCGGTTCAGCGGGCACACGATATGCCGCCTGTAGGCTCAAGAGAATGGTTTAAGCGTAAAGCAATGGAAAAAGAGTCTGAAGCTGATATCGACGCTGCATTTGATATGTGTGAACAATCTGGGATGGTGCCGCACCCTGGTGATTTGCGACATAAATCATTTAAGGGGCAGAAAGTCAAAGGTTGGAGACATTCTGTTCGATGTGTTACACCTGAACAAGCTGAAAAAATACAACAAAGAATAAAAAGACTTAATAGACTTAGAGAAAATAAAAAGCCTGTCCGTAAAATTAGTATATTGATTGAAAAAAACAAAGGGAAAACATAATGTGTTTAATATGTACAGAATTGAAAAAAGAAAAATTAACTGCGCTTGAAGCACGAAAAAATCTAGATGAAATGCATTCTACAATGAATAAGAATCATATTCTTGAAGTGCTTAAACTCATATGGGATAAAGAAGACGAAGAATACTCGTACTGGTATGAAAAAAATCATAATTGTGGAGATACAGATTAATGAAAAAACTATTTGAAAATTTTAGAAAATTTGTGAATGAAGATATTGATAGCGAGCCCACTAGTATCACTCACGAGTGCACTCACGAGTGTATTACTCATGGGCATCCCGTTGGGGCACCACAAAGAGTTGGAGAAGTCTTAAATCATTCTCTTACAGAGGACGGTAAAATTGAATATTATGAAGTTAAATTTAATGATGGGGTAGAAATTTTATCAAAGGATGAGATTGTCGAAGTACACGTACAGGAGCACACTCACGGTCCAAAAAAATTAAAAAAGAAAAAGAAAAAAATAAAGGAACAATGACCTTCCCAGGAAGAAGTCTAGTTTGGACTTAATGAACTATATATAATATAGGATATACTACTTATGCATTCTAAGAATACAAAAGAAATGAAAATGCTTTTCGAAAATTGGCGTTCACACAATAATGTTATTGCTGAAAGCGATGGCGAAGAAGAAATGATGCGTCGACATCGCGAGAGAGAGGGTGGGGCCCCTGCGGGAGGGACGACCAAAACGAAAACGAAATCAGATAAGATGTCGAATTTAGCTGCAGACGTTTTTGATATAATGAAGGATTTTTCTAGTGATATTAGGGCTGGCGGTGCATCTACTTTTATTTTAGAAAATGATGGTGGAATCCAAAAAGACTTGTTTATTAAAACTAAAAATGGAATATGGAAACTTTCATCTACATCTGATTTTCCAACAATGGTAAGAGAAGCCGCTCTAGGTTCGAATCCTATATTTCATGTACCTTCATCAATGCTTAAAACATTAAAAAGATCGGAACCGGATCCGGAGGACGCGGGGCCAGAGCCACCACCGCCAAAACCATCGACTGGAACAGAGCACGTGCCCGAGTTGCAGCCTGGCGGAGATCTGCTCTTTGAAACCAACCCCATGGGGTATGATCGCGGTCGACCCGGGTATCATATTGGGGCTCTTGTAGAACAATTGCATAATGCAGACGCTATTGATAACAAGGTTCTCCAGGCCGGAGAAGAACTTGCCAAAAGTATAGATGAAATAGAAGAGCTGGCCGAGGTGGCGGCGCGCGAGTGGCCAGCAGGAGTCGAAGACTTTGATGTACCCGGCCGGCAGCACTGGCCAAGAACACCAGCTTTTACCAAATTTAAAAGAGCCTTTAGCCAGTTTAGAATAAGATATACGACAATTATTGGTTTAAGACAGCAATGGTTTAACGTGGTTAATAAATTCAAAAAAACTTACGAAGCACTTTTCGGTGCAGAGGCCAAGTTGGCTCGTCGGATTGCGAAAGCGAAAAGAGTTGGTCGACGTGGGGCTTTTGGATCAGAAAGTTGGCTCTTTGGAGGCACCACTGGAGGAGGAAGATCTTTAGAACAATTAAAGAAGGCTCTAGATAAAGAAGCAATTGTATATAGCAGGAGTGTAAATGCAATTGTTGATGCATCAGAAGCAACCGTTTTAGAACGCCTGGCACGGCGGCGAGAGGTAAGTTTCGGATTTGGAGAAATAAGAATTCCTTTTAGTAATTGGAAAATATTTGGTGGTGATGGAAGCTTTAGATACCTCGGGGAATTTTTAAAACTACGTTGGCTTAAGCCTTATAGTCAAGTTAGAATTAATCCAGAGCTTCTTGATATGGATTGTTCAGGGGGCGTGTGTGTAGACAAGCTTTCGGACCGGGCACGAACAAGGTTACATGGTGAAGAAAATTTGGCACTAGCTAACCGAATGGATAGTGAGGCGAAACACCTTGATCGTTTGAAGGAGGATGCCAAAGTAAAACTTTCAAATACTCTTGATGCAGATGAACGAAAAATTTTAGAGGTAGAAATAGAAACTCGGGGTATGGCTGCAGAAATATACCGTAATGTTGCAGCTAAAGTAAGAAAACTTCACGAATATGCACCTAGAGGCGCAAGAATAGGAGACACTCTTAAATTAGTGAAAGGATTTTTTAAGGTCGCATTTCTTACTGCTTTTATAAAAATGCCCAAGTCTATTAAAGGGAAGGTAGGAGTAAGTTTATTACGGGCCGCGGCAATTATTTTTGCAGCTACTTTTGCATGGGATACCTTTGCAGAATTTTATGAACAGTTTAAAACATATGTTGGCCATCACGCGGCGTTAACTCTTATTTGGATGATTGAGTCCGATATCGGTATTGAGCTGGTATGGGGCATTAGTCTAGGTGATACATTTTTAGAAGTACTAGCCGAAATTAATAAAAGTGCTATTGAAAAAATCGCAGCTGCAGGGGGAGATTACGATGCAGCAGATCTAAATATAATGGAACGTGGAGTATATTACAATGTGCAAGTACGACATGGTGAGGAGCCAACATCGCGGCCGTTGCCACATTTGCCGTCATTAAGAAGTATATACCGCGGCGGGTCGGAAGGTCGGGGGGCGGAGAATGAGCCTGTTGCACCTCCGGGCGCATGGGGTGACTGGTTATTTGAAGATAAAGATCCCAAATCTTTAAAAATTGTTTTAGGGTAACACATGCAAAAACTATTTGAAAATTGGCGAGGATATACTGACGAACCAGAAGCAGAAGCTTTGAATGAAGGCCCTTTTGACTTTTTAGACCCTTATACGAAACCATATAAACGTATATATAAAAAGTCAAAAAAAAAATACAAAAGGTGGTATGCCCTTAAGAGGAAAGCAGCGAGGAAAGCCAGGGGCAAGGAAGCGGGGGTGAGGAGGCGACTCGCGAAACTATATAAGCCAGAAAATTTTAAAGGCAAGACAATGATCAAGCGGATGTTTGACTACATGAATACATCCGGGACGCCGGAGGGCGACTACGCGCGTGAGCACTATACTGAGAGCGATATATCCCAATATGCAAAGGAAGCATACGAAGAAATGTATAGTGGCCTCCCGAACCGGAAGGGAAGCTTGCAAGATTTAATACTAAAAATTCCAATAAAATATGTTTCGGAGAAAGACCTAAAGAACTTCCCCTTAAAAGACCCACATACCCCATATGGCGCTTATGTTCCCCCCGACCAAATTCCAGCTGGATGGGACGCGTCAAAATATGGACTAATCATAATTACTAACCGTTATTTTTGGGAGCCCTCGCCTCTTTATGTCGGTGTTAAGGGCAAAATTAGACCAAAAGATCTCGTCACGCGCGTGGCGACCGTGGGCAAAGATGAATTTTCTGCAGGAAAATATGCTTGGAGCGCATATCTAAACACAGTTAGACATGAATTAGCTCATGCTATTGATGCATTTTATCAAAGAACATATCGCCACATGTCCGACGAAGTAATGAATATATTGAAAAAAGCTAGCGGAGTGACGGGCAAGGAAGTCGAGAAGCAAGGCGACGCGCTGCGGATGGACAGCGACAAGCTGTCCGCGGGTGATGCGGTGCGCCTTGGCGCACAGGGCAGTTTATCAGAATTACAATTTGCTAAACTGGATTCAGTTTATAAAAAAATATTAAAATATAGTGATGTATCCAAATGGGAAGAAAGGCCATGGGAAGTATATGCAGAAGTAGTTTCATTACAAATGAAACTTGGTCGACCAGTTACCGTTGAGGAATTAAATAAAATATGTGTGATAAAAGTCCCGCATACAAATAAAAAAATCCACACCGAGAAATTATATAGCAAGACCGGGGGATATGTATGGGAAAAAACTAAAGCTTGGCAACGGTGGGATAAGGCCGTGTGGGACTACGAGGGGCTAACTAGCAAGACGCCTGAAGCTGCAAAATTCACCCCCCTATTAGTTAAAAACATACAAGATGAACTTTTAAAACAGCTGCTGAACTCTGGTTGGGACAGACATTTATTATATAATAACTCGATCGTACAAAATATAAAATGTTGGCCAACAAAAGCCATGGTTAATACACTTAACTCGATTGCGCAAGTTCGAATTAAGAAAACTCAAGGCCAGGGCCAAAAAGGTCGTCGTAAACCGATCGGTATACCGGCACAGAAAATAGTAGCTGAAAATAAAATATTAAAATTGAAATTAATTCTATAATGTCTCCTTAATATTAAATAATTTAAAAAAAGTATTTAAAATATTATATAATGTTAGTATAATAGTTAATGTAAAATATAAAGTTCTTAATTATTATTATAAGGAATTTAAATTGAGTGTAAATAATAAACCATGGAAAAATGAAAGTTTTCATTCTACTTTTGAAGAAGCCGACTCTATTAGAAGTAAACTACTTAGAATTTGGGAGTCTGATGAGAAACATAAAGGAATGCAAGTTAAAGTAAGATATATGAGATCCAAAAATAATTTTGTAGTTAAAACTAGGTTGCATCCAGATTTTGAAATAAAGAAAGAGGAAAAAAAGAAAAGTGGGAAAAATCGCAAGAGAAATAAAAAAAATTCAGACACAAGAATGTTTGACGCTTCCTCAAGTGTTTGAGAAATATCCTCATTTAGCAACTCTTCAATATGAAGAGTTGAATGAAGAATCTCAATTGAACGAAGAGTCAGATAGACAAATTCAACTTTTGTTGGATTAAACAAAAAGGAGGTTTTCTATGGAAAGCTTAGTAGTCCTGGTTTGTGTCGGCGTCGGTGGCGCCGTCCTAGGCTGGGTTCTAGCTAAAAAGAACGTTCTTTGAACGTACTTTAACAGTTAGTATTATATAATCCCCCAATGATTAATATCATCTGGGGGTTTTTATTTACCTTTAAAGAAACGAGTCTATTATATTAATATAATTATTGGCCCGTAGCTCAGAGGTTAGAGCACCATTCTTATAAAGTGGGAGTCCCGGGTTCAAGTCCCGGCGGGCCGACCAAACAAAAGGAAAAAAATATGATTGCAGATATTGTTGTTGGTCTCCAACATGGCGATGAAGCAAAAGGAAAAGTAACACATCATCTTTGCTCAGAAGGTAACTATACACATGTATTGAGGTTTAATGGTGGTGGAAATGCTGGACATACGATTTATCATAACGGCCGTAAATTTGTAACACACTATATACCAGCAGGTGTTTTTTATGGAATTAAAAGTATTATTGGAAATGGTTGTGTATTAAATTCCCAGCATTTTTTCGAAGAAATTGAAGAATTGAGAAATGCTGGTATCGACACCTCTTTAATCAAAATAGCTAAAAACTGTCATATAATCACTAGTGATCATTTGGCTGAAGATGGAAGAGACAAAAAAATTGGCACAACAAAGAGAGGTAATGGTCCTGCTTACCGTAATAAATATAATCGTACAGGTCTCCAAGCAAAAGACGCTTTGGAACTACAACCATTTATAATCGATCTTTATGAAGAGTTTTTTAATAATGAAAACGATGTTAAAATATTGTGTGAAGGCGCCCAAGGATTTGAGCTCGATATTGATTGGGGCGATTACCCATATGTTACTTCCAGTCATTGTACTTCTGCTAGTGCATTGCTTAACAGTATTCCGGCATCTTCAGTTAGAAATATCTGGGGCGTTGGAAAAGTTTACGATACATATGTAGGTACAAAACACTTTGAGCCAGATGATCATATTTTTAAAAAAATTAGAGAAGTTGGCGAGGAGTATGGCGCTACCACTGGACGAAATCGACAATGCAACTGGATGGATATTAACCGATTAATAAAGTCGATTAATATCAATGGTATTACACATTTAGTATTAAATAAAGTCGATGTATTGGAAAAAATAGGTGTGCATGCTTTATATGATGAAGAAAAAACACTTAATTTTGATGATGGAGAGGATATGCGCGCTTATATCTTAGGACGCCTTGAACAACCAAACCTTCTTCGTGAATTACAAGAAGTATATTTTTCAGGTAATAAGAACAACTTAAATATGCCCTCTTAGCTCAGTTGGTAGAGCATCGGACTCTTAATCCGCAGGTCGTAGGTTCGATCCCTACAGGGGGTACTACACACAGGTGAAATATGAATTATAAATTAAAGAAAGATGAGTATCTCTCATCAAAAAAGTATGTTTGGAGAGGCGGAGTATGTCTAGGGCATATCTTTTCAGAAGTAAAAGACCGACAAAATATTGATTGGCAAAAGTATAGAGAAGATAAAACTCTTCGAATGACAGTTAGTGACAGATTAATTGTGAAATACAATGCAATTTCATATCCAAATGAAAGTTGTGGCCAACATGACAGCATCGAGAACGCAATTAATGCAATTGAAGAAAAACAGCATAAAATGTTTGCAAATTTAGAAAACTATGATATAGTTACTATTGGAGACGATAATGTCTGATCGCTGGAGCTTGTGGACACGTAATGTTGTTGACAGATATAAAAATTGGTCTACTGAATCCATTAAGAGAGATTTGCAGAGAACCGCAAATCCCTTCGCAGTTTGTATGGAACACTGGCAAGGCGATTTTAACATCAGCACGCTCATTCGTAACGCAAATGCATTCAATGCTAAAAAAGTTTATTATTTGGGTAAAAAAAAGTATGATCGCCGCGGAACTGTCGGTACACATCATTATGTGGACCTTACTTATCTTGGCATGTCTCATAGCTCATTGGTAGACCTTAAAAACGAGTATACGATTGTCGCAATTGATAACAACGTGTCTAATACACGCAAATTGGGCGAATTTGATTGGAATATGCTAGAAAAACCACCTCTTATGGTCTTTGGTGAGGAGGGGGTGGGCTTAACTGATGAGATGTTAAAAATTGCCGATTATAACATAGAAATCCCGCAATATGGATCAGTTCGTAGTTTAAACGTTGGGACTAGTTCTGGAATTCTAATGTACGACTTTGTGAAATCTTTAAAAAATTCCAAAGCTGTTTGTAGGTCGCAGAAACAGTTATGTGATGAAACTTATAATGAACAGAATGAATCATCCCAATTAGCTCTCCTTTAACATTCAATATTGGAGACCCTGATGAGCCTCCGATAGCTGGCATACTATAGAATGCTCGATTATCTGAAACACCAAAAAACTGGCCGCGATATATTGGTACCATGTCTCCTTCTATAACACCAAGAGGACCAGCTAAATTATATACTGTTTCACCATATTCTGGTTTCTTTGAACTTATTTTTATGTAACTTGGTAAGTCACCTGATGCGCTTTTTAGTAAACAGATATCTGAATTAATATCGTATTTTAAAATATTTATTATATATTCTTTGTTATCGCGATCGATCGCTTTTAAAAATATATTTCCATTTCGTGAGCTTATAAAAGCTTCGAGGCTTCTTTGATCGCAGACATGTGCAGCAGTTAATACTGCTTTTTTATGATTATATAAAACAACAGCTCCGGAAGCCATTGACAATAATTCAGAAGTACCGCATTCTTTAGCTGAGTTATCACATATATTGTATTCAGCCCAGGTTTCGATTTTTACAATCGATTTTTTAGTATCCTGCATAGACTTAATTACGTTTGTTTGTATAGCACAACTATTTACAAATGAAGCTAAAATAAGTATAATAAATATTAATAAATGTTTCTTCATTACATTTTAACTAGTTTTTGGAACAAGAGCAACGCATGAAAAAAACTTACGTATTGGATACAAACGTATTTTTAACAAACTCAAAATCGATTTTCGAGTTTCAAAATAATGATATCATTATACCTTTAAAAGTCTTGGATGAAATCGATAAACATAAAAAAAGACAAGACGGTGTTGGTTTAAACGCCAGATCTATCATTCGAATATTGGATAATCTGCGAAGCAAAGGCAATCTTCACAAAGGTGTCAGAATTGCTAAAGGCAAAGGTATATTATTTGTAAGGGGGTATGATGCGCAAGATCTCCCAACTGGATGTGACTTGCAAAGTGCAGATAACGAAATTATTACAACAGCGATTACTGAACAAAAAAAGAATCTTAAAAGAAAAGTAATCGTTGTAACGCGTGATATTAATATGCGAGTGAAATGTGATTCACTTGAAATATTAACTGAAGATTATGTTACCAATAAAGTTGTAACTGATCGTAATAAATTATTTACTGGGTTTACAAAGCATTTGGTTGATGACCAAACAATTGATCATGTATATGAAGGTCAAGAAGTTTATCTTGAAAAAGAGGAAGGTAGGTTCAAGCCAAATCAGTTTTTAATGTTGGTTTCTAACGCTAACGAGAAAAAAACAGCGTTAGTCAGATTTAAAAATTATAATGCTCCTTTGCATAAAGTTTCTGAATATAAAAATGGCGTTTGGGGTTTAAAACCTCGAAATAAAGAACAAATGTTTGCTTTAGATGTTTTATTAGATCCTAACATCCCTATCGTGACTCTCGTTGGAAAAGCTGGTTGTGGAAAAACCCTCTTGGCAATTGCAGCAGGGCTGGACCAAGTGCTAGATCAAGAAAGATATAAAAAATTGGTTGTATCTAGACCGGTCCAACCTTTGGGTAAAGATATTGGTTATCTTCCAGGAACAATGGAAGAAAAAATGAGGCCATGGCTAATGCCAATCCAAGATAATTTAGATCATTTGTTAAATGGCAAAAAAGAATCTATGTCTATGTTTTTTGAAAATGGCACTATTCAAATAGAGGCGCTTACATATATCAGAGGTAGATCTATATCTAATGCCTTCATTATTGTTGATGAATCACAAAATTTAACAATACATGAATTAAAGACTATAATTACTAGAGTGGGTGAAAATACTAAAATAGTTCTCACAGGTGACATAGAACAAATTGATAGTGTTTATCTAGATTCGACATCTAATGGACTATCTTATGCAGTAGAAAAGCTTAAAGCGCATGATCTTTCTGGTCATATGACTTTAATAAAAGGCGAACGTTCAAAAGTTGCTACTTTAGCTTCGAAGGTACTATAATGGAAATAATTAATGTAAAAGAAATAAATCACAATCCAGCGCTATCTGAAACAGTGAAACCAGATAACGATTTAAAAAATATGTTGGTTGAATATGTCGGAGAGAAAATAAATCCCGAAGACCAAAATATTACAGTCGAAATGATTGTTGAAGCAATGGCGAAAGAATTTCCTGAATTTCTTCTTGTTATAGCAGAAGAAAATTGGATTAGAGGATATCATCAAGCCTTAGATGATGTCGAAGTTGGTAAAAAACTTGTTGAAGAGGATGAGAAAAAAAATGCCAAACAGAAAACTTGCAAATTATGTGAAAAAACAGAATGAATATTTGCCAGAATATAAGTTTGGCTCTTTGCATGTAATCGTTAAAGATCAAATACAAAATGATGTTGATATTAAAAATGTATTTGGTAAAGTTAACAATTTAGTTCCTAAATACTTTCTAGAATTAATTGATATTGTTTATATAGGACAGTTTGATTTTTTCGAAGAAAGAGAAATTAACGCGTTGTTTCTTGATGATGCTCTTTATATTTCTAATGAACAAGATAATGATGAAGATTTATTAGATGACATAATACACGAGCTAGCACATGCTGTAGAAAAAAAATATGGTGATTTTATATATGGTGATGGTAAAATAGAAGATGAATTCATATTAAAAAGAAATCGATTAAAACGAATACTACAAGATCAAAATTATAATATTAATAAATATGATTTTTTCGAAACTGAATATAATAAGGAATTTGATCTTTTTTTGTATAAAGAGATAGGATATGACGCGCTTAGAATGTTTTCTGTAAATTTATTTGTAGATCCTTATTCTCCTACTTCTTTAAAAGAATACTTTGCAACTGGTTTTGAAGAATTTTATTTAGGTAATAAACTTTATTTAAAAGAAATCAGTTCCTATATTTATAGAAAACTTGTAGTCTTACATGAAGGAGAATTA
>Ga0080013_1003919_pt1 | contig 15086 bp, 14 predicted proteins | sample ETNvirenome_6_85_FD_69236 | JGI IMG/M metagenome (GOLD analysis project Ga0080013, IMG submission 69236) | Marine viral communities from the Pacific Ocean - ETNP_6_85 (SPADES assembly) (version 2) | ecosystem: Environmental > Aquatic > Marine > Oceanic | place: Pacific Ocean | collected 2013-06-19
GAGGGATTTACCACTTTTACTTGGGACAGAACACTGGTCTGCTCAAAAGTGTAGCCTTTACGCGAACCGATCAAGCGTATTTGGCCGAGTCTAGATTACTGGGCCATGGCCGTTTTGGATATAACCAGTTGCGTGGAAGGTACGAAGTTCAGATGGTCATGCAAGGCAACACGTTATTTTTACCGGGCCAGTTGATTTATTTAAATCCTGACAGCGTTGGGTCTGGAGACTGGGGCGGTGGTGTAGACCAGCCGGCTCTCTTACTTGGCTTGGGTGGTTATTATACCGTGCTAGATATTGAAAGCAGCATATCTCCGGAAGTGTTCGAAACCACCGTGCGAGCAGTCTGGGTGGCCAGTGGCTCAGAGCACCTTTGTGCCGAACACGCTGGAGATGTCGAGGGAAGAGAAGGCAATGTTGGTACTCCGAGGGAAGCAATCGATTATGGTACTAAAATCCGAGATGCCACGTAGAGGAGCGGACAATTATGTCGAAGTTTGATTTCAAAGCAAAGAATAGTATGGGCACAAAGGAGCTTTTCGAAACCCGGAAGGACTATCGAGATAATGCTCTGTATGACGATGGCGAATGGGGTATTGGAGTATACGATTTTTTTGTGGAAAAATCTCTACCCTTTTATGGGCGCTTGGACAGCAAAGATAACGCCATCATGCTTAAAGACAATAGAACTAGCCTGTTTAAAGTTAAACGTAGCTTAGACGGGTCATCGATCCGCGCTGCAGACTTCGTTGTTGACGCTTTTGAGGCATTCGCAAAAGAATTTGAGTCGGCCATACAAGAGAATCAATGCGGACTCTCAGCAGAGGACGTCGAACTGAAGATAAAGAGAGCATGGCTTAGCGCTAGTCGCTATAGCAAGCCTCACATACGTTATTACGTAAGAGGGTTTAACAACTACTATTTCAAGCCGGATAGTTCCGCCACATACCATACTAAGCTTGAGAGAATGGCTACGTTCGAACAATTTGTCGACAAAGCTATCGAGTATTTGTCTCTCACTGGCGCCGGAGGACGCAAACTTACGACTTCTGGCATTTGCACCTCAAAGGTTACCTCTCTAACAAACTCTGGCTTAAGCATAGAGTTTGACGAGTTCAAGTATTCAGATGATGAAGAGAAGTCAACGTTCATGAACGAGACCGTTTTCGAATATTACCAGATAGCAGCTGCTAAACATGGTTTCGCTATTAATCGTAATGCGCCATGGCAAATCATAGCGAATATGGAAAGCGAGGCTATGCAGTCTTACATGGAAAAGCGCGACACCAGCTTGGCCAGAGTGTATGAGACTCACTTTGAAGTGGTGCATTACAAGGATCTGGATTTGCTTAAACCAACACTACTCAGAATGTGGAATTCAATAGCAAGACAGTATCCGAGATGTCGGCAGAAAGGAGAAACGGTATGTCCAAACGGCCGCCGCACTAAAAGTTATACTAAAAGAGAACAATATTCTGACGAACAATTTGCAAACAAATATGAAAATTCTTACTGGCTATCAGTGTATGCAAAGGTTAAAAATGCAGAAACTAGCAACGCAATTAGCGAGACGTCATTGAAGCGAATTATAAAACATGCAATTCAGTTAGAAAAAACACTTGACATGACGTCAGCAATGGATTATATTAATGAACAGTACAAACCATTTCTATACAAGACGAATCTGAGCCCGGACAACTTCAGGCCAAAAGCCACTAGACAAATGAAGGGAAATGTTTCGGAACATCAGTCGAATGTTGTGATAGAGTCAGAAACTTATTAGGTGTAAATTGCTATTTCAATTATTGGACAACAAATCAGACTGCCCGGGTTATTACTTGGACGGGGAACTGCATACAAGCCAGCCGCTACCAGATTCTGTTAACGCGACGTGGAAATATTCTTCCAAACTTAAGTCGCACAAGAACAACAAGGCTATGCGTTATGCTAACCTGTATGTGGGAGGGAAGTCACTCGATGAGGTCTGTCCGGAACACATAGAACAGCAGTGGGCAAGTTCGTCTCAAAAACTGAAAGCATTTTACAGATCATTCGTTGAGGCAAGGGTATCCTTAGAGGAGAACTGCTTTTTTGATCTTGTGCCCAAGCATTTTTTGATACAGTATTATGATTTGCGCAACAAGATCACTTCACATGTTCTAGAGAATTACGACAGGCCGGATAACTATAGGTTCTTACGAGACTTAGCTGTACTGATAGACGATATCCGTAATCGCCCAATGAATATTGACACATCACAATTGACACAGCACCTGCACAAGATGCCAGCCCGAAACTTTCTCAGCAAAGTTAATTACGCCAAGCCAATTTGTGACTACAACATGTTTGGTACAAAGACCGGCCGGCTCACCACCAAAAAGGGCACCTTTCCAATTCTTACAATGGATAGAGAATACCGCTCTATAGTAAAGCCAGTAAACGATTGTTTTTTAGAACTAGACTTTAACGCCGCCCAACTTCGCACTATGCTTTCTCTATTAGGAGAGAAACAGCCCGATCTTGACCTGCATGAGTGGAATCGTCTAAAGTTTTTTGACGGCAATATTACTAGAGAAGAGGCCAAGCGAAAAGCTTTTGCATGGCTGTTTGGATCGAGTCGAGAAAAGGATCAGAGTCCGGAAATGCAAAAGATGTATGACAAAGACAGACTTAAGCGAGAATACTGGGATGGCACTCATGTAACCACTCCGTTTGGAAGGAAAATCGCCGCAGACGAACACCACGCATTAAACTATTTACTGCAGAGTACGTGTGTCGACAACACCTTAAGGCAGATGATTGCTGTCCATAAGATGCTGAAGAGGACAAAATCTTTTGTTGCATTTACGATGCACGATAGCGTTATCATAGATATGGACTTTGAAGAGCGCGCTCTGATACCCGTTATCGTATCCGTATTTTCTGGCACTAAGCTGGGTGAATTCGCAACCAATATTAAAGCCGGCAAAGACTACGGAAATATGAAGGACTTGATGGAATGAACGTCGTAGCACTAGGAAAAGAAGCATGTTTAATCTCGGAAAACTTTGACCAATACCCTCAGTATACTGTCTACAAGGTGTCTAGCTCTATAAAGAATAATCGTAAAGAGGGCCGCTTCAAGCTTCCGAACTATGGCACCCCTGAAGAATACGAAGAGAGGTGCCCGTCGCTGCAGAAGTTTCTGCAGCCCGTCAAGGGTGATCTCCTATTCATCTTGCGAGGTGGGGAGATTGAATCTGCAGCATGCTTAAGAATAATGGAAAAACTAAGCAAGCAAAGCAACATCAATGTGGTATACCTGCAACCAGATATCGGAATGCTGGGACAGGTGGAACGTCTGGTCGACCGCGCAGTGTTTAACGTACTGCAACAGTACGCCAGATCCGCTTTAATAGGAGGGATGTACATTGTATCACAGACATGCTTGCAAGATGCTATTGGTGACGTACCCGTGACACAATACGAGAGCAGACAAAGAGAGACCTTGGTGTCGATGCTCCATATGATAAACGTTTTACAGAAATCAGATCCAGTTTATAGTAACTTATCTGATCCATCTCCGACAGCCAGAATCTACAGCTATGGAGTGTGTGACTTTGATACAGGCGCCGAAACAATGTTCTATCCGGCTGAACTAGTTCGCGAACGGCAGATAATGTACTTGGTACCTTCGAAGATCCTGAATGAAGACTCAACATTGATGAAAAAGATTAAAAAACAAGTGAACGAAAAATCAAAAGGTGGTAAAATAAAGATAAACTTTGCCGTATATGAATCTGAATACGACAAGATGATGGTTTATATTGTAGATAGAACCTCTGCGATTCAAGGAGATACCCTGAGGTTTATAAAAGAAGAACAAGAAGGAAGAGAGCAAGTTGAATAAATTAAAGAAACTAATAGAAAGAGTAAGGGCGTTTAGGTGGAAGCTGTGGATCAAAAGAGTCCTCGTTGCTTTAATACTCGCAGCATTGCCAGTGGCAATGTACTATGGGGCGAACCTTTCGTATGAGCAGGGTTATGAAGCCGGCCGACTACAGGGTAAGTGCGAGATTGCATGCCCAATGTTGACCGCCCAATACGGCTTCGTGGATGATGAAGGTCAGTGCTGGTGTAAGATGGGTACCAACAGTTATATGGTGCTACCATTTTATTCGCAAGAAAATTAAAAAAAGTGCTTGACAAATATCTCAAAGTGGGATATATTTAATAACAGCAAGACAAAATATTTGTTGTCTTGACTACAGGCTAGCCAGCCACAAAAGGAGAAAAAAATGGCAATTGATATGAAGAAGATTAGGGCCCGCAAGGTAGCCCTTACAAACCGCAACGGTAATGGAGGTAACGGCTCGTATTTTTGGCGTCCACAGGACGGTGAACAGACGATTCGTATTGTTCCTACCTCGGACGGAGATCCCTTCAAGGATTTCTGGTTCCACTATAATGTGGGAGAAAACAACGGCTTTTTGAGCCCAAAGAAGAACTTCGGCGAGGATGATCCTCTCGATACGTTCGTGCGCAAACTCTTTAATGAGGGTACAGAGGAGAGCGTCAAGATGGCGAAGAATCTGATGGCCCGTCAGCGCTTCTTTGCACCGGTTTTGGTGCGAGGCGAGGAACATAAGGGTGTGCGAGTCTGGGGCTTTGGTAAGATGGTCTATGAGCAGCTTATCAACCTTGTTCTTAACCCTGAGTACGGAGACATTACTGACTCTGATACTGGGACCGATTTGGTTCTACATTATGGCAAGCCGGCAGGAGCACAGTTTCCCCAAACTAAGCTGACTCCTCGCCGTCGTTCATCGCCTCTGTGTGATGATGCTGTGGGCGGTGATGATCGCTGTGCAGAACTTCTGGAAAGCATTCCAGATTTTAACACTCTCTTTGAGAGGAAGACACCAGAAGAAGTAGGGGCCATGCTAGACGCCTTCCTCCTAGGTGAAGAGGGGACGGAGAACATGTCTAATGAGACCACCAAGTATACCGCTAAAGATACTGAGCCTCCCCCACCCACTACTTCTAGCGTAGACAGCGCCTTTGAAGAACTCATGGGTGCATAAACTCCGAGAGTCCCACAGGGAGGCACAGGGTAATCAGGTGCCTCACATTTTTTTAACCAACTTCAATAGGAAGGATCATGGGTAGATCTAAAACTACTACTAGAGCAGGTAAGCTTTCAGTCTCTGATATGCGTACGCTCATCAATAAAAAGGCAGGACAAAATGTTGCACACAATCTTACAGAAGATAACCCAACTGCTGTTAAGGATTGGATTCCTACTGGATCGAGGTGGCTTGACTCGATCATCTGTCGTGGTCGACTCGCTGGCGTTCCGGTTGGCAAGATTGTCGAAATCGCAGGATTAGAAGCGACTGGAAAGTCATACATGGCAGCACAGGTTGCGGCAAACGCCCAGAAGATGGGGATAGATGTTATCTATTTTGATTCTGAGTCTGCAATCGACCCCTCTTTTCTAGAACGGGCCGGCTGTGATTTGAGTAATCTACTATATGTTCAGGCCGCATCGGTTGAGTTTGTATTGGAGACGATTGAAGAGCTGTTAGGCTCTAATGATAATCGTATGCTCTTTATATGGGATTCGCTAGCTTTGACTCCGGCAGTTTCTGACATTGAGGGCGACTTTAATCCCCTCTCATCTATGGCTGTCAAGGCTCGCATCTTGGCCAAGGGGATGTCCAAGCTAACAGTACCCATTGCGAACTCTCAGAGCACGTTCCTTGTACTTAACCAGCTCAAGACTAATATCACTCGCTCTCCATCTGAAGCTCTTACAACCCCCTATATGACGCCGGGAGGCAAGGCTATGATTTATGCCTATTCTCTCCGCGTATGGTTGACTGGCCGCAAGGCAAAGGCCAGCTTTGTACTGGATGATAAGGGGTTCCGTATAGGTTCTGAGGTCAAGGTGAAACTTGAGAAGTCACGCTTCGGAACTCAAGGTAGGCAGTGTAACTTTAGAATCCTGTGGGGTGATGAGATCGGGGTACAAGATGAGGAAAGCTGGTTCGATGCTATTGGTAGCTCGCACAGACTTAAACGTTCCGGCGCTTGGTATGAGCTACTCGATAAGAAAGGTAAGCCAATTGGTGCAAAGTTTCAAGCGACCAAGTGGGTAGAGCGACTGACCGACGAGGCTTTCAGAGAGAACGTCATGGAAATCATGGAAGAAGAGGTCATCATGAAGTTCGATAAGAGAGAAGGTTCAGCAGACTCCTTTTATGGAGAGGAGCAAACTTAAGCCTGTGAGCTAAGCCGATCTCTCAAATGTCGATATTCGCAATTTTTTGCCGGCAAAATTTCTTGAGATTTTTTCACTTAGTGTTGAATAAACTTGCTCTTCAATCGTCTATATATTATGAAGCACAAAGGAGAACTACAATGACTTCATTACTGACAGCTTTGCTACTATCGACATCCATGAATTCGGCAGAGGCTCACCCGACCCGACACCGTGGTCACATACACCGACCAGCAAGACACGCTGTGCATAGGCCGGCCCATCCAGCCCCTGCACGCCCACCACATGCCGCGAGACACTATCAGGTCACGCACCGTCACGGCCACTGGGTATACCCACACGACAATCGTGCCTTCGTTTGGCGTTGGATGCCTGGCCACCACAATATGCGTGGTACTTGGGTGCCCGGTCACTGGAGTGTAGTGATTAGATTGCGATAAAACTCAAATAACACTTGACAACAGGCCTCCACTATATTATTATAATAGTGCGAGGCTTTTCTTACTTGGTAAAGACACGCTTGCTAACTCAAGCTATAGGATAAAAATGAAAAGAGTACTTATTATCGATGCGCTTAACATGTATTTTCGCGCATACATTGTAAACCCGAGTCTGTCGACGAACGGACAACCAATTGGAGGCCTGAAGGGATTCCTGACAATACTCCAGAAACTCATACGAGAGACAAAGCCGGATGAGGTCGTCATTTGTTGGGATGGAGAAGGCGGATCTCAAAAGAGGAAGGCCCGGGACAAGGGCTACAAAGAGGGGAGAAAGCCTATTCGCCTCAATCGCGACATTCGAACCCTTTCTGAGACCGAAGAGGTCGCCAACAAGGTATGGCAGCAGACTAGATTGGTGGAGTATTTGAACCACCTGCCGATAATCCAGACCGTCCTGCCGGCAGTCGAGGCAGATGATCTAATTTCTCTTACAGTGCAACATCCGAAGTATGATGGCTGGCAAAAAGTGATTGTATCTTCCGACAAAGATTTCTTTCAACTCTGCAACGAGGAGACCGTCCTTTTCCGACCTATCCAGAAACAAATATTGAATTCAAAAAGGATTGTAGAAGATTTTGGAATCCATCCCACTAATTTTGCGCTAGCAAGAGCTATTGTGGGAGACCGCAGTGATAATCTGGCTGGCATCCGTGGCATCGGGCTTTCTACGGTCGCGAAGAGGCTTCCGTTTTTGGCGGAAGACAAGTTCTATTCGATTGATGAACTTATTTGCTACTGTGAGGAAGCCGAAAACGAACTTAAAGCTTACAAGAGTATTGTCGAAAATAAAACAACCATCGAACACAATTATAAGATGATGCAACTCTACTCGCCCTCCATTAGTGTACAGGGAAAGAAAAAGGTAAAGTATGCACTAGAGAACTTTATTTCAGACTTCAATCAGACTGGATTCAAAGCGCTGATGGTCAAGGACGGCTTCGGAGTTGTCGACTTTACAGATTTATTTGCATCTATGAAAAGAATTGTGGCGAACAACGCCTAGAAATAACTATTTATTGTGTTATGTCGAATTACCATGATAAGTGGCGCCAATTTCTCAGAGAAGAAGAAGAATTCCAGAAGAAGGTAGTGCGCCCAAGGCTTAAAAGAAACCGCTCAGCCTTGATACATTCAGGCGGTCACGACCACAATGGTGGTGGAGACTCTGGACTTAAACCTAAGCCTCGCGGCGATATGCCTCACGATTCCGGCCCCCAGAAGCTCCTACGCGAAATATCCGAAGACGAAGTAGAACATATTCGTACTGCCATTGATGAAATGGGTCCGGAAGACCTCGCCTTCAACGATTCATTCCAAGGCGATGTCCGCAAGGTTATCGACTTTCCAACTCTGGATCAGGGTTCCGAGCTTGGGGAGTTTTTATTAACCTTTGATAATATGGATTACCAAGTTGACTGGGAAAAAGGAATTCTTTCTGGAGAGAAAGAGTTAGAAGATGGTAGCATCTCCGCCAGCGTGGATTCATTAATGGGGCGCCCCCGAGAACCTAAGAAGCGCAAAATCCAAATGAAGGTTGGTAAGTTCTTGGCAAAGATTTATGAATTGGCTACCAAAAGGAAGGCCCTATTTGATAAGATTATTGCGAGCTTGGAAAGTCCGGACAGCCACCTGTGGACCCCGGGCCAAGTGACTGGTATTCAGGTTGAAGAGGCACTTGATGAACAGGAGAAAAAGAGATATCAACAGCTTAGCGATTTCTTGAGTATGTATGTGGGAAGCGGTTACAGCGACACACTAACAGGAAAGCCAGAGATCGCTAAGAAGATGGCTCAGTACTGGCAACAGAACGCAGACTACATCAAAAAGAATCTGAAAGACGCAGAGACGAGCCAGTACTCTATTATTATCTCGCGAGATCCTATCGACATCCTCCGCATGAGTGACTTCAACAAGATCACATCATGTCACAGTCCTCCGTCAAGAGGAGGGGGTGATACTTATTACAAATGTGCAGTTGCCGAGGCCCACGGTCACGGAGCGGTCGCGTATGTAGTTGAAACTGAACACCTACTTGAAGAAACAGCTACCGATAACATTCAAGACGCAGAAGCCAGTCTTAACCTTGTGGGAGGAGAAATCTTCCACGATGACTCAAGAAATAGAGATTCGGGCACCTTGACACCGCTCTCCAGAACACGCCTTAGAAAGTTTGTGTACGACACTCCAGACCCAGAAGGCGGCTATGATATTGGTACGCAGTTAGCAGTACCAGAGAAGCGTGTGTATGGAAAGCAGATTCCCGGCTTCGTGAGCCGCGTAGTTCAGTGGGCAAGAGAGAATCAGAAAGAGGCCCTTGATAACATGCCGGTTGATGCATATGGTGATGGTATCGACTTGGGTAAGTTCACGCTTGTGGGTGCTTCCTATGAAGACACTGCCGGCCACTCAGGTCGGCGTGAACTCATGGTGCAGCTAACTGGCCGCCCCAATGAAGACTTTGACGGACAGGTTGGTCAAGACACAGACCCAGAGGACGAATTAGATACTTCTATGTTCACCGCCGGCATGCTTGAAGACGCACAAAGGCGCGCCGACGAGATAGCTGAAGAATGGAACCGTCGCTACCAAGCCGCCGAAATTCAAGCGGACGCTGTGGATGACGATGGTCAAATTATCATTATGCTCAAGGCGCATATGACGGTAAAGTGGGACTTAGGAGAGTGGAGCAAGCTTCCTCTCTCTAGCACTGCTCGTTGGGCAGTTAGCGAGCTTAGCGACATAGGCTGGGCTTGGGCAGACGAATCAAGCGCATGGCTACAAAGGCAGCCAACACGCGGCTCGATGTCACGCGACAATGACACAGTACAATTGGGCTTCTGGATGAATCTTGAAGGAATTCCAGATTGGACAGGCATGCCGTTTACTGCAGACCCAGAAGAGGTCGAGGATTTTGGTGTGGCCGTCAACAAGATCGATGACATGTACGATGGAGTTAAACATATGCTAACCAGACATTACAAAATGGAAGGCGCTATGGTTGGTGGCAAGTTTTTAAACATGGCTATGGAGATCTCAAACAATGATATTGATCCATATGAATGGACGCTTGAGCTTGATGACAAGTGGGATCCGGACGAGGCTACCATTATAGTAGGTCAAGTAGAGTTCTTTTTTGAAGCCAAGGAACTTCAGATTAATCCAAAAGTACTGCAGCAGATATTAGACTCGCCAGATTACAGAAAGGCCGTACGCACTAAAATCCTAGCAGATGCCAAAGAAGAGGTCGGAACAGAATACAATGTTGACATATACGACCCGGGAACGGGCGCAGCGCCTATTGGTGATGGTGTAAATTATGAATTTGCGCTGGTAGTTAGCTATGAAGACCCTGATGAGGTGATAGATGTATTTGAGGCGGCAGTCTGGCAACCCGGCACCGTAGACGACGAAGATAAGCTTCGCGAAATCTTTTTGGGCACCCTGCAGACAATGCAAAGACTGCGAATGCCGTCTGGCATGCGGGACGAGCCCGAAAATGAAGAGTGGGATGACGAATCTGAGGCGAGATACCAAGCACTTGCTCAAAAGTCCGATCCGCCGCCCGTCCAAAATTCTGAAGATGAAAATCTAACAGAGAGTAGATTAATGTTAGAACAGAGGAAGGGCAAGAGAACAGAAAAGATGTATAAAAAGTGGAGGGCGTTTTTAAAATGAGGATAGTATTTATAGCAGCTATCTTGATGGCATGTCCAAAGGTTTCGGAACCAGAAGGTCATGCAACTGAAAAGATAGAGGTTGAATGGCCGGAGGACGAAGATCTGGAAGACTTACCAGAAGCCGGCGAAGATGAGGAAGACTGATGGAGCTTATCTCGACCCATATATGTAAGGGCCAAAATATTGGTGTACACGGCAACCTGTTTGGCGGCGTTATGCTTTCGTGGCTGGACGAAGCCGGCGGCGCCTTTGCTGGCCAGTGTTGCGATACTCCTCGTATGGTGACTATCAAAATGGCTGAAACGATTTTTAAAAAGCCTGTTCGCCCGGGCCATCTTATAAAAATATACGGCTCAGTGCAAAAAGTAGGCAACTCTTCAATAGAGGTTAGATTAGAGGCCCGCCGTCACAGCCCCTATAATGGAACGCAAAGAACTGTGTGCGAGACTGTAATTACGTATATAAGGGTTGATGGTGATGGTGAGGCTATTCCGCTAAGCCAAAAGGTAAAGAGGAAATACAATGAAGCACCTGCTTGAAAATTGGCGGAAGTTTGTAACTGAACAAACGGATGCAACGGGCGCAATGCCCGCACATCTCGACGCAAAGAAGATTGAGGCCGCAAACCAAGAGCTTTTAGGCCAGCAGGGCTACACTATCTTGCGCGAGCTTGGCAGAGGACACTACGGGGTTGTATACGAGGTTCAGAACGAGCAAACCGGTGAGCGACTCGCAGCGAAAGTTGTCAGAAAGAGCGATAGAGAAACACAAAATTACGAATTTGCGATGAAAAATAAAGCCTCAATGCCTCCTGAATATGCAAAATACTTGCCAGAGGTTAAAGAAATTATACCCGGAGCTTCAGATCGCAACATCATATTCATGGAGCTACTTAAACCTTTGCCAGACAGAGTAGCGCAAGAATTGTTTGCAATGGAGGATAAGCCTGATGCATCACAAAAAACAGAAAAGATCTTAAAAAGTCCCGAGGCCGTCGCCGAGTTGGTTCAGAGAATTATTAATAATAACAGAATTTTGAATCAAATGCGCGAGTTCTTGGTTGATCGCGAAAGAGTCATAAAAGCTGCTGTAAATGCAGCGACAAAATCGTCACATTCAGACGCCAAGAGCCTTCTCCGCACCGTCTACGGCGCCACGGCTCGCGAGCTTGAATTCCAAAGCCCTGGAGTATATAAAGCTTTTGAAAAAGCCTTAGAGAACGACATGCTGTTTTATCTTGATAAGCAGGTTGTGCCTGTCCACCAGCCAGAACCAGACGATCCCGATGTGGATGATTTGTGGACCGGCCCGGGCTTGGCGAAGACACAAGAGTTGTTTCCTGAAGCCGAGAATCTGATGAAGGCCATGAAGTTCTTTATGCAAGACCAGAACTGGAGGCCAAAAGATGTGCATATGAAAAATGTCATGATGCGCCCAGGGACCAACGATTTTGTAATTGTAGATTTGGGTTTATTTCAGAGAGGAATTTTCGAAACACTCCAGAGACTGTATAGGGAATTAATATGAAGATATTACTCGAAAGATGGCAACAATTTTTAAAGGAAGACAGCACAGTTGTAACTGTTAGTATTAAAGGTGTGCCGCTAGAATTAGAGTTGGCAGCGGATGAGCAAAGTCGAAATGATGGATTAATGTTCCGAGACGCCCTTGGCGAAAACGCAGGGATGTTGTTCATGTTCCCGGATTCCGACGAGAGATCGTTTTGGATGAAAGACACAGATATACCACTTTCTATAGCTTATCTTGATGAATTGGGGACTATTCTCAATATAGAAGATATGACGCCGCACGACACGACCGCAACATCCTCCGAGGGCCCAGCAAGATGTGCAATTGAGACCAACAAGGGTTGGTTTGAAAACAATGGCATTTCTGCTGGCGATTTAGTTGAGGGTCTCCCACTATGAAACTCTTAATGGAAAATTGGCGAAGGTTTATAAAAGAAGACGCTTCAGAGTCTACTATGGACGACGGCGGCTGGACCAGCCAAGAACAGTTTGACGTTGGCATACGAGACTGGGAAGACGAGAATCCGCTTATTGACAAACAGAAGCAGAAGTTCATTACTTCCTATAGCCTATCTGACGATCCCGATGTAGAGCACGGCGCGCACGCACAAGCATGGATTCGAGCTTTGTCTGATCATCTGCCAGAGGGGGAAGATCCGACTGAGCACTACAGAGACAACGTAATGCCAGATATTCTGTCGCGCGTCAGTCAGGCCGGCGTTTTGCCCATGGAAGATCGCATGTTCGCTAAAGCGGCCGCGTATCATGATGCAGAGGGGATCCACATGCCGGATATCTTTACTGGCGGTGAACCTACACCACAAGGGGATATGATAAGGTACTTCGACGCTTCTCCTTACGAGACGGAGGAGAATCTGCCGTCATACTTTAGCGGCCGTCATCCTAAAGATTGGAGTTTTGACGGATTCACTCAACACCTGCAGGATCGAACCGCAGCGCGCGAAGAGCACGGACGCCAAAACGCGGAAGGTCGTTGGGGTCGTGTTTGGGCCCATGAATACGGCCATCAGGAAGATTCTGAAGGCCCGGCCCACCTGCTTCGCCCACGCGAAGAAATGGCTGCGGCAGAAGACGCGGAGGCCATGGCGCGCCATATATGGGGAGATGAATACGATGACTCCCCCAACGCGTTGGCTCCGATGGCCCAAACCATGTCTGGAGCCCAGAAAGAGAAGTTTGGCAAATTGTTTCCATGGCTTGGCGAATTAGATCCCGAAGAAGGCTCAGCCGCCCATTACGAACGTAGGTCCGAGATCTACGCCAGCCTCATGAAAAATAGGCAGCTGATGGATGACGCGTATCGTCGGGGAGAAAGAGAGACGCCAATGATTACTGCCGAAGATATAGAGGCTTGGATGATGGGCCCGGATGAAGCGAGAGAGGCGCAAACCCAGTACATCAAAGATTGGGGTAGAGGCAAAGGCCTCAGAGCACGCTTGTCTGATGCTAGATGCAGGTCGACCCGCGCCCACGGCGAATGCCCAAGCTTTATCGGTAGCCCCATGCATCGCCGGAAGCATGGCTGGGGAGATGTTCTCAAAGCGCTGTGGACTAGCAGTCCGAGAGGTCGAACGGTGCGCGACGAAGATGGTTCGCTAGGTTGGCCCGAAGGCAAGGTTGGTACAGGACATCCGTCACGAACAAATTTCCCGGCTCTAGAGTTAGACAATGAGGAAATTGCAGACATACTAAATTCGATTGCGAAAGCTGAGCCGGCGCAACCAAGCGATCCTACAATGGTCGGCGAACCGACTATGGACATGGTGGCAGAATCAAATATGGCGCCTATACTTGAAAACTGGAGAAGGTTTATAAATGAAAATCAACAAGTGCGCTATGTTGATATAAACCTTTTATTGCCGACAGAAGAGCTTGGTCACGGTAAGGATCATGACTGCCCGAGCAGTGAATGTGAAGCGGCTGTTCAAAACAAAATAGGCGAAATTAAAAGCGGAAAATTTGAACCAATAGAGGTCGCAAACCAAAAGCCAATAACAACGTACAAGCTCCAGGGACAAGGGACAGAATTGGCGCCCAAATCAGGAATTCCCGAGCCGTTCTATCATGTCATGGACGGCCACCACCGGCTTGAAGCTGCAAAAAGGATCGGACTCCGAACCGTACCAGTCTTTATAACTGCCGGTGAGTCTGAGTGAAAGATTTAATAGAAATTTGGAGAAACTATATGTTTGAAGATAAACGTTCTGACAGCGAAAAGATTGCAAAGGCGGTGATTTACGATGAGGATAAGAAGGTTCTAATCCTTCAGAGAGCGGAATACATGGAGAAGCATCCCGGTGAATGGGATCTGCCCGGCGGCCACGCTATGGAAGGCGAGGATCTGCAAGATGCGATAACCAGAGAGGTGTGGGAAGAAACTGGACTTATGATCCGGAATGTAGACAAGCTATACTCTCAAGGAAAAAATACATACTATAAAGCATCGCTTCCGTCAAAAAATGATGTGGAACTTAGCGATGAACATACTAATTATAAAATGATAAGTGCGGAACAAGCAAAAGAGCATGAGCTGCCTGAAAAATATTTAAACGCCATTAAACGAGGATTAAAATAAATGAGTCAAAAGAACGCATGGGAAGATCGCTGGCAACAGTATCTATTAAAAGAGCAGGTAGGCGGTGGCGCCGACACAGTGAGTGTTCCTGATAATATTCCAAATGTAAGAGAGCTTTCGGGAGAAGCAGTGCGGTCTACCCCGGAAGAGCCGGAAGCACCCCCACCAGTTTCAACAGATATGAGTCGGAGCGACCGCCGCACCGCCCGAAGAGCAGCTAAAGATAAGTTTTCTAGCGAACGGGCCGATTTGGCTGCAGAGCTAGATCCGACAGGCTTGGGCGCCCATGGTGAGGAAGGCAACCGCGTTGATCCGTATTCTCTGGGAAGTCGAATCAAAGGCACCCTTGATCCTCTTGGCGTATTTACTGGAGATGCACAAGACGCCGCACGAAGATTTCGACAAACACAAAGAAGAGGAGCAAGAGGTAATAATGACGTTGTGACTCTCAATCAGGCCATGAAGGACGTAGGACCCCGTGGCGGTCTTTTTAGAAACAAAGAGGCTGAAGAATTTTAT
>Ga0080013_1003920_pt1 | contig 15078 bp, 15 predicted proteins | sample ETNvirenome_6_85_FD_69236 | JGI IMG/M metagenome (GOLD analysis project Ga0080013, IMG submission 69236) | Marine viral communities from the Pacific Ocean - ETNP_6_85 (SPADES assembly) (version 2) | ecosystem: Environmental > Aquatic > Marine > Oceanic | place: Pacific Ocean | collected 2013-06-19
AGACAATGGGATGTATATGCCCGCTAACGCTTACGGAAGAATCGGCTACGGTGCAAGAACATGGTTCGGCCCTGCTATGAGTTCCAAAGGCGGTGCAATTCGTGAAGCCGAGAAGAAGATGGCTAAGAAAGCCAAGAAAGGATATAACCTTGAGTTCGGAGCAGAAACCTCCGCTCCTATGGAATCACATCCAACAGATTACGACCCACTTACAGCATCCCCATCCGATGAGGGAGGACCCGATGCAAACTTTGGCTGGTCCGAAGCAGACGCAGACGCAGGTGCCTTTTCAGCGGAGTTCATTGCTAACGCTGATACTATGTATTGTGCCGAGTGTTTTGAAGCATCATGTAGCGGCGACCACAAGTGGGACGCAGAAGACGGGCCATCACCTATGGATTATGACCCACTCACAGAAGCCCCATCCGGCGAAGGAGGACCACCTGCTGGACCTTCCGACCACTTTGAGGCTGAATCAAATGTTCCTATGGTTGCCGGTGTTGGATTAGTAATCGGTTTGATTGCTGCTTACAAGTATAGTGATAAGATTTCCGATATGTTCCGCAAACTCGGTGATGAGTAAGCGGTGAGTCAAGATGGCGTTCAGTAGTCAATCCAAGGATACGCTAACCGGTGTATTGTTTGTAATTGCGGCTGCCAGCATCTTTTCATCCATTCAAGAGTTTGAGGATGCCTACATCTTCCCTAACCGTCAATTGGCTAACATTCTTTTCCCATTCTTCATGGGAATGGGTATTTTGTGGTGGAAACATAAGGATATAGGCGATATTATTTCTCCAACTGCTGGTGACGGTATCTAAGATACACGCATAGCCATTAAGTAGTCGCATCACCAAAAGTTAGGTATGGCAACACCACCCGGCTACAATATCACTTGTGACCCCGGCGATTTATACAACAGACGATGTTATGTGAATACTGCTTCCGGACAAAAACAAGAAATTATCGGATATACTTCGGATGGTCAGCCAATTTCTAAGGCACAGTCTTCCGCTTCGTGGATTGCATGGGTGCCAACTCTAACAACTCTTAACCAAGATGGTCAAGCATACCAACCTTATGGGGAAGCCGGTCTTCCTTATGTGGCTCCCGGTGCGGGCGGTTCGGGAACTCAAGATGTTTCCGGTGCAGCCTTCGTGGATGGTGACGAATCATCCTCCTCAAAATCGTCTTCCTCAACCGAGGGGAGAAGTAAGGGTCTTGAATCTATGGAGTATGCCAAAGTTCTTGGAACGGTTGTCGCTACTATCGGAGTTTCGGCTTTCGCTGGTGCATTGATTATGAAGAAGTGGGGTTGATTACATGGTCGGGACAAATTGGATGGGCTACGACATGATTTCACCTATTAGTGGAACAAATAACTTTGCTCCAAACGATATACTGCCCTCAAGTGGTGCAGACCCACAAGATTGGTATTATTTATTCTATTCAATGCCGGGTTCAACTGCTCGCCGAATTGGTGAGGAAAGAGTTTGTAACCCACTATGGAATGTTTATGGTTGCCGTGAAGCACAAGAACCGGACCAAGTTACCGCAGTAGTTCCAAAGGACGAATTACCTCCACAATATCAAGCCGAGGAAGAAACCAAAGATGATGAGGCCGCTATAATGGCTCAAGCGGCTGCTGTTGAGGGTGCATACAAGAACCTTAACTCAATTATGATTCCTATTGCCGCTACAATGGGTGTTGTCTGTTTAGGAGTCCTTGGTTACGAAAAGTTTGTTAAGCGAGGATGATACCGTGGCAGAAAAGAAAACTAAGACTCAAAAAGCCGATGAGAAGAAGGCAATCAAACAAAAGTTTGATGCCGAAAGCACGGCTCAAGAAGACGCAGCCCGTGACGCATGGGTTGGTGTCCTAATCCCTGCTGTTGGTTCTGCTGCATTCTTTGGCTCTATGATGGTTAATGTAATGAGGACTTATGCTCGTTATGGTTGGCCGAAAGAAGCGTTTTCCGCTACTGATAGGCTGTTGATGGGTATTCCTGTGGTTATCGTAGGTATTGCCCTCTATGAAGGCTTACAGAAGATGGAAAACGGTGGTTGAAGTGGGTTCTTTGACTCGTTTTGAGAAGCAAGTAGTCATTACCGGAATTGTTTTCGGTGTTTTCATGACCGAGGCTCTTATCCATTATTCAATGGCAGAAAGTAAATCCGAACGCAAAACTTTCATGGATGCTTTCAAAACTTTGCCCGATAAGTCCGAGTTGTGGACTATGGCTGCAATCGTCATGTCGGCAAGCATTATTAGCGGTTTCCTCATAGGTGAGGCCGAAAAGCGAATGGGTGCTAAATCCGTCCTTTAAGTGAACTTTCAAGTAGTCGCACTTGATATGGGTTAATGTGACGGACAGCGAGAGCGATAAGGAAGTTCTATGGAACGAGTATCTCGCTGGAAGGCGAGAGCAGTATTGGGCTTCAAGGAGGCAAACTTTAGGGGCTGAATATGATACTCAAAAGCAACGCTGGGACTCTATCATTGAAAGAGAATGGTTGATATTTAGTGAAACTTTGAGAGCCGGAGATGATGTATCAATAGCCATCCGCCAACAGATGGGAGAGGACTTCTTTACACGGCAACTTGAGCAAGAACCAATAGATTATGACTTTGAGAAGTTTCAAGTAGGCAGACAAACATTGACCCTGTATCATATTGAGGACTTTACTATGCTGGCCAATCAAGGGATATTTCGTGATATAACATTCCTCATAGACAAAGGCCGCCGATGGGAAAAGAAAGTTTTGAAAAGTTTGGAAGAATACGGTTATACAATCACGGGACATCATCAAGTAGGCGAAGAAGATTATCTAATTGTGAGGTTGATTTAATGAAAGATGACGAGATGACCGACTTAGTAATGGGCGAGTTCGTAACTGCCAAACAAATGGTTGTCTTGGCTGTCGGTATTTGGGCGGTCATTCAATTCATAGCAATGGCTTTACAACCAACCGAGTGGCGTAATTGGCAACTGTTAGGTTTCATAGCATCCACTAACTTGGCTGCCGTTGTCTTAGCAATCTTGGCCCAGCGTTCAGCGGATTCCATCTCCAAAACATACAAGACTGTTTTCACACCGGATTTTTACCGAGCGGTGAAGACCATCAGTTTGATGCAAACTTATGTGGTAGCAGAAGCCGAGAAAAGAGGCCATTCCTTAGAGGAGGAAATGGAAGATATTGCACCCAAACTTTATGGATTGTTCCGTCAGTATGTGGAAGTCAAAGGACAAGAGATAACTCCACCCGACCCCGAAGTGGAGGCTCCACCCGAAGAATACACCGAAGATGACCTCTTTGGAAACGCATGAGCACTTAGGCGATTCCATTAAATATCAAGAAGCCCAAGTAATAGGTGTATGGGGCTAAAATGGCACAACAAGTGGGCTGCAACCCTCTTAGTGTTGTTCTTGAGTGCGACATGGCTAACTATGCTTGTAGTGCGAGCAGGTGGCCTAAACCCCGTGGATTTGATGACTTTAATGATGGAGGATTTACAGGGTCTTGGACCCTTAGCATTTATCTTGGATTTTATCGTCCTTAGTTTAATTATTATTTGGTGGCGGAAGAAAAAGGCAAGGAAAGCGGTGAATAAGTGGGAGTCTGCGTTCCCACCGGAATGAAGGGAATACTTTAAGTAGCAAGACGGAGAAGAAGAAGGCATAACAGGTGAACGAGAATGGCAAACCAAGACCCGCAACCGGAGATTTATACGACCTCTCACACATTTGATGCTACCGCAGGTGAGATAGCAGCGAACACATCCAATGTAGTGTCTATCTTCACTAATCAAGCGAACAACGAAGAAGTTAGACTTTATGCAATTGCCGTCCAAATCCTTGATGACGCAACCGGCGCATCAGCAACCACATTGACTGATTTCAATGTAGCAATCGGTGTAGGACCAAACTATGTTCCTTCTAACTCCTTTGATATTTCATGGCTACACACAAACCTTGCGAATGGAGGACAAGTTCTTGCATTCTCATGCCCTATTTTGTGCCTGTTCCAACAACCACTTCAAATAACTGTAACTAACAATGCAGCAGTTACGGCTGGTCAGACCCGAAAGGTGAAAATCACACTAATTGGTGAGTTGGCTATCCAAAAGGTCGCTTGCCGTTAAAGCGTGAAGCCTTAAGTAGCGGTATCGCTTACTATACTATATGGGTATTAGGCGACAAGCGTATGAGTGGCGTAATTTGATTACCGAGCAACTCTATGATGCCGGTTTCACTTCCACTCAAGGTCACCCTATTTTGACCCCTCCAAACTTTGGAGCGTCCGCCGGAGCATTCAATAATCCGGTCTTTTCAGTTAGATTACCTGCCGATGGGATGAGCATTTTTACCGGTGGGCGTGGGAATAATCTTGATATTCCCGCAGCATTGAGAGCCACGCAGTTCATCGTTATAGACAGTATCAGCGGATGGGACGGTCAATCAGCCCGAACAGGAAACTCCCAATGGCAAGACGCATCTATCCAAATCCGTGTAAATGAAACCTATTACTTCCAAACACCCGATGGCCGCCCAGCCATAGGTTTGCCAACTTCTGCCGTTCCATTCCCCGACCACAACTTACAGCCCGTTACAGACGCACCCAAAGAATTACAGCCGGTGCAACCGATTTATACCTTTGAATCCTTTAGGAATGGCCTTCCAACTCCTGTGTATATCCTTCCCGGCCAAGTTTGGGACATCATATATCGCAATTCCAAGGAAGTTGATGGGGACAATACCATTTACAATGATGCACAAGTGTCTTATTGTTATGTGAAATACCTTCTTTTGGATGGTGCAGATGCCGCTATTGCTATGAAACTCCTAAAGGCGAGTTTCCCTGTGACTGTGGAGAATATCAACGCCTATCGCCGAATGCTCATTCGCCACGAAGTCTTTGAAGATGCAATGGCTCGTATGGATAATCCGGTAGGGACAAGGAGAGTGGATTGATGATTGCTAATGCAGGGAAGGGCCTACTTCCAAAGTGGCTCCAAAAGTTTTGGGGAATGATATAATGGCTATTACAAAGCAAGTTTATGATTGGCAACTTTGGGTTGAATGGGATGATGTTCAAAGTATTCTTAATCCTACCGACCCCTTTGTTGATGATAGACTTCCAAATGCCGGAGAGTCCTTTTCCATCTTCACCGGCGGCTATGGTAACAATGTGACTGAATCCAACATGGTTAGAGATGGTAGTTTCGTAGTTATTGACCGGTTTGGTAGCACACCGGGAATTATGATGGAAGGTGGAAACAATGTATCGTATGATATAGGCGGAACGGGCATAATGTGGCTCATCAATTGGGTTCCTAATGGATTTGTGAACATTTGGGTTGATACAACAGGTTACTATCAAGACCCGCAGAATGTTTCGGCATTGGGTATATCCGGAAATGCCGCTCCATACCCCGAAACGGAAGGTATTAGACCTGCTCACTATATGCTCAATCCTCCTATTTATATTGAACCTTTCGTTACATGGGATGTAAGATACACCATGATGAATGATTTGAAGAATTGGATGACTAATTTGGCTGAATACAATAGTGGTGGTCCAAGTAGGACTGTCGGTATTTGCCCGAGAGGTGGCCGATTCAGCGCAGGTGTGCGTATTGATATGGATAAGCCATTAGCCCAAGTATTCGTGCAGTATTGGCTGTTTAGCGGAAGTGACGCTTTGATTGCCGAGGAGTTAATGAAACTCGGAATTGCGGTCAATGTGGATAATGCGGAGTGGTTTCGCCGTCAATTAGTGAAGCAAGAGGGTCTTGAAACCGAAACATGGAATAAATACCTCAACATTTCTAAGGCATACTTGGATATGGAGAGAGCACGACAAGATTATGTCGGATGAGTGAAAGTTATCCTTTAAGTAGCGGGAAGGCTAAGTGAATAGTATGGCAGGTAACGAGAAGATTCGTGATTTGAAGCGTCCTTATCGGAAGAAAGCCCTACAATCGGGTTATTCTCAAGCGGGTGACGCTGTGGATGCCTACCCACCGGCTATTTCGTCTGTAAGCACTACCACAACGCAACAAACCGAGGTCGTAAGGCCCGGAATGGACCCAACTACTTACAAAAGGGACATTCGCCCTGCTGTTGAGTTCCTTGAGCGGTCTGTTGGTGTAAATTATGCAAACTATCCTTGGCACTTAGTTCCAAAGTTTAATTCAGCGAATGTAACCCTTCGTTACAAGTATGATTTCTCCACAGGAGCGGGCTATAACCTCGCTACCGGTCAATATCTTGATGTTGTGGTGCTAAATGTGGCAGATATTGAGGGTTCTAACTCATGGACTGACCTTGCAGGGACAGGCCAATTTATGCCAACACCTACCACTTTCACAGGCGTAGCCCCTCCACCACAAGTCCGTTCCACTACCGGAACTGCAACTGCTCCACCTACTGCGGCTAATAACAACAAAAGTTTGGGCGGAATTGGAGGTAGTAACACAGTTACGGCAACTTCCACCTCCGCAGCAACAGGTAGGACTTCAACTGTTGGAAATCGTGGAGATTATTACCATATCGCTTCTTTCGGACATACCGAAGCCCTTGATAACGCAGGGATTTACTACCAAATATGGGTTGATGGCTCACTTTATCAAGAGTGGAATAACTTTCAATGGTCCGCTATTACACCTAAAGCCGACCAATGGCATTACGACATCCCAATCGTGGCTACATCACAAGTAGTTTTCCGAGTGATTAACGCTTCTAACCCCGGTGTATCTATCACAACAGGGACTTGCGAGGCTTGCTTTTGCGGGTGGACTGAACAGCGTGACTACACACAAGATGTAGGACGACAACAAAATGTGCAAACTAACTGATACTTAAAGCATTAAGTAGCAGTATGGGTAATGAGATACTATGAGCAATCGCCAGCCACCGGGCAGCCGCTTGACCGGCACTAATGCGGGTAAAGGCGGATTAAGGGTCAATGACGGTATTGTTGATGTTCACGGCGTTAATTGGATTACAGTTACAGCCGGAACTCTTACCGATTTAGGCGGAGGCCATGTCGGAATAAATACAGGCGGCGGCGGTGGTGGAGGCTCTCTCACAGTTAGGGAATCCGATGGAAACCCGAGTGTAGCCAATGTTAGCGTTATTTCCTTTGATATTGGAAGTGGATTCATTGTTACTGATGATGGCGGAGGAGCCGTAACTATTAGTCTTGGAAGCCATTGGTATAAAATCTTTGTAACAGGACAAACTACTTTGACCCCAACAGGGCAAGAAAACATTGAGTTTGTGGCTGGTGCTAACATAGTCATCACCACAGATGATACTACAACGCCCAAACAAATTGAATGGGCCGTTAGTGGAGGTGCAGGTGCAACCGGCCCAACAGGTCCCACAGGTCCAACAGGACCCACAGGAGCCACAGGAGCCGCAGGTCCAAGTGGTAGCGCAGGTCCAAGCGGAAGTCCCGGAGCAAGTGGAAGTCCCGGAGCCACAGGTGCTACCGGAGCCACAGGTGCGACAGGAGCCACCGGTGCTACCGGTGCGACAGGACCCTCGGGAACCAGCGGACCACAAGGAATCATAGGAATTACAGGGCCAAGCGGTCTATCCGGACCAATTGGTATTACAGGTCCAACGGGTCCATCGGGATTGAGTGGCCCTATCGGAATCACCGGACCGAGCGGATTGAGCGGTCCAATAGGTATCACCGGTCCAACGGGACCGAGTGGTTTAAGTGGACCCATCGGAATTACCGGTCCTTCGGGATTGCCGGGTCCAACCGGTCCCACAGGAGTTACAGGTCCGTCCGGAATCACAGGGCCAACAGGAGTTACAGGACCCACAGGAGTTACCGGACCAAGTGGTATCACCGGACCCACAGGTGTAACCGGTGTAACGGGACCATCCGGTAAGAGTGGCCCAAGTGGTATAACAGGACCCGATGGGCCAACAGGTCCGAGTGGTCTAAGTGGTCCTCAAGGTATTACAGGTCCCGAGGGAACAAGTGGACCATCGGGAATAACCGGTCCAAGTGGGACAAGTGGTGCAACAGGTATCACCGGTCCTACCGGTGTAACCGGTCCTTCGGGTTCAAGTGGTCCGAGTGGAATAACGGGTCCATCGGGAAGTAGCGGTCCAAGTGGTATCACAGGACCGAGTGGAGTCACAGGCCCCAGCGGAAGTAGTGGGCCTTCGGGAATAACAGGACCTACGGGAGTAACGGGTCCGACAGGAGTAACCGGTGTAACCGGTCCGACAGGCCCCGATGGAATTACAGGTGCTACCGGTCCAAGTGGAATCACAGGACCAAGCGGTTCTTCGGGACCGAGCGGTATTACAGGACCCACCGGTGTTACAGGACCAAGTGGAACATCCGGAGCAACCGGAATTACCGGTCCGACAGGTGTAACCGGTCCCACAGGAGTTACGGGTGTAACCGGACCAAGTGGAATCACGGGACCGAGTGGAACTTCGGGAGCAACAGGTATCACAGGTGCTACCGGTGTTACGGGTCCAAGTGGTAGTAGCGGTCCGAGCGGAATTACAGGCCCAACAGGGGTAACAGGAGTCACAGGGCCGACAGGTGTAACCGGTCCATCGGGAACAAGTGGTGCTACCGGTATAACAGGAGCCACAGGGGTTACAGGCCCAAGTGGAAGTTCCGGCCCGAGTGGTATTACAGGACCAAGTGGAACAAGTGGGGCAACCGGTATTACCGGTGCCACCGGTGTTACGGGTCCAAGTGGAAGTAGTGGTCCGAGTGGAATTACCGGCCCATCGGGTGTCCCCGGTGAACCCGGTCCAACCGGACCTTCCGGCACAAGTGGAGCGACAGGTATAACAGGTCCAACCGGAGTTACCGGTCCTTCGGGAACATCCGGAGCCACCGGAATTACCGGTCCCACAGGTGTAACCGGTCCATCGGGAACAAGTGGTGCTACCGGTATAACAGGACCAAGTGGAATTACAGGCCCAAGTGGAACGAGTGGAGCAACGGGTATCACCGGTGCCACCGGAGTCACAGGCCCGAGTGGAACATCCGGAGCAACCGGAATTACGGGACCCACAGGAGTCACCGGTCCTTCGGGAACATCGGGTGCAACAGGAATTACAGGTCCGACAGGAGTTACGGGACCATCGGGTTCATCCGGTCCGTCCGGTATTACAGGACCCAGCGGAACCAGCGGAGCAACGGGTATAACAGGACCCACAGGTGTAACAGGACCGAGTGGGACTTCCGGTGCCACAGGGATAACCGGTCCAACAGGCGTTACCGGTCCAAGTGGATTGAGTGGACCGTCCGGAATCACAGGGCCAACAGGAGTTACAGGCCCGACAGGTGTAACCGGAGAAACAGGGGCAACAGGTCCCAGCGGGAAAAGCGGTCCAACAGGTATTACAGGTCCCACAGGTGTAACGGGTGCAACGGGTGTAACCGGAGTAACCGGACCGAGTGGGAAAAGTGGACCAAGTGGTATAGCAGGTCCCTCCGGATTGCCCGGAGCAAGTGGCGAACAAGGCCCAACCGGACCGAGTGGAAGTTCGGGTCCATCGGGTATTGCTGGCCCATCGGGATTACCGGGTGCCAGCGGAGAAGAAGGTCCCACCGGCCCAACCGGAAAATCCGGACCGACAGGTATTGCCGGACCAAGTGGACTTCCCGGAGCAAGCGGTGATGCGGGGGCATCGGGAGCAACAGGAGCCACCGGTCCATCGGGAACGAGTGGAGCCACAGGAATTACCGGCCCATCGGGATTGCCCGGTGCCAGCGGAGCCACAGGTGCAACAGGACCAAGTGGCAGTTCGGGGCCAAGTGGAATAGCCGGTCCATCGGGAACAGCCGGAGCATCCGGAGAACAAGGACCCACAGGACCTTCCGGTTCAAGTGGTCCAAGCGGAATAGCCGGACCAAGTGGACTTCCGGGTGCTTCCGGAGAACAAGGTCCAACAGGTCCGAGCGGATTGAGCGGACCGAGTGGAATAGCCGGACCGTCCGGCACAGCCGGAGCGTCCGGTGCAACAGGAGCCACAGGTCCGTCCGGAACAAGTGGAGCCACAGGTATTCAAGGACCCTCCGGATTACCCGGTGCAAGTGGGGCTACCGGTGCTACCGGCCCATCGGGAAGTAGTGGTCCATCCGGTATCGCTGGCCCAAGTGGTTTGCCCGGAGCAAGTGGTGAACAGGGTCCAACGGGACCATCGGGTTCATCCGGTCCAAGCGGTATAGCGGGGCCTTCGGGATTACCCGGAGCCAGCGGAGAGCAAGGCCCCACAGGTCCAAGTGGAAAGAGTGGGCCAACAGGTATTCAAGGTCCTTCGGGATTACCGGGCGCAAGTGGGGACGCAGGTGCTTCGGGAGCCACAGGTGCTACCGGTCCAAGCGGCAGTTCGGGACCAAGCGGTATCGCCGGTCCATCCGGAACGGCTGGGGCATCCGGTGAACAGGGTCCAACAGGCCCAAGTGGTAGTAGCGGACCGAGTGGAATAGCAGGTCCTTCGGGAACTGCGGGAGCCTCGGGAGAACAAGGTCCAACGGGGCCATCCGGAAGTAGTGGGCCAAGCGGTATCGCTGGTCCAAGCGGAAGTCCGGGAGCAAGTGGAGAGCAAGGCCCAACAGGACCGAGCGGATTAAGTGGCCCAAGTGGAATAGCCGGACCATCCGGTTCACCCGGAGCGTCCGGAGCCACAGGAGCCACCGGCCCAAGTGGTAGTAGTGGTCCATCCGGTATTGCCGGTCCTTCGGGAACAGCCGGTGCAAGCGGTGAGCAAGGTCCCACAGGTCCAAGTGGCAGTTCGGGTCCGAGTGGAATTGCTGGACCAAGTGGATTACCCGGAGCCAGCGGAGAACAGGGTCCAACCGGCCCATCGGGTTCAAGTGGACCAAGTGGAATAGCCGGACCATCGGGATTGCCCGGTGCTTCCGGCGAGCAAGGGCCAACAGGTCCGAGCGGCAAGAGTGGCCCCTCGGGTATCGCCGGACCAAGTGGAAGTCCGGGTGCATCGGGAGCAACAGGAGCAACCGGTCCATCGGGTTCATCGGGTCCAAGTGGTATTGCTGGCCCATCCGGAACCGCAGGTGCTTCGGGAGAACAGGGTCCAACAGGTCCAAGCGGAAGTTCGGGACCATCCGGTATTGCCGGACCGAGTGGAACGGCCGGAGCAAGTGGCGAACAAGGGCCAACCGGTCCAAGTGGTAGTAGCGGTCCAAGTGGAATTGCTGGACCAAGTGGACTTCCGGGTGCTTCCGGAGAACAAGGACCCACAGGCCCTTCCGGTTCATCCGGACCAAGTGGTATAGCAGGTCCTTCGGGAACTGCGGGTGCCTCGGGAGAACAAGGTCCAACGGGTCCAAGTGGTAGTAGCGGTCCAAGCGGCATAGCGGGGCCAAGTGGATTACCGGGCGCAAGTGGAGAACAAGGACCGACAGGACCCTCCGGAAGTAGTGGTCCAAGTGGAATCGCAGGTCCCTCCGGCACCGCAGGTGCTTCGGGAGAACAAGGACCAACAGGACCGAGTGGAAGTTCCGGTCCATCCGGTATCGCCGGACCAAGTGGACTTCCCGGAGCCTCCGGAGAACAGGGTCCAACGGGACCATCCGGAAGTAGTGGACCAAGCGGTATCGCTGGTCCCAGCGGAAGTCCGGGGGCAAGTGGTGAACAAGGTCCAACGGGACCATCGGGTTCATCCGGTCCGAGCGGTATAGCGGGTCCGAGTGGACTTCCCGGTGCGAGCGGAGAACAGGGTCCAACAGGTCCGAGTGGAAGTAGTGGGCCAAGTGGAATAGCCGGACCATCGGGATTGCCCGGTGCTTCCGGCGAGCAAGGCCCCACAGGTCCAAGCGGCAGTTCGGGGCCATCGGGTATCGCTGGCCCAAGTGGACTTCCCGGTGCTTCCGGTGAACAAGGCCCCACCGGTCCAAGCGGTAGTAGCGGTCCAAGTGGAATTGCTGGACCAAGTGGACTACCCGGAGCCAGCGGAGAGCAAGGACCCACAGGCCCGTCCGGTTCATCCGGACCAAGTGGGATAGCAGGTCCAAGCGGACTTCCGGGAGCCTCCGGAGAACAAGGACCCACAGGACCGAGTGGAAGTTCGGGTCCATCGGGTATTGCTGGCCCATCCGGATTACCGGGTGCCAGCGGAGAGCAAGGGCCAACCGGCCCATCGGGTTCAAGTGGTCCAAGCGGCATAGCCGGACCTTCGGGATTACCGGGAGCCAGCGGCGGGCAAGGCCCCACAGGACCAAGTGGTAGTTCGGGGCCAAGTGGTATTGCTGGTCCATCGGGATTGCCCGGAGCAAGTGGTGACCAAGGACCAACAGGACCCTCCGGAAAAAGTGGACCAAGTGGTATCGCAGGTCCGAGTGGATTACCGGGTGCAAGTGGGGATGCAGGGCCAACGGGTCCAAGTGGAAAGAGTGGACCGAGTGGAATAGCCGGAGCGACAGGTGCGGAAGGGCCAACAGGTCCAAGCGGGACAAGTGGTGCTCAAGGTATTCAAGGACCAAGTGGAACAAGTGGTCCACAAGGAATCATTGGAGATAATGGACCGCAAGGGCCATCCGGAACGAGCGGACCATCGGGTATTGCTGGACCAACAGGACCCTCCGGAAGTAGTGGTCCAAGTGGTATTGCTGGACCATCGGGAACTGCCGGAGCCAGCGGATTGCCGGGTCCAAGTGGAAGTGCCGGAGCAGCGGGAGCCACAGGACCGACAGGAGCCACCGGACCAGCAGGGCCAACAGGACCCACCGGCGGTGGAGGCGGTGGAGGTGGCTTCGGAGGCGGTTCATTCAAGTGGGAATGTAAGCCTAATATCGCCGAAACAGGATATTTGACCACTACATACACTAACACACCTATTGGACTCCCCGATTTGGCTAAGGTGGGTGGTTACGCATGGACGATGCCATTCCCCGGAACTATCTATTGGTGTTCGGCTACTTCCGACCAAGACGGAGCATCAATTGGCGAAGTGGAACTTTATAGGGCTGGTGGATTGATAGGTATGTGGCCTGTCGGAGCATTCTTGTTCCCAATTCCTCCGTCTGCATCCCAAGGTATTGGATTCCCTAACGATTGGAACGGAGTAGCCTATGAAACATCCGGTAATTTCCAATGTATATCCGGTGATGAACTAAGAATTACTTTCAACACAATTGGTATGGTAGCCGCTCCAAACATTGCGGTTACTGTGGGTGTTGTCTATTCAAGCAATACCGGAACTGCAACTGTGAACTCCGGACCGGTTGAATACAGGCCAAAGTGATACTAAGAACCATTAAGTAAGTCCAAGGTCTATCCATTCCTATGGTCAAGATAGGACTACTGATGACTGTTTATAACGAAGCAGCCAACATTGAGCGTTGTTTGGATTCCATTTCACCCTATCTTGACTACTTTTGTATTGGGGTGGATGAAAAGACCACCGACAACACAAAGCAGAAAGTTTTAGACTATTTTGAGGGTAATACCGTTGGCAAAGTTTTTGACTCCCCTTGGAATGGATTTGCTGATGCTCGCAACCAATGTTTGGACCAAGCCGATTCGTCCGCTTGTGATTTTTACATTTACCTTGATGCGGACCATACTTTAACCGTCACAGATGAGGAGTGGCGTTCCAAACTTTCCACCGAGATGGATGCCTATATGTTGTCCGTAGTAGGAGGTTCCATGACTCATTGGCTTCCTTGGCTCATCAATTCGCAAACTCCATATCGCTGGCGTTCAGTCGTCCATGAGTTTATCGGTTATAGTGGTGACGGTCAAGAGCGAACAGGCGGGGTCTTGGATACAATTAGTCTTCATCATCATTACGATGGAGGCGGAAGGGCTAAAGGACAGCAACTCTATGCGAATGATAGAGATACTTTACTAAGAGAGTTCAACGAAGAAAAGGACCCATTCTTAATCCAACGATATACATTCTATTTGGCACAATCGTGTAAAGATGCAGGGAAGAATTATTGGGCGGACGCAATTCGTTATTACAAGATGAGAACGGCTATGGGCGGTTGGGACGAGGAAATCTATGAATCTTGGATGGCTATTTGGGAGATGACTCAAGACACAGATTTCTTATTCAAGGCCATTGATACAGTAAAACAAAGACCGGACGCTTACTTCAAACTATTGCTGCACGGCAAAACTTTGGGGAATTGGAAGTTGTTACGCAAGGCCCTTGAGTTATACGAACAAGTTGAGGTGTGGAATACAATTGGACTATTCATGCACCCACAATATAATTGGATGGTTGATGATTCAGCAGCAATGGCTTATTATGAATTGGAAAATATGGAGAGGGCATTAGAAATTACCAAAACTTTGCTTGAAAGAGATGATGTCCCCGAACAGGAGAAGGTAAGATTACGCAATAATCTTCCTTGGTTTGATTGAAATATAAATGAGCAAATATGCCAACCATTAAATGGTAGTGAAGACAAGTAATCACTATGACCGATGAGGATAGAGTAGTTGTTCCTACCAAAAGAATGACTGTAACCCGATTAGGTCATAAAGTTGATGAATTGCACGAATCCGTGGATGAAGTTAGCAATGACTTGGCCGAAATCAAAATGGTCTTGAAGTCACTTTTGGAAATCACCTTGAATATGAACCCACAAGAGAAACCACCAGCCGACTCGGATGACGGGCGGATGTTTGGCTAACTTCTCCCCTCATATCATACGAAGTCTAACTTTAGTTGAGTCTGTTCCATTTCATCATTGTCGTCAAAGGTTTGGGAAACCCAATCACTCACATGATAATATAGTTGCTCAATATAATTATCACAACCATACTTTTCAACAAGGTCGTTCATCAAGGAATCGTATTTCTTGACTGAACCCTTAGATACAGTAAGAATGATTTGGCCATCACAATAAACAACCTCGTGTTCACCGGTCACCGATTCTTCGGCAGACTTTTCCGAGAGTAATGTTCGGCATCTCCCGCTAATTGGCGGTCTTCTATATTTCGCCCCACACTTAGGACATCTAACCTTCTGTTGTCCGAAGGCACGGAGATTTCCCCTCATGTCCCTAATCAAGTGTCGGTCAATTAGTTTAGAAGCCTGTGTTTCGTTA